>ULYR01022048.1_pt1 | contig 21103 bp, 25 predicted proteins | sample 1962341 | NCBI WGS metagenome assembly ULYR01 (sample SAMEA4835868, study PRJEB28245) | human gut metagenome | biome: gut microbiome; material: fecal sample | place: Denmark | collected 2008 | reverse complement strand
CCATCATGATATCCTTCAGGAATAGTAAAGGACTGATTTGCATTAAGAGTGGCAGATATTCCACCATTATTCTTCATGGTGCCAGTTACTTTAGTTTTAGGATTATCTTTATAGAAAGAATATCCAGACAATACTTGTGCAGTATTAGCAGTGCCATTAAGAGTTAAAGATCCAGTATGCTTTCTCTTAGGATCTGTAGTATAATAAGTAACTCCAGATACTACATCAGATTCAGTAGCATTACCAGTAAGAGTCAATGTACCAGTTCTTTTAGCCTTAGGATCATTATTGTAGAAAGTCTTACCTGCAATTACATCGTCTTGAGATGCAGATCCATCAATTGCTAGTGTGCCAGTTACTTTCTTACCATTAACCCATGCAGTTTTGGGAGATAGAATATCATCTGCAGCAGCATTTGCAGAAGTCTGAGATGCAAGATCTTGTGCCTTAATAACGCCAGAACCATTATGATATCCTTTAGGAACTGTATAAGATGCTCCAGCAGCAAGAGTAGAAGAAACAGCACCATTATTTGCCATAGTGCCTTCTACTTTAACTCCATTTACCCAAGCATTCTTAGTAGTAAGAATATCACTAGCAGTAGCATTTGCAGGAGTATAATATGCAAGAGATTTTACTGTTACAGATCCATTACCACTATGATGGCCTTCAGGAATTTGATATGTTCCACCAGGCTTAAGATCAGTAGTAGAAGCTTCGATATCTGGCATTGTACCAACTATCTTCTTGCCATTGACCCACATAGATTTTCCAATTAGTAGATCTCCAGCTTCAGCAGTGCCTATAGTTTCTCCAGATAGATCTTTTGCTCTTACTTTACCAGTACCAGTATGGAAGCCCTTTTTAATGTCAAAAGATTCCCCAGCTCCAAGTTCTACAATTTTAGAATCTATCATAGGCATAGATCCAGTAACCTTAACTCCATTAACCCATGCAGTTCTATTAACTAGAATCGTATCTTCTGTAGCATTAGATACAGTAGCATCTCTAAGAGTTTGAACCTTGATAGATGTTCTACCAGAGTAATATCCTTCAGGAATGGTAAATGTAACTCCGTTTAAAAGAGTTCTAACAGGATCATTGCTATGGTCAGGCATTGTACCAGACATTACTTGACCATATACAGAAGAATAGAATTTTTTACTACTCAGAACTTGATTCTGAGTAGCATTTGTTTCTTTCAGATATTCTTTTGTGTTTTCTACAAGATCAAATGTACCAGTAACTTTAACGCCATTAACCCAAGCTGTTTGCCCTTTTATAATCTGATTAGCTTTTGCATTAGCTACAGTTTGCGATGCTAGATTAGCAGCAGAAATTACAGTAGTACCAGCAGATAATCCATATGGAAAAGTATAAGATTCTCCAGCAAGTAAATTTTGATCTTTTCTAGGGAGAGAAGGAATCAAACCAGTAACTTTCTTACCATTTACCCAAGCAGTCTTAGGAGAAACGATATCCCAAGGTGTAGCATCTGCTTCTTGGGTTGCTTGCTTTACATCTAAGGTACCAGAATATTTTTTACCATTTACCCAGAAAGTCTTAGATGCAGAAACATCTTCTGGCTTAGCTGTACCAGGAGTATATTCGCTAAGATCTCCTACATAAACAGTACCTTTACCATTATGATAGCCTTCTGGAATATTATAAGTATTATTTACATGGCCATCATATTTAGGGTCAATCTTAGTATTAGCAGCAGGAATAAGAGGCATTGTACCTATCAATACATCTCTTGTTACTGCATCTTTAAAGGCATATTTATCTTTTACTGACGATGGAGTAGCCATAGATTCGTCAGGCTCTAGTGTCAATGTCCCAAGATTATTGGCACTAGATGTATCGAAATACATTTCTTTATCAGCCATATATTGATCCAACTCCTCTCCTTTACTAATATTAATATAATGTGCGAAAGCTCGAAAGTTCAACTTCATAGTAATTTATAGTAACAAAATAGGAGGTTTTGGTTATGCCATTTACTGATTCTATTAATATCGTAGATGTTGTAGTTGCAGATAGAAATTTGCTAAATGCTACTCCTGCTGATGTTGCTCAAGGCAAGCAATTTATTGGCTCTACTCAGCATATGGAATCTGGTACTATTCCTGTTAATAGCACTAGAACCGGTACAATTACTCTAACTGCAGGATCTACGCTAAATGTTCCTTACGGCATTAACCCTAAAGCATATACAGTAAAGGCTCAAGATCTATCTAATCTTACGCCTTCTAATGCTACTGCTGATGATATTCTAATTAATAGAACTGCTTGGGTTAATGGTATAAAAGTTACAGGGACAATGCCTGATAATGGTTCCGAAAATGATACTCTGCTATGTGGTGCTTCTCATAGAATTTCTAAAGGATATCATGATGGTAATGGAGTTATTGTAGCAAAAGATCTAATGAGCCAAACAAAGGCATCTATCGTTGCTGCAGATATTAAGAAAGGTAGCTATTGCTGGGCTAATGGTAAAAGAGTAGATGGTACAATGACTGTAAATAAATCTACTACTAATACACTAGTTGCAGGTGGTAGTTATACAATACCTGAAGGATATCATGATGGCAGAGGTGTAGTCAACGCTGCAAATCTAGCAGGACAAACTAATGGTACAGCATATTCTGAAGTCATTGTTGAAGGTTATACGGCTTGGGTTAATGGTGAACAGGTTGTAGGTAGCGTTAAGAAAGTAGAGCCTGAAGTTATTAACTTTTCAATGAATAGTAAGTATTATATTCCTAAGGGATATCATACAGGAAATGGATATATCATTCAAAATGTTCCTGATATGGATGGACAAACTGTAGCTCCTGCAAAGGAAGAACAAACCATCAAATGTGGTGGATTCTACATGAATAGTAATATTACTATTTCTGGTGTAGATGCACTTAATTATCAATTCCCCAATTCTGTTGTCAAGGATTCTAAGAATAATGATATCTCTAATTATACACTGAATGTAAGTAATAATACTGCTACTGTTAAGATATATGTCGATAACTGGCATGATAATGCTACTCTAAATGTATACAATCTAGTATTTAGTAATCTTATTGATATCAATGGCAATAATACTCCCCTGAGTACTATGGTCATGATGAATTGGAAAGATCAGACTGAAAAGACTTATACATTCGGAAATATTAATATTAAAACTAAATTGGAAAGTGGAACAAATGCTCATACAATTACTATCTCTGGTATTAAGAGTGGTAAGTTGAATATTATCGAAGTATTTTCTTCTCGTGAATTTGGTGTTAAAAGGGATTAAAATATTGGGAGTAGGATTTAATCCTACTCCCGTTTTATTATTTAATTTTATTTAGCAAGCTATTAATGACAGCATATAGAGTATAAGAAAGTTTAGGCACTCTACCATTAACAGTGTATTTATAATGGTCTTTAATACTAATCTTAGCATTATTAAGAGTACTTATCAAATCATTTTTCCTATCATATGCATCATTAATCCAAGAAATATTATCTTCTCTAAAATATGTTTCTAGTAGCTTAGTAAATCCTCTGGACATAGCATAAGCATCGATTATTTCATTATCAATAACTACATCAGGTTTTTCAATAGAAGTGAATAAGTCATTGGTAGTTGAAACAAATATTCCTAGTCCTTCAATATAAAGTAGAAAACAATATTTCTTATAATCATCATAAAGATGATTATAATAGATTCTAATATTCATATTATTCATAAGATTACCTCAATAATAAAAAAATGGTAGATAAGATACCGTGAGCTGTTATGAAACGCAACCAATATCTTTAAGGAGAGTATAATCACAATGATGAAAAATCTTATCTACCATCTTATCTATATGTTTTAACTTACCAAAACATCCTTATAAAATTATAAGGAGGAGATAGAAGATGGCTAAAGTTTCCAAAAAGCAATATCTCATAGAAGATACTGTTATTATAGATCAAATTTATCCTCTTGTAGAAGCTACTATGAGTAGTAAATGTAGTGCATTAAAATCTTGTATTGAAAGATTTATTCATAGCAGGCAAGCTAGTCTATATGATTATGCTCCTGTAGATAGAATTTTCTTTAAGAAGAGTGATGTTAATGATTTCTTTAAGAGTATTAATGTAGATCAAAAAACTGTTACTAATATTCTACCTCAGTTATATTATTGGAAAGATGATGAACTTCAGGCATGTAAAGATGAATTTTCTCTTACAGCTTTTATGGTTCTAAGATGGTTATTGAGTAATAATAAAGATCAAAAGCTTATTGAACTATGTGCCGTATACATTTCTTTCTCTGGTAAATTCTATGCATCATGCCATTATAAACTATGGCCTCATAGCTTGCCTAATCGAGAAGTTATGGATTATGTTATCAATTATATGCTATCACAAAAATATGATCTTATTAAACAGAAAAGTGTATTTGGAGCTATTAGAAGTCTAACTATGACTTGGTTAGAAGCATATAAAGATGAACTAATGTCTGATATTACAGATGAAAGAGTTTGCTATATTATTCATCAGATGCACAATAGAATTCTAGCATTTCTAAAGAATATTTCTGTTCCTTATTATAAAGCGTATGATAATAAACTTTATCTAAATAAAGAATCTGATAATTATGATAAAGAAGACTATAGAATTGCTAATAATGATTCTACTGTAATATCTGCTATTACAGAAAAAACAATGACATATTTTACTAGTACTCAAATTAGTATTAATGTCTGTTATAGCGTATCTAGTACAGGAGTAGATCCTTATGAAATCAAAGCTATTATGGAAAATATTCTTAATAGCAATGCAAGGCTAAATGATCTTAGAACTGTTATCAATACTCTACTAACAGATTTCCATATTAAATATCCCGATGAAAAGGATATGACTGGACCTAAATTTATTGCTAATAGTATTGCTATGAAGCCTAATACTAAAGATAAGAATATTATTGAAATGAAAAATATCATTCTTAATTGGCTTAATACTAGTGAAAGATATCAAAACATTAAAACACAAGCTACAAAAAATAATTATTATAAATCCATTCTTGGCTATATTGCAATTACCGTTAATGTGGCTAACAAACAATCTTAAGGAGTAATGAATTATGCCTAAGACTATAACTCCTGAAACTCGTCAAAAATGTGAAGAGCTTATTTATAAAACATTTTCTGCAATTGATCCTACTGGTGCTAATACTGAGTATTATCAGAAGCTATTTGCAGATATGTCTGATGCAGAATTTACCAAGCTAATTTCTGGTAGACTTCCTTTTAGATACCATGTGGCTCCTTTTGATAACGAGCCTAAGATGCCTGATATATTTAAGGCTTTTAAAGTTCTTAATAAGCCTCTAATGGAAAAAGTTAAGCTTCCTTATCTAGCTACAGATCCTGTAACTGGCAAACCTATTGAGAGTAAAGAATGTCTGGTAGGATATCTAAATATTAAGCGTCTAAAGCAGATGCTTACTAAGAAGAATAATACAGCTATTGAAATTGCTAAACGTGATATGAAGCTAACAGGACGTCTTCAGAGTACCGATAAAGGTGGCCTAGAGTCAAATAAAGAATTCGAGGGCGCGATGGCACTAAATCTAGAGAATACTACTGCTGAGTATGCTCGTGTTAAGGCTGCTGCTATGAAAGCTAAAGCTGAAGCTTATAATACTATTAATGTCAAAGGTGAAGTTAGCTTTGATGATATTGATTCTGAGAAGACAGATAGTATTCCTAAGAATGCTATGAACGTGTATCTAATTGGTGCTAATATTCATAGTAATCTAATTGATGAAAATTATTATAATCCTTATACTCTAGAAAAACATGCTAAGAGAATAGAACGGGATAATTAAAAATAAAAACCGGTAGGAAGTTTAAAACTTCCTACCGATCTTTTTGGAGAAAATATTATGCCTACCAATATCGTTTTAGATGATATTGGACAGATATCCAATCAGCACCAAAATTGGATACCTTACTGAGATGTTTAAATATAATATACTATACAAGAAACATTATTCATTATACTAAAATTTGTACCATCATCTATAAAAAACAACATACAATATATCCAAGATGATTTAGCTATATATGCAATCATATTATATTCTTTACATACAGCAGATATTGGAATACCTGATGTAAATTGATTACTTGATATAAAATCTATACTCTTAATCTTAGTAGAAGCGTCAGACTCGTTTAAAATGGAATATACCAGATAATAAGATCTTGATTTATTAGTCTTTTAAATTTTGTAAAATCATCATCAAGTGCAATTCCATAAATAATATTATAATACTTCGTATCTGTAAATTTATATATGCTGCATATTTCAATTCCAGGTAATTGAGTACCAATTGCATATTCATTACTGATAGACATTGGAATTCCTGGCCTAAAAATAATAGATCCATTATCATTAGTATTTTCTTTTGTCGTTTTAATAGAAGCGTCATTAGACTTAAATATATAATATATTGGCATCACTAGCATAGCTATCAGATACAAATACATCATTCATAGTGCATCCATATATGGCATATATCATATTGCTATGCTGATATGCTGTGACATATTTAAGAGTAGCATACATGATTGGAATTTCAAATAATTCGCATCCTATCATTATACCCATTAACTTATATCCATCTTTAGTAATACGAATATTATTAAGCTTCTTTATAGAAGCGTCAGACTATAAAAATGGGGTAGGATTTTAAAATCCTACCCCGATATTTTCTTATTTTTCTTTAGTACTTTTAACTCCAAAACTAATAGCATCGTCTTCTTTATCAGAACCAATAGAAAATTTAGCTTGAATATGTCTGCTTTCAAGCATTTCATTTACAGCTTTTACAAAAGCATGAGCATCTTTTTCATATGCTTCGCTACCTTTATCCTTAAAGTCAGGATATCCGCTATAAATATCTCCATTCATTAATTCGATAAATGCTTTAGCAGAGCTATTATAATATTTACCAAAAGAAGATTCTCGTACACCATCATCATTGATATGATCTTTATCATTAAGATCTACATAATCACAACACTTTTTTAGTTTAGGAAAATCCATTAGAGTAGACGTAGCAATAGTCATAATTCTACGAATCTCTTCTTTGGATAAATGCTGAGGAGTTTTCTTTTCTTCAGAAGATGAATTATTATTAGACTGATTCTTTACATTGTTAGAAGATTTAGTATCTTTAGATTTGTTAGAATCAGATTTTTCGTCATCATCTTCCTCCTCTTCATCATTGTCATCTTCTTCGTCTTCTATCTTATCATCGTCATCATCCAAATACTTAGCATATTTAGATACATACTTTTCATGAAGAATGAATTCTTTTGTAAAGATAGCCATAATAAATCTCTCCTTATAAAAGGCTCAAAGAAAACTATTATCTCTATCTTTGATCATATAGTCTTCTTTAATTCTTTCAGCAGTAATTTTTGTCATATCGTTTTTAAACTCTTTATGATCAGCGCAATACTGATTATAATTTGTTATATCAAGTAATACTTGTTGAAAATGGTCACGAGAATGATTTTTCCCATGACTAACTTCATCACCGAATCTTAGAATTCTAGTTCTTGTTTCAATAGCATTATTCTCATGAAACTGATAATCGATTTTATCAACTTTCTTCTCCACGGTACTAATATAATCTTTCATTGCATTATTGTTGTCATCTATCTTCTTATTCATTTCCTTTATTTGATCAGATATATCCTTAGTAATAGCTGTGCCAATAGCATGACCTAGCAAAGCAAAAGGATTCTGAACATTAAACGGATTTATTTTAATAAGCTTAGTTACAGCAATAACGCAAGCTATACAAATACCAAGTCGACCTGGATTAGCAACAATCAGTTGATAAATCTCATATATAGACATCTGGAACAATCTCCTTATATTTAAAATATTTGGTGCTTTCTTCCAGAGCTAATAAATGAGAAGCGTTTACCTATTTACAATGAATCTAGCTTTGCTTCCTCTTTTTAGAATTGTAGTTGTTTGAGGATTTACTTCTTCGATTATATGATCTTGAGCATATGCCTCTCTGACTTTCTGTTCCATCTCATCATCGGAATCAATCCTACTTTCTACAACTCTATTGCTCTGTGCATGTGTTTTCTCTATTACCTTACTATTTACATAACCTCGATCAATATAGATAGCAATATAAAAATAGGTATTAGGAGTATTGTCTGGTAAAAGAATAGTTCTATTTTTCCAATCCATTTGGATAGGCAATCTTCCTGTTCCATCTATAGCCAATTCATTAGTATACACAGCAATTTCAATAAATGTACTAGGGTCAATAAATTGATCAATAGCATCTTGGATCAAATCATCTAAGCAAGTTCCAACTTTAATATCCACAGGAGCTTTGAAAAGTTCTGTAATATCAATTTTTTCTACTACATTCTCAGATTCATCTGCAAGATAATTACTATGACCATAAATTGGCCAATGCTTATAATTCTCTTCAGGTATATCAAAGACCTTCATAGAGAATACTTTAACAACATCATCGTTTTCAATCTTAATCCACTGACGATTGTGTCCCTCGTTATAGAGAGCAAATGTACGTGGTGCAGGAAAACGCATAGCTATCTGGAATTCTACAATATAATCTTTGGATACCATTCCGATTTGATTTCCTTCATCTACATCTAAACCATCTTGGAAATCCAAATGAACAGGAAGATTTCTCATCCTTAGAAAATACTCATATTTTTGATTAATTTCTCTTAGCTTATAGAGGATCGGCATCTGAGAATATTGATTCAAAAATCTTGTAAAATTCCAAGGATCTACAACTTCATCATTTTCTTTATCTATCGCAAATCCAGCTTCTTTAGCCATTTCTGCAATAAGATATTTATCAAGATGAAAGTCACAATCAATGTCAATAGTTTCCGTGCATCCTAAACGAAATACTTTACGCATTCTGTTAAACAAATCTAGTTGTTGAGCTTTTGTATTAACTCTGAATCTAAAGTTATAATTAATCATCATAGCTTCAAGATCCATACCTAAGTATAGTCCCTTATGAGGACATTTAAAAAAGCTTCTCTGCCACTGAGATCTTTTTAGATACTTATTGGTACTTAATAGATTTAGATCAATATTATTATCATTATAATCATACTGAATAGTGTAAGAAATTGCGACAGCAGGGTTTTCTCTAACTTGCATATTACCCTTCTGGAGTCTACGAAAATCCTCGTATGGATGCTTACCTGCAATATGAATAGTCTGAAAATAATTTTGAGGAAATCTACTCAAAACGTAGTTATACACAAACTCAGTCGCTACAGATAAGGAGTGCACATAAGAGGGAATAAATAGATCACATTTTAGAGAAGGTCTAAATCTATCAATATTTATAAGATCAATGATTTCATCCTCGCTAATCTGCTCTCTTGAATTGATATCACCTGGCATATATAAGCTCCTTTCACTGTAGAGATCATTATATTAAAGTTTAAGATCGCACTCATTGCATTTCTTTAATTTTGCATTACAATATTTACAGTCGTTATTAAACTCACAAGAATGAATACACTCAGAGAAGGTTAATAAACAGAATCTATTTCCATCTTCATTAATAGAAGAATAAATGCAATCAAATTTAGATTTATCATCCATAAGTAAATAACCTCCTAGATTAATTTTATTAGTGAGTTTCGGAGATCATAATAAATCAAAAAAAAAATAAAAGGGAGTAGATTTCTCCACTCCCTTTTATTTTAGTGCTTATGCACTATGCTTACCAAAAGTGATGTGCTCTTCATAAATCTCAGATGCATCACTGATAGCCATGCATGCATTATAAAGGATTTCTCGTACATTGGCTTCGCTCTTGCAAGTGAACTTGCCAATACGGTTGACAAATTCATCTGCTCCTTCTGTGCCATTGTCACTGCTGACCGTTGTATGGAAAATCTGAGTTCCATCAAGATCAAAGATCTTGAAATCAACCCGACCATCAAATCCAATGATTTCCATGCCCTTGCAATTGATATCCAGTGTTGCTTTGCCAACACTAACTCCAGTCTTCATTTCCATGATATTGAAATCAGCATGGCCGGTTGCAACTTCCATACCGATCAGCCCAATGTCGATACGGCCAGAAGCACCATTGTTGGCAAAAATGACGTTCTCAAAATTAATAGACATAGTAAAAATCTCCTTTTATTTTTTTTTTGATTATTTATCGACGGCTAGTGAAATGATTCACGAGAGCCTGATTGGCCCGCTCATGATCAGCAGCAGTACCCCAGGATACGAGGTTATTGCCACTGGTTTCAACTTCACCCAAATGCATAAGGTAGTCAAAGCCTTTAACCTCATTGATATTTTCAACCTTAGCAGCCTTACGAGTTTCAGTAAAACGTTTCATCATAGACATAATATTTACCTCCATATGTCTTTAAATATATTTGTTTTTAATACACCAATAAAAGGTATTATCTAACCTTCTATTTCAATTTTATACTATACAAGTGAAAATAAGAATAATTAAAAAAAAAATAAAGCCAATAGGATTGCTCCTATTGGCCTTTTATTTATTCTTCTTTTAATTTTTGCATTATCTGCCCAGCAGTTTCCATTGCATCTTCTTTAGTAGAGAATCCAATTGTATGATATTGTAATACGTTATTATTGGCAATTGCAAACTGAAGAAGATTCACAGGAAGCTCAGTGCATTGGCACATCACATACTCAAATACATAGTATTTAAGATTATCCTCTCTACTATGTTTTACAGAAGCTACAATTACAACATGCTCTTTATAGAGCTCTACAAATAAAATCTCTAATCTGGAGAATTTATGATAATTTCTTTTCATGAATCTTACTACAGCTTCAATTGCAATATCGGTTGTAATTAATTTCATTTATCATTCTCCTCTTCAGGATTTACAAAAGAAATTTTCAATTCTTTTCCAAGAGCATGAGCAATTTTTCTAAGCTCTTTAATTCTACAATCTCTATGACCATTTTCTATCTTAGAAATTGTAGAAGCTGCAATTCCCAATCGTTTTGCTAATTCTTTTTGATGAATTCCTTCCTCAATTCTTGTTTTAGTGATTAGATTGCCAACCTGATAGTCATCATAAGTTTCTTTAAAATTCATTTAGTATCACAACCTGTCTAAGTCAATCGGAGTTTTGTATAAATATTTAGAAATAACCATCTGAAGTCCTTGTACATCTTCCAAATTTACTAACTGATAATCTACAAGATCAGGTCTTTCAATTGGAAGAATATACATAGATTGAAATTGAGTTGATATGGCTTTATATCTCATATCAAATTCTACTGGATTATATGCTGCTACATCCATAATTTCCAATGCTGTATTTATAGATGCCTGAGTATAAAACTTATTAGGCTCTAGGAATCCACTAGCTATAGCAATATTAATATATTTCATAGCTTTAGGAATAGTAAAGATTGTACTAATACTTCTTTCTCTTACGTTTGTCATTGCTAGAATATTAGAGATAAAAGTAGTAGGAATACTATCAGGAGGAGACTTCAATTTTCTATAGGTAACATAGAATTGCTGCCAAAGATTATTATTGTCTACAATGATAGATTCATCACCATTCTTAGTCTTAATAGGTCTAAGAACTCTGACATTATATTCTGGTACTAATTGAAGCATCAGAATATCTTTACTAATTACGATATTCTCAAATCCATTCTGTACAGCATTAGACTTTCTAAGAATATGAGCAATCATAGAAGATACTTCACATAATCCTGCATTAAAGAAAAATATATTCGGAAGATACTGAGTGATGATATTTAATGTTGCCATATTATCATCAATAAGATTAGTGATAGAAGGCTTCTTAGTAAACGATCTTACAAAAGAATTGTTATATCCGAATACATAAGTCTCATTACTCTTCGGACAATTTAATCCATAAATAAGATATATATTGGTAGATACTCCAAGATTTCTGAAGAACTGTCTATAATGACCGCACATGTTTAAAATAATGGCTGTCATTTCATATCTACTTACAGATTTATATCCCCAAGCATCAATGCTATATAAGCCTTTTACAAGAGAATTTAAATCAATAAATAAATTGATCTTAGTACAATTAGATCCTGCATATGATGCGCCAATTAATTCAGACAGTCTATTATATTTTATAAAGTGTCCAGTTAGCAATTGCTCAAGAGTATACTTTTCATCAACCATTAGTATCTTCCTTTCTATTTGGATTTGTACTTTCCTGTATGACGATGTTCCGTATCTGATGGAAGTTTAAGTCCGAGTTTTTCTTTAGATTTCTTGATCTCTTTTAGCAAATCAAAATCGAGATCAAGAGCTTCATAGATTAGAATCAATGTATCCAATCCTACTTGATATCTAGATTCAATTTTACTAATAGTAGAATGAGATACTCCTACTCTTTTTGCTAACTCATCTTGAGAAATATCTTTCTCTTTTCTAACTTCTTTAATCTTCTCAATAAGATTCCATTTAACTTCAGTAGTCAGTAAAGCCTGTTCTACAGATTCATACGTAGTAATTTTTACGCATCCCATTTTATAATCCTCCAAATTAAAAGGAGTAGAGATATTATTCTCTACTCCGTATTTATTTAATCAATGATATTACGCAGATCAAATGTATCATCTGTAGCATCAGCTGCTTTCTCACCATAGCAAGACTTTACAGCATCAGGAAAATCGCTACGCTGCTTAATAGCAGTAAGAATCTTTTCAGTATTGCCGAATCCTTCTTCTACAAGAGCATGAGTAAGCTCATGAGGACCATCTTCGGTCAAGAAACTGCAACCCTTAAGCATTCTCTCATTTCCATCTGCATCTGTAGTATACTTACGAATGTCAAGCTTAATCTTACTAGGATCAACCTCTTCATCTGCTCCAGCCCATGCAATCTCTGCAAGACGAATAAATTGATTATTCTTTTCATCAATGATACGATTGATACCACGAATAGAGTACTTAAATTCTGCATTATTACGAAAAGCCATAATTATTTCCTTCTTTCTTTTATCCTTTAAAAAATAAAAGGTCTGGGGAGACCTTAAGTTCCCCAGACCCTTTACCTATTTTATTGCTTAAGAGAATTGAGAATTACAGATACCAAATATCGTTATCGGTCTGCGGCTGGATGTGATAAACATTTCTGAAGACCTTAGCAATGTTCTTCTCATCGTATTCATCGATAGCAATCAGCCAGTTATCCTTAGGACTATTGTTAGTCTGGATCATCGGGAACTGCTGCTGATACATAGCCTGCTGATAGTTGAACTGAGAATTGGTATCAACCAGAGGACGCAGAGGAATAACAGCATAGCTATGCTTGCCGATCAGATTGCCCTCATCATCACGGGTATTATAGATCTGATTCAGGATCTTAGTAATATCCATGCCACTGAGGATAACCTTAGTGCAACGATACTGATTGTAATAATCAGCAATATCAAAAGCCTTGAACAGTTTACCCCATTCAACAGCCTGATTAGTGGTGTACAGGAAATCGGACAGAACATCCTTGCCATCCTGAGTGATGTCGACATTGTACATGCTACGGGTGCTACGCTGAACAGAAGAACTCTTGCGAACAATGTTCTCAACGATAGTCTTGCTATCCAGGCTACCAGTGCTAGAGATGTTAGCACCTTCAGGCTTGAATGCATAATAGACATCATTGCGATACTCGTTGGGCTTAAAGATGTTAAAGACCATACGGACGTTAACAACAGTCTGAACATTGTTAACAGTTGCGACCTCGATCACGGTGCCACAATAATCAGCGAAAGTCTTCTTAAAGATATCGGTGATGATAGGGCCAAGCTCATACGTAGTGGTCATGACACGCTTGACATTGCAATCGTTGTCAATGTTCTTGACACCGCTTTCACTAAGAGTGAGCTTGTCGTTGATGTGAGCGCCAGTGATTTTGTTGATGTTGTTTTCCATGGAAAATGCCTCCTAAAATAAAATAGATTGTTAGATACACCGTGTACTTTGGTGCTATCAATAAAAAGGTATTCTCATACCTTTCTATCACTATTATAATATCTTGCCATTCTTAATTTTAACATCCCATTTTTAGATATTATTTTGAACGGCATCATACGACTCAATACACTTCTTCAATCTTTCCTGTATTTTATTAGTTTGCTCTGCAGTAATTTTGTAAAATTCTACAGGGCTAAACTCATCCTTTGTAGAGGTAAAAGGAACAATCCAAAGAGTATTGGTAGAATCCATTACCAACATATATTTCATTTTAATACAAGACAGATTAATATCGAATCCAAACTTAAGAGGAATTGCTTTTACAATAGTAATTCCACCATAGAGCATAGAAAGAAATACTTTATTCTCATCGTTGATAGGCTCATTAGACTTCAATTCAAAGTCTACCTTTACAATTCCAAGCTTAGAATAGATATCAATAATCAATCCAGAATTACCAATGAATGCAGATAGAGTATTACAATATCCTCTATAGCAGTCGTCTTCAATTGCCTTATTGAAATTAATGATAGTATTCTTATCATAATCAATAGCACTCTGATAAAGAGTATGAAGAATATCAGTGGTGGTTTCGTTATTAAGGATTGCTGCTAAAGTCTTAGGAGTGTCTGTCTTATAAACACAAGTAAGATAAGAATTAATACATTTTTCAGCAGCTGTAAAATCTGCAAACGTATATTCAGGAGGCATGCAATCTTCAGTAACAGAAACTCCTACATCATCAGCATGGTCATCAAATGCCATCTTATAAATATTATTGATAGCCTGACGCGCAATTACGCAAGGCTTCTGAGGATTAAATGTATGAGTAGTATTATCTCTAATGAAAAACATCATGATGATATCTCTAATAGGAGATCCATTTTCTGTTTCTGTAACAACAGCATTTGTCAAAGACAAAATACCATCAGGAGACAATACATCCCAATCCTTAAAGGTTTCTTTGAATTCGTTAATCTTAAGAAACTCAATTCTATTCTGCCCAAAATTATAATCTTCATTTAATTTTCTATAGAAAATACTATCATTATCAGTATGAACAATACGAATCATATCAAATGAATCTGTATCCTTATTATACTTAGTAAAGATTTTACCGATATTAGTCTTAATCTGGTCTTCCATGTTTTGCTACTCCTTTTCTTTATAATTGTTATTGTACAGTTTTTATTGTAATAAAACAATAAAAGACCAATAGGATTTCTCCTATTGGTCTCATTTTTATAATATCTCAGCAATTGGAAGTTTAGCGACACTCTTGTACAGACAGACTAGCACAGGTTCCTATAGATTGAGCATTTACTTGAAATGTTTTGCCATACATATCCTTACGATTATGAATAGTACAATTAATATAGTTTACCATACTATCTAAATCGGCAGGATTAGCAGCCATAATTTGCATTTGAAGAGAATAATGATTATTATCTGTGATACCATACACACCAGTCACATTATAGCTCTTAATGATGTCATATATAGCCATAGAATGGTCAAAGAATCTAAGTATATCATCTATAGGATAAACAGATGCTTGATATGTCTGTCCAATGAAATCAGGCATATTCATTAGAAGCTACTCCTTTAAGATAGATTGTCTTCTATCATTCTACCAAATTGTCTAGCTCCTTTTTCTTTATCAGAAAGTTTAGCTTCCTCTTCTCTTTCTTTATTACAAATGTAATTAAGCATTTGAAGTTCATATACAGGAAGATTATTCAGTTCTGATATAGATGTAGCACCTTTAAAATGTCGTGCTAGAATTATTTTGTTCCAAGAGAAGTTGCTATACGGACCAACTGCTGGCGCAAAAAAAGTAGGTTACGAGGACTCACTTCAACCTCGTTGCTACTATGGCCACACTTAGGACAAGTATACTTAGGAATACTGTAAGTAATATTGGCATGCATATTATTCATCATAGTAATGATCAGAGTAGATACGACACCAAATTCAACAGGATCTAGATTCTTAAGAATCTTAGCATAAGTAATAATCTTAGACTTGAAAGACTTAGCATGATCGCCAGGATACTTTTTCCATCCAATGGGATACATATTACCATTTTCATCAATCATATATAGACGATCAATGAATCGAGTAATATTGATGATAGATTCATACTTATTTACGAATGCATCATCAAGAGCTCCAATTTCATACATAATTGTATACAGAGAAGGAATCTTAACGCCAACGGCTAGATTGTTATTAATAACAGTAACCACGGACTCATATGCTCCAGAATTTTCAGGAGTCAATTCCATCTTCTTAATCTTTTCAAATTTTTTCTTAGTCTCATCATCTGTAAAGTGCATGAGCTTCTCCATAGGCACATCATCAGACAGCCAAGAATTCAGACACTTATCATTGGAGCAATTGCAAGGCATAAAATTAGCTCCATCCAGAGATGCCATAAATAGTGCAGCAAAGACATTATCCAAATCTGCATAAGGAATAGTCTTAGCCCAAGCCTCAACAGTAGAAGGGCGATTGGGGTTAACATCGTGCTCAAAGAGAATCTGCATCTGAGGCACAGTCATAATACCATTATTATTACTATCCTCATTAAGCATAGCAAGCTCAGCACCCTTAAGAGCAGATGCAATATAAGGACGATTTGCGAACATTAGAGGCCATACTGCAGTCTTAGCAGTAGTAGTCTTCATATTCTTCATAGCGTCCTTGATATTAATAACCTTATTAGAAACAACTAGCTGAGAAGTATTCATCTTACGACCAGCATTAATAATCTTAGTAATAATGTCATTACGAAGATTATTAGCAGCAGCTTCAGATAGCTTCTGTTGCTCCTCGTCGTCATCGGTAGCATCATCGTAATTTGTATCTTCATCATCTTCTTCATCAAAGTCAGAATCATCAATATCTTCTAGATCATCAGAAGTAACACTAATGATCTTAGTATCAAGATCCTCAACCTTAGAAGTCTGAGCCTCATGAATAATCTCTTCATCTTCTGCAGGTTCGTCATCAACGATATCTTCATCCACCTCATCAGGCTCAGGTCCAGAACCATAAGTAGGCTCTGCCTGATGTGCAGGAGTATTGAAAGGATCATTAATAGGCTGATAGTCACTACCCTGAATTCTCACAGGAGAAGAAATCTCTTCTTCCTCTTCATCGCTATCTAGAACTTCATCTTCTAGATCTTCAGTAACAATACCACGATTAGGATTAATAGAAGCAGTAGTCTTGATCTTTTCATCTTCACTCATAGGATGGTGTAGAGGATCAGGCATATACTGAATCTCGCCACCGACATCTTCTAGACCTGCTTCAACCTTTTCTCTATTAGCAGCATCTTGAGCAGTCATGCTTTCAACAGCATCTACATACTCCTGCTGCTTACGAGCAACTGCAGCATCTAGCTCAGTCATATATTTATCCTGGAAGAACTTAGGATCTACCTTCTTAGTCTGAGTCTGGATATAATCATCAGGATTTACAGTCTCAATAGTCTCATTAGCAGCAACAGAGCGATGGCCCTTTCTACGATTAGGATTGATCCTAATAACAGGTCGATTTCCATTAGTATCTTCTTCAATTCCAGAAGCCCCATTAGTTGCATTAATGGAAATAGGAGTATTTTCAGGCTTAACAGCAGAAATACTAATATTCTGTGTAGCATTATTATTAGATACACCGGGCTGAGAAATTGCTACTCTCTGAGTATCTGTACGATTTAGATCGTTTACATTCATTTGTTAATTCTCCTTCTTTAAAAGATTTCAATGTTATGATACAAGATCACTCAACTCTATGGGAGTAGAACTACTCTCTGTATCATATACAAATTTTGTTTCATCAGCTATAATAATTATTTGCAAATACTTACTATTCTCTTTTAGGTTCAGATTTACATCCAATGTTAGAAATTCACCAGGAAGATAAGTCTCGATTTGCTTTTGAATTCTAGATCTTAGCATTTCAAGATCGTCTTCAGAAATAAATCTATATTTTGGACCTAATCCAACACCCATTCTAGGATGCAATGGATTCTCTCCAGGTTGCAAAATTAATAGACGAAAAAGCAATGTTCCATAAGCATCTGCTCCTTTTAGAGTTTTAGGTTCAAGATACTCATTTGTAGTTAGCAAATGTTCTACCATATGAATTACCACCTTTACCTAATTATATAATTGTATTAAATATCAAATATTAATAGTAAGTCAGTGAAAATAGGACCTCTAAAACATCACAATAATTCACTGATTATATCATTTAAGGAGGAATAAGTATGCAATCAGAAGCTATGGTTTCCAATGCTACTAAGAGCACTTACCAGAAGAAATATAAGTGCCCGTATTGTGAAGGACGATTCACAAGAGCAAAGCTTCATATTCATATTCAAGAAAAGCATGAAGATTTAATTCCTGAAGGGTATACTGCACTTAGGGTTGCTTTTAATACTATTAATAATAAAACTGAAGGACATTGCATCATGTGCGGCAATGTCACTGATTGGAATGAAGATAAAGGAAGATACGAAAGACTCTGTAATGATCCTAAATGCCATGAAGCATATAAGAAGATGGTTGCAGAAAGAACAAAAAAGAAATATGGTACTGAACGCCTTCAGACTGATCCTGAGTATGCAGAATATGTCCAGAGAAAAGCACTAGCTGGACGTAAAATGCATGGAGAATATACTTTCGCCGATGGTGGAAAGATTGAGTATTTTGGTAGCTATGAGAGAAAATTTCTTCAATTTATGGATCAAGTAATGCATTGTGAATCTGAAGATATTCTAGCTCCTGCTCCTAGTATTAAATATCAATATGAAGGAAAGACTCATCTTTATATTCCTGATTTCTATTATATTCCTTATAATCTTATTATTGAGATTAAAGATGGTGGAAGTAATCCGAATAATCATCCTCACCGTACTGGAGAAGATGAGCTAAAGCTTAGAGCAAAGGAAGAAGCTATTAGACAGCTTAATGAATTTAGCTATGTAAGGGTAGTTAATAATGACTTTAGTCAGGTATTGAGTATCATGGCAGTATTAAAATACAACATGGCTCATAGATATAAGGATCCTGTTATTAAAGTTAATGAAAGTATGCTTCTAGAAGCAAATCCTGTAAAAGTAGAGTCTATGTCTGGTACTATTGGATCTGCTATTCCTCTAACTCCGAATCCTATTCCTTATGAGTGTGATAAAGATAATTATTATATTATCCAGCATATGCAGAATAATGTATTTAATTATTCTATTACTAAAGATCCTGTACAATATACAATGTACTCTGTAGATCCTGAGGAACATGGATTCTATAAAGTCTTTAAAACTGATAAATCTAAAATCTCTAAAAAGTATACCACTTTTAAGATTAAAGATAAACAAACAGCAAAAGAACTCTATGATGAGCTAGCAATGTGCGAAGCTTATGGAAAGAGTTTCTTTGCAGGAGAAGTTTCTAGAGATTATATCTATAGAAGACTTACAGAAGGTTCTAAACTTCTATCCGATGATCAGATTAAATATGATACTAGGTTTGAGCAAGTACAGAGTTTTGATGAACAGATTCAAGATATCTGTGAAGGAGTAAGATCCTTTATTCTTGGAGATCCTGTTACTAGACTAGAAGAACAGGTTTCTAATCTAGCAAATCTAAATACTTTGCATGAAGCCTCTACTTCTAGTAGCCATGATACTGTCTTTTCTGATGATGCTACTACATATGTAGCAAAAGTTAAACAAGCAGAGGAAGCAGAAAAGAATTATGGACTAGTACTTATCTATCCAGATAATATTGTTTCTAATAAAGGTAAAGAAGATATTGATAGACTAAAAGCAAAGTATAATCAATATCTTGCTCTTAATCAGGATAAGAGAACTCTATCTAATAGAACTGCATATAATATTTTTGGATATGATAATGATACTATGTATTCAAGACTATTATCCAAATATATGAATAGTCAAGATGGATATACTAGTGATAATTCTAATATGGTTATTGCTCCTATTGATCAATATTATTCTCCTACGGATAAAATTGATTATTCTAGTTCTGATATAAATGTTTCTCATGAAGAAGTAGTAGATGAAACTTCTTGGAAAAGAGTTATTAGTGAACTTTGTGTAAGAATGAAGAATACTAGTGACTTTAGACAGAAAAATGCAATCAAGAGTGAAATCTCTATGCTTGGTTGGAATCCTGAAATACCATTTAATGAAGAAGCATTAGAAAGAGTTAGAAATAGTAAGCATACAATGCATATATTTAGAGAAGTTGATGCTGAAGATTATATCAAAAGTATCCATTCTTTTAATGAAGCTACTTATGAAGAATTAAAAGATAAAATTGTTCCTGTGTACATTGCCTATTCAGTGGTAAAGCATTACATAGTAGAGCAATTGAATGGTATACTCATACAGAATGGTCTCATGCAGCAATGAGCTTTGATTCTTCTATGAAACAAATGTATACTTTCAATGCAAATAATAATGTCTCTGCAGATGGTAAGTCTGCAGGATTCACTATTGAATCCATTGAGAAGTATTGGAAAATTGATCCTAGTATTAAATTCAAAGTTCATGCATTATTTGTCACTGCAGCTCAAAGAGATATGATGAGAGATGCTGTAGATTGGTATATTAAGCATCAAGATGATACCAAATATTCTATGAAGACTATCATTAATATTTTCTTCAAGAAAGCTTCTGACTTTGGAAATGAATTTAAGAACAAAACTGAGATGGTGTGTAGTCAATTCGTCTATACTATCCTAGCAATTGCTAATTTGAAACTTAGAGTTACTAAGGATGCCAGTTTAGTAAGTCCTGGAGATCTTGATAAGAGCATTGATGATAGATTGTTCAGTATGTTTATTGGTGGTATTGGAATTTATAATTCCAAGAAGATCGATAATATGTGTAGAAAAATTATTCCTACACTACCATTAGATAAGTATAATATTCAATAAATAAAAACCGGGTAGAGGATTAACCTCTACCCGGATTATTTTTGATAAAAATGCAGATTCAATTAGATATTATAAATATGAAATA
>ULYR01086601.1_pt1 | contig 21147 bp, 16 predicted proteins | sample 1962341 | NCBI WGS metagenome assembly ULYR01 (sample SAMEA4835868, study PRJEB28245) | human gut metagenome | biome: gut microbiome; material: fecal sample | place: Denmark | collected 2008 | reverse complement strand
GGCGCGTCAAACTTAAGCCCCTTAAGAACCTTCGGCCCAGCAGGCCGTCAACCCTCACACCTGTAAGGGCGTGTCAACCTTCGGGAATACTGGAAAGCACTGCCCAGGTCCCGATCCCGACCGCGCCGAAAGGCGCCTGAACCCACGAAAAAAAGCTGTGAGAAATGTGCTTCATTTCTTCACAGCCTTTTTTATTTCCTTATTCTTTCTGTTCTTCTGCTTCTTCCGGAGCCGGTGCGTCTTCGGCCGGCGCTACTTCTTCTTCCGGGGCTTCCGCAGTTTCTGCAGTTTCTGCAGCCTCCGCCGTTTCGGCAGTCTCTTCCGTTTCCACAGCCGGTGTTTCTTCCTTCTTTTCTTCCACCGGCGGATAGCCTGCTACCTTGGGCGCCTCGATCCGGTCAAGGGCATCAATGGCTGCCAGCGCCAGCTGCAGTTCCTTGCGAATCTTCCCTACATAGTTCTTCATATTTCCTTCCGTACGGATCATGTTTTCCACCAGACGGCGGCGGGATTCTTCGGCCTCCCGGATCTGACGGTCTCCTTCTGCGTGGGCATTGGCAATGAGGATTTCCGCATTCCGTTTCGCGTTCTTCTTCACATTTTCTGCGGTGTCCTTCGCCAGCTGCAGGGTATTGGTCATGGTTTCGGAAATCTTTTCGTAGTTGGCCAGCTTCGTCTTCATCTGGTCCATCTGCTCTTCCATTTCCCGATGTTCCCGGTAAATCTGTTCATAATCCGCTACGATCTGCCGGAGAAAGTCATTGACCTCCTCTTCGCTGTAGCCCCGAAGGCCTTTGGAAAAGGTCTTGTTATGAATATCCATTGGTGTAATCATGGGTGCGCCTCCTTGAAGTGATGTGAGTCTCTTTTTCTATTTTACTTGTTTTCACAGATTTCGGCAAATTTCCAATCAAAAAGGCCGACTATGCGGCCTTTTTTGATGAAACAGCCCGAGTCCGAAAGCGCAGGTGCGCCTTTAACGATTTCCTTTTTCTTAGTCGTCTCGGTCGACTTTATACTTTCTTTCCAGCTGTTTATACGTATCCAGTCCGATAATATGGTTGAAACGGCCAAATTCGATCATATCCTTGGCGCTGGCTTCGGTGGTGCCGTTCTTTTCCAGTCCGGAGAAGAGGTCATAGAGGGCCTTGGAAATAGTGTATACAGCGCTGCATGCCCAGAATACCAAAGAGAATCCCATTTCTTCCAGTTCCTTGGCAGGGATGAGCGGTGTCTTGCCGCCTTCGATCATATTGGCTACCAGGTACGCGCCGGTACCCTCCATGCCCCGGGCAAATTTTTCCAGTTCTTCCCGGCTTCCGATGCCGTCGGCGAAGCAGATTTCTGCGCCGACGTCAGCATAGCGTTTGCTTCTTTCGATGGCGTCATCAATGCCGTACACAGCGCGGCTGTCGGTGCGGGACATGATCATGGTTTCCTTATCGAAACGGGCATCCACGGCAGCCCGGATCTTCTGGGCATGTTCTTCAGCGGAAATGACCTGCTTGCCGTCCATGTGGCCGCAGCGTTTCGGCCATGCCTGGTCCTCGAAGAAAATGCAGGCAGCGCCGGCCTGTTCAAACATTCTTTCCGTACGGATGATATTCAGTGCATTGCCATAACCTGTATCGCCATCAGCCACCACAGGAATATCCACGGCATTGCAGATACCCGTCAGCTGCTCCGCCATTTCCGTGCAGGAAAGGAGGCCTACATCCGGCTGTCCCAGGCGGGATGCGGATACGGAGTAGCCGCCCATGGCCAGACAGGGAATGCCTGCCATTTCTGCGATTTTAGCACCCAGAGCGTCGCCTACGCCTGGAGCAATCATAATTTTCCCGGATTTCAGATTGTTACGGAATGCGATACGTTTTTCTGTTGCTGTTTTCATAATGACAACCTCCTGGTACATATACAGATAAAATAAAAATGACCAAAGTGATGAGACAGAAAAAGAGAAATCCCTTCGCCAATGATAGAAAAGAAAAAGCCCCTTTCCTGCTGAAACAGCAGAAAAGAGGCGCTTTGGCGCGGTACCACTCTTACTTATATCTCAAGGAGCATACACAAAGATGGAAATAAAAAAAGCCCTGTCCTACGGACAAGGGCGCAATCGCGCGGTACCACCCTGCATTATACTCCATATCCCTAACGCGGACCCACGTCGGACTTACTGCACTTCAGTTCGAAGCTCCCAGGGGACACGCTTTCCTTCCATACCGGTTTCCATCCTCCCGGCTCTCTGTCATTTCCGGTCAAGCTCAATCCTGTTCATCGCCTTTAATATTTACCAAACATTATAATAGCCCCCGTCCCTCCTGTCAAGAAGGGGCAGGGGACAAAAAATGAAAGCCTTCCCGCCGGTCATCTATTCTCTGCCCCATGACATGCGCTCCTCGCAGCCATAGCAGCCTCATGAGAAATCCCATTTTAATAAAATGCGGCATGCCGCAAAACAATAAAATGACATCTGTCCCTATTGTATACGACTCTGACTGCGATAGCAATCTCATGAAAAAATCTCATTTTACAAAAGTGCGGCATGCCGCACCTTCTTAAAATGAATTTTCTCCTTCCTATGGAAAGGGTGAGAATCGATGAAAAAGTCCGGTCCGCCGCCAGCCTCACTGTTTTTCCCTCAAATCTCTACTCCCCCAGCAGAGAAGGATCCGTGAGAAACTGCTCCACTCCCACATACAGAATCCCCTGCTCATCCTGCCAGGGAATGACCGCATCCCGCAGAACCACGATCTTCCGGAAGGAATCATCGATACGGTGCAGCGATTCCGTTTCCTGTTTCCTTTTCTCCTCCGTATCCATACGGAAGGCAGACTGGATATACCAGCGGCTGCTGCCCCTGTTCACCACAAAATCCACCTCCAGGTTTTTGCGCAGTTTATGGCCCGCCTCATCCCGGTAATTATACTCCACCATGCCTACATCCACATCCAGCCCCCGGCGCCGCAGGTCTGTAAAAATCACATTCTCCATAATATGAGTAGGCTCCTGCTGACGGAAATGGAGCCGCGCATTCCTGAGCCCCACATCAGTGAAATAATACTTGTAGGGAGACGCCATATACCGCTTCCCCTTCACATCATACCGCTGCGCCTTCTCCAGAAGGAAGGCATCCATGAAATAATCGATATACCGGGAAATCGTGGGCCCCGATATCTGGATATGTTCCATAGATGCAAACGCCCGAGACAGCTTGGCCGGATTTGTCAAAGAACCGGTGGACGAAGACAGGATATCCAGCAATTCCTCCAGCACCCCTTCATCCTTGGCAATTCGATTCCTTTCCACCACATCCTGAATATAGGTCCTACGAAAAAGATCATTCAAATACCGACTCTTCTCCTCATGGGACGAAAGCGACTGCACCACCGGCATACCGCCATAGGTGCAGTACGCATTGAACGCAAAGCGGATATCCCCCTGCCACACGGACAGAAATTCCTCATAGGACAAAGGATATACCCGCACCTCATCCCCCCTGTCCCGGAACTGGGTCAGTACCTCCGAAGACAGCATGCGGGAATTGCTCCCCGTAATGTAAATATCCACATAAGGCAGCTTCATCAATCCCATCACTACATCCACAAAAGTAATCTCCGTCGATGGCAGATAGGGATTGGGGATGCTCTCCACAAACTGAATCTCATCAATAAAAATATAATATCGCCGCCCATCCTTCTTCAGCCGGCTCCTGATCCACCGATCCAGCTCCACAGGATTCCTCTCCCGGGCATTGGCCAGCTCATCCAGCGAAATGGAAATCACACAATCCTCCGGCACTCCTTCCCGCAGAAGCTCCCTTCGGAAAAGCGTAAACAGCAGGTACGACTTCCCGGCCCGACGCATACCCGTAATAATCTTAATCCGTCCATTATCCTTCAGCCGAAGCAGACGATTCAAATAAAAAGGCCGTTCAATCTCCATGACGCCCTCCATTTTACAAAAGTGCGGCATGCCGCAAAATAATAAAATGATATCTGCCTTCATTTTATACGGAAATTGCAGGCATTGCAATATAACAAAAGAATCCATTTTACAAAAGTGCGGCATGCCGCACTTTTGTAAAATGGATTCTTTCATCATACTGATGGCATTATAGCAGCGCGCCGTTCTCCAGCCGCCTTACGGTCAAGCGATTAAAAGAAAGGCCCTTCAATGAGCAGACTATGGGCCAATGTCGCTTGACTTGGCAATCCTACTTCCTGGCACAATGCCGGTCTGACAGTCTGATAGTCTGATGTCTGACCATCTGGCACTCTGCGGTCTGTTGTCTGTGTCTGACCTCTAAAGTCTGATCCCCCTTCCGACTGGTATTTACCCAAATACGTATCACTTTCGTCATGTACCGATATCCTTCACTTCGTTCAGTATGACGGTGGCCGGCAGGGGGCAGTCGTCTGACAGTCTGATTATCTCTTTCATCGGAAAGCAGACAGCCGACAGCAGATAGCAGCATTCCACCGTCTGACATCTTTTTCCTCAAATCTCTTCCAGACACCGCTCATTGAGCAGGAAGTCCAAAGCATTCACCTTTTTATACCCTCTTTCCAAATGGATATAGGGATCATCATCCATGGTAATGATAATCTTCTTATATCCATCATCCAGATTTCTGAAAGCCCCCATTTCCCTTTTCAGCGTATCCGCGCCGGCCAGGGTATAGGACACCTGGACGTAAAAAGTATCTTTCAGATTTCGCACCAGGAAATCAATTTCCTTGTTTTCATTCTTACCGATATCCACCAGATAATTCCTGCTTTCCAGCTCCAGAAAAATAATATTCTCCAGACTGTGTGTCGGCTCCAGCTGCCGGAACCCAAGCGCCGCATTCCGAAGCCCTATGTCTGCCATATAGTATTTCTGCAAAGTCTTCAGATACTCTTTTCCCTTAATATCAAACCGTTTCGCTTTATAAAAAAGGAACGAGTCGCAGAGATACCCCAGATACAGGCTCACCGTTTTCGCCGTAATCTCCCGATTTCCTGCAGAAGCCAGGGTGCGGGAAATCTTATTTGCCGACACATAAGAACCAATGGACGAAGCAAGAAGGTCTATGATGGCCCGGAAAGCCTCCGGATTTCTGATATGATACCGCTCCTCCATATCCTTCAAAGCCACCGTATCCGCAATCATCTTCAGATACGCCGCCTTATCCATGGGGTCTTTCTCCTGCAGCAGATAGGGCATGCCGCCAAACATCATATACTGACGGAAGCACTCCCGCCTGTCCCCACCATAAAAAGCATAATACTCCGAAAAAAGCAGAGGAAATACCTTGATCTCTATTCCCCGACCTCTGAAACGGGTATTCACGTCAGAAGAAAGAAACTGGGAATTGGAGCCGGTCAGGTAGATATCACAATGGAAATCCCGCGCCAGACCGTTCACTACATCCTCAAACCCCTTCACCAGCTGGATTTCATCAAGGAAAATATAGTACATCTCTCCGTCATGAATGGCCTCGGAAATATGGCGATACAGCGCCATAGGCTCACGCAGCTCCCTGTACCGGATACTGTCCAGTGGGATACGGATGATATGATCCGCAGGCACCCCCATTTGCAGCAGCTCATTATAATACAACTCAAAAAGCAGGGTAGACTTACCTGCGCGGCGGAGACCTGTAATTATTTTAATAATTTTTTTGTCTTTTTCATGCAAAAGTCGATTGACATAACGGGGACGTGAAATAACCATCATAGGCCTCCTCTTCTAAAATTGATTCTTCCCTTATATTATATTCCCAAAACTTTTTATTTTCAAAAGTTTTGGGTATATCTCCCTCTGTATTTTTAAAAATCATAGAGAAATAACATAGATATTGTCAGTCATTCCAAAAGAAATATCCTATTCCCAAAACTTCCAGTTTTTCAAAGTTTTAGGAATAGGATATCTTCATTTCCATCTACTTTTGACAAATAGTCGCTTTCATGAAGGAGTTTTGGGCCATTTTTCACATTTCATGAGGGAGTTTTATTCAGAATTTCACATTTCATGAGGGAGTTTACACCATTCCAGTCTGAAGTCTGATAGTCTGCTATCTGACCATCTGGCACCCCGTCATTTCGACCACAGCCGGTCAGCCGACAATAGGAAAGCCTCTTATTGGGCAGGCTAGAGGCCAACTTCGGCTGACTTGGAGGTCCTATGCAGGACCTCCACAGAGTGGAGAAATCTCCCTCCTCTACGTCACTTGCCGTAAGTGGGAGATACGCTTCCAGGCACTATACCAGTCTGCCAGTCTGACAAGTCTGATGTCTGACCGCCTCTCTCCCTCAAATCTCAAATCTCTTTCCTCAAATCTCCTATTCAGTTCCTCTCAAAGAGATCCCTGGTATACACCTTATCCCTCAACATCATCCAGCACTTCGTCATAGCGGTTGGCAATGATAGCGCAGCTCCCTTTTTAAATTTCAAATTACGTTTGATTACTTATGTTCTGATACTTTACGCAATAGCTGTTCCCACTTGTTCCAAATTATATCCGGATTAAAACGTTTGATATACTTCTGTCCTTCTTTACCCATTCTTTCTCGTAGCTCTACAGAATTTATCAGCTTTTCTAATGCCTGACTATAATCCTCTGGTGAATCCACCAGAAATCCTGTTTTCTGATTCTGAATCAGGCTATTTACCCCATTACAATTTTTAAATCCTATTGCAGGAAGCCCTGCCGCCATCGCTTCCGCCAGAGACAAAGAAAAGCTTTCCAATTTGCTAGGCACTGCGAAAATATCGCTACTAGCATAAACTGATTCAACGTCCTTGGTCGATCCCTTAATCATTATTCGACTTTCCAAACCGCTTCCATGTATTTCCCTCTCAAGTTGTCTCCCATAGGAATTAGAATTATTTCCCCAAATTTCTACGTTCCAATCTGGATATTTATCCGCGATTTCCGCAAAAGATTGAACTAATTGCTTCTGATTTTTACGATCGCATAACGTTCCAACACAGGAAATAACATAGTGACTCTTCGTCTCATGTAGATTCGCAGGATGTGTTGATTCTTTGATTGGTAAACCGATGACTTCTATATAATTGTTAGGAAAATATCTCTTTACAGTAGGCAATGCATATGGAAGCATTACCTGAATAGCCGCACTATGCCTAACAGCATTTATTTCTACAGAAGACAAGTATGGATAATGTGTAGGTGGATCATCATGAACCATTTGTACCACAGGCGTTATTATGCCAGCATCTTTAATAATATATTTAGTTGAAATAATCGAACAAGAAGCAATAACATCCGGATTAATCACATCAATTAGTTCTCTTAGCCTTGACCCATAAATTTTTCCTCTACTTAATGCATTAATTTCTCGCGCTTTCCTTTGGGAAAATAGTCTTGCTACCTCCCTTTTTAACCTATATACGAGAGGTAATTTATATGGCAAAATCTGTTTCTTGTTTTTGAAAAGAATATTATACTGCTTTACTTGTGGACTTATCTGGAAATATGGTTCTCCCTCCATTGTATCTATATACAGGATGCTGACTTGATGGCCTCTTTTTTGCATTGCATTAGCAAATTCACATGTGGCTCTTTCCACGCCACCACCTATACGTACATAATGTGTACCTAAATGCGCTACCAAAATATTCACGGGCTCACTTCCCTATATCTATTTTTTCATACGTTGATAATCTGCAAAGGTTCTAACGCTCTTAAGCTTATGATGTGGTGTTTTTTCCATCTGATGCTCCCACCATACCCCCAACTGATCAATGCCCTTTTTCACGGAAGATACAATACGATAAGTTATGTCAGCCGGTGCAATAACCGTTTCACACCAGACCTCAGGATTGTCCCTCAACTCAGCTCTCACTATCGAGCTTTGTTGAATATTCTTAATCTGACTATTCAATTCCTGCAGGGAAATTTCCTGCCCATCCAATAGCCACCGCAGCTCTCCAATTTTTTCCGCACTATAACAGCTAATTACAGGAACTTCACCAGGGTATACATACCAATCATAAGCAAAATGCCCATCTACGCAAATCTGAATAAATGGGTTGCAAACGTGGATTGAAGGCAAAATCTCCCATTCAGAAAGACCGGCACAGTCTCCTTCGGTTTCCTCAATATCGAAACGAACCCATGTAATTTCATCCTGTGGTGGAAACGCGATGAAGGTCTCATGCCCCTGTTTCTTCAAAGGGCCTACATCCATAGAAAATCCATTGCTAAAGCTGATTTTGCCTTTTAAAATTCGCCCTGTGTCCTCAATATTCCCATATAATGCCATCGCCTCAATATGCTGAGGTACTTCAAAATCGCAGCGACACCATTTTTCTTTATCATCCGGTACCCAAAGGTAATCCTCCATAGCCGGTTTTTCATCAGCGATACGTTTAGTATTCATTAGCTGAAAATCATGGAGATAGCTTCCTTCCCCTGATGAAACAGTGACTATTCCCTTATAAGCCAGATTATTTGTCCGTCTCGTCCAGAAAATAATATCTCCATTAAAAACCTGCCGCACATGTTCGATATTCTTCTGTGACATATGGCAAATGAGTGCCTTATATAATACGTTATGAAGAAGACCTGGTCCGCGACAGGCGGAAGCCACTGGAAAGCGAATCCGTTTGTCCCACTCATAGACCGGATTATCCGTTTCACAGTCCAGATATCTCATTTCCTTGCGATAAACACGGGATGAAAGGAAATGACGTTCATAATAATCTTTATATGATACATAGGATGTAGCATAGGCAAACCCTTTGAAAACCAGCGGTTCGTATGTATTCTCGAGATTATTCAAAATAGCCCCCATTACTTTCTCAAAGGCTATAGAAAGCATCCTGTGATCTACATGGTAGTCAAAGTCTGTCACCATCAGAGCATCCGGTCTATTAGAGACAATAACATCCTTCAAGTCTTCCAGCAATCCTTTCCATGTATATTTCTGGTGCTGTCCGTATTTCCCATAATGATAATCAACAATATCGCCACAGCCATAGGTTTCTGTCCGCCCACCTGCATCAACTGGTTTGTCCAAGCCATGAAGATATACTGAGCGTTCTCCACGGTTACCGCCATCGGGGAATCCGAGAAAAATGACGTCCTCCTTCTCCACACCTAAAAGGCGGAGCGCTCTTAGTGTTTCATCAAATCGCACAAAAGCCGGATACACCCAGTCACCATTGGTCATGAAAACACATTTGACATGAATGCCTTCCTTGACCGCACTATATATAGCTGCTCCCGCCGTATTAATTTCATCATCTTCATGGGGAATAATAACCATAAGAGAACGAATCCCCAACGATTTTTTGTACGAGAAAGAAGATTGCTGCATTGAAACGCCCCTTATCAAAAATTATTATACAGTTTTGTTTATTCCCGCTATGCGGTCAACCAGTCGAAACCATTTCTCCCAAACCTTATCTTTTGAGAATTTTTTCATAGCCTGATGAGCATTCGCACCCATGGTCTTTCTCAGCGTATCATTTGCCATCAGCTCTGCAAGTCCCGCTGCCAATGGTTCCACACCATCGTCTACTAAAATTCCTGAATGCCCATCTTCCACTAACTCATTCACTCCAGCACATGATTTATATGCTACTACCGGAAGTCCTGCACTCATTGCCTCAGTAACTACTAAGCCCCAGCCTTCATGCTCACTGGGACAAACCAGAATTGCTGATTCCTCATAAACTGGTTGTATGTCCGTAGTAGTGCCTCTATAGACAACCCGGTTCTCCATATGGTGAGAAATGATATCATTTTTCATCTCTTTTAAATATCGTTCAGAACCATGGCTGTCTCCCCACATTTCCAATTTCCATTCAGGAAACTTTAAGGCCACTTTTTCAAAAGCCTGTATGGCCAAATGCGGCCGTTTCGCCGCTTTCGTCAAGCGTCCCACAAAGAGTAGTTTTTTATGATTACCATCGCTCACACGCTGGTTTTCGGGCACAATATTAGGAATGATTTCGCAATCAGGACCAGAGCAGAATTTATTTATGATTTTCTTTTGTGAAGGAAGCAGAACCTGAATAGCTTTACAACAGTTTAAGGCCTTTTTCTCCGGTTCCCCCATCTCGGCAAAGGCCCGCTCCAATTCCACATGGTTCGTTCCTATCAAAGGAATTTTTTCCTCCATGGCCGCTACTGCATAATACACCACGTCAGAGTTATAAGCAATAATTACATCCGGATTGAAATCCACAAAAGCATGTTTGAGATACGGCTTTACAATTCTGCACTTACATTTTTCATTCCATTCATGAAATTTTTTCTTGCTAAATGCACGAAGCGCCTCTCTGATTAATTTATCCAATGGCGAAATATGTCTGCCAATAACTGCCTTACCCGGATCTAATACCGGAGAGTCAGAAATCAGCGAATAAATTTTGATATCAGGATGCAAAGAGAAAAATGATGTTTTTGAATCACCACCACCGCACGCAATGGCCACTTCATCACCTCTTGCGTCAAATGAATTGGCCATTTCACAGCAAGCATGCTGCATGCCTCCACTTTTCTGCAATATTCCTGTATATACAATAAGAATCCTCATGTTACACCTCACCGCAGTTTTTAAGTCAGAATTTAATTCCTATATATTTTTTTATATTTACTATACATCTTGCAAAATAGTAAGAAATTATTCCGTATGGACCAGCTTAAGAATTTATCTCTATATCTCCCTGATACAGGATGATTCCTTAAATACTGTAGAAAATCCAACATACTATGATATTCTGAGTCAGAAAGTTGTTTATCGTCCATATCTAGGCAATAGGCCTTTACAATTGAGGATAATGCACGTTTCCCACAATAATCTATACACTCACTATAGCCATTCAGGCTGGCATCATATCTATATTTCCAAAGTTCATAATTATCATAATAATATAAAGCATTACGATTATGAGTTATAGAATCAGCCGCATCTCTCCGATGGAAATATAATATATCGGGTATAAAAGTTACTTTGGTCTCATTGAAGAGAATTTTCATCGACAGATAACCATCTTCTCCAGCGTGCGCTAAATTATCCGGAAATACAATCTGCTCCCAATTCTCTCTTTTGGCACAAAATGTCCATAACACACTATACCCACCAGTTAATATTTCAGTTCTCCTTTTATTCAGTGATAGATCGTTTAGTTTAGCACAAGGTTCAATTCGGATACTGCTATTTTCCCCATATACATTCGCTGAATTCCAAATAATAACATTAGCATCACTTGAAGCCGCCTTATCCATAACTAATTTCAGTAAATTATGATCGAAATAATCATCTGCATCCAGCCAAAAAATATAACTTTAAATAGTAACATCATCAGAAATAAGATATTCCCCATATTTTGTAGTTGCCTTATCTGCGCTCAACCCATAGTCAGCATTAGTAATATCATATTTCCTGTCATATTCATTATTCGGAGCTGTAAGTATGCCACAAACCATATCGTACATCAAATCATTAGTAAACACCATATTTTCATTATATCGAAGATTATCAGCAACGGCTGTATGGGATTCCTTATAGTCAGGAGCCAGGTATACGAAAGCCGGTGTACGAACCATATTCCAGGTAAATGTCCCGTCTCCGTGGAAATATTTCATGTCCTCCCCATGATCAGAGCAGTATATCATGGCCTGAAGATTCATATTATCCTTTGCGTACTGATAGATATTCTTCAGCACTTCATCCGTATACTTAATGCTGGAATCATAATCATTCACTTTTTCTGTCTGTCCCTCTACATGAACACCATCAAAATGCGGAGGCACGCGATCCCTGTAACGGTCATGGCTGCCTTCCAGATGAATAACAATAAACTGTGATTCCTCTGTAGGAAGTTCCTTCAAAAAGTCCATGATTTTCATGTCGTCCCCACCTGGATTAGCAGTGGTTATTGATTTTTTTGAAGCGCCAGATACCAAGGTCAATGATAGGTTTCCTGGGGAAGGTTCTTGATTACTGATAAAGTATGTAATATACCCAGCCTTATTAGCTACATCAGTAATAGTAATCATTTCTTCACGGTCTCTATCATTATACTGATTGATATTTGTCAGGAACATGGACAGTGCTTTTTCCGTCAGAGGATAACAGGAATAGGTATTTTTCAGCAGGTAGAAATTGCCATTTTCTTTTTCCTTAGACAGCCAGGGTGTGGTTTCTGCCGGATAATCGGGATTGAAGGCTTTCATATGATCCCTGTTAGCACTTTCACCAATCACTACAATCACAGCGCCAGGAAGCTTTTCTGGAGTTCCACCAATAAACTGGAATTTCTTTAAATTTTCATCATGCTTAGCTATGGCTGCTTTTGCCCCTACCAGATACTTGTGGGCCACATGGTAAGGCCATGCCGGGAAGATACGGGGAATCCAGTGGGCTATGGTCACCAGCGCTGCTATGGAAAGCACCGCAATAATAATCTTTCTGATTAATGAAGGCGATGTAACCCCCCCGTTTTCATCAATTCTGCTTCCCTTCACAATGAGCCAGCCAATGAAAACCATATAGACTGCAAACAGTGCCAGTACCACTCCCAGGGAGCCAAAGCCTAAATGGGACTGGAGGAATTCCATGGCTTCCTTGGAATTGGTGAGGAGCACGGAAATCATATCGGTAGAAGTAAAACCGGCGCCAAAAATCTTGTAATAGGTCATGTAGACAAAAACACTCAGGGAAAGATAGCCGATGAGAAAGAAATTGAATACTCGAAGGAAAGGCCTGATTTTCCAGCAGAGAGAGCACACGTATTCCATTAAAAATGTGAGCACTAAAACGGGCATGAGGGTGAGCACATCATTGTTAAGTGCCTCTACCCGAATACCCCAGTTTCCACCGGATTTTGCCTGGATGTAAGAGAATGCGCCAAGCCAAAGATAAAAAATAACCAAGCCCGGCCTCCAGGAAGGATGAAAGAGGATCCGTCCCGTTACCAACTGGGCGGCAAATACAAAAATCACGCCGGCCAAGGCATTGCGCAGTCCATGATTCCAATTTCCCAGATCTGTCACGCCTACTGCCGGATACCATACATACAAAACAGCCATAGAAATCACGGCCAGCACAAAATATTTTCCTATTTCTTTTACCTTCATAACTCTCTCCCATCTCATAATGCATCTGTTAGCAGGGATACGCCAACCCTTATCCCCATAAGGAGTCTTATATTAAACAGCGTTTTTCCTTATCCCTTTTATTATATATTGTATTCTACTAATAAGCAAGATAATTCCTGCAATGATACATATTAGTTTTCCACCTCAAAGCCGCAGAACATCTGCGGTCTGCCGGCCTTTCATAAGGCTGCCCAATCAATGCATTTCCCAGCTCTTCGTCCCATTTATTTTAATTCAACACATTCACGTTACATCGTATTACCTTTTACATTAAAAATTGACCGTCAATAAAATCAGGCATTTTAACACAGTTATTCGCACGTTAAAACACCTGAATTTATTGAATTATTTGGCTCAGCTCGTTTTTAACTCAAACTGTTGAGTTAAAAAATTTGAATTCACTTTTAATTGAGTTAAAATGGCAGATTTGAGATTGCAGGGCTGCTCTGCGGCCCGGGTTCATAAGTCTCAAAGGGTGGCGGCGCCTTTGCCTCAGTATGCAGGGGCTGTGAAAAAAATGATAGAGTCCCTTTCAGATGGTTAAACAATCAAACAACAGATGCTCCATCCCTAATTGACAGGGAATGAATTGACACAGCGGCTCTCCCTGTTTTCTTTTCATTTCGGCGAAAGCGCCGAGGAGCGGAGAAATCGCAATCCATAGTGAGGAGGCCCCATGGTGATGGGAGATCTCTCGACTCAGAATCTTCATAGAGCCCAGAACCATTTCTCCTGATACCGACAGGCAGCTCCGCTCGAGATGACAATGAGGACGGGCCGCTTGCTGTCATTTACAAAAATAGCGGCATAAAAAAGGGGCTGTGAGGAAATGTAAATTATTTCTTCACAGCCCCTGACAGTTCGGTATGCGCTTTTTGCCGCCTGCAGTAAGCGGTGCAGAGTGGGAAGATATCTCGATTTGGCTTCCGGCCCTCGAAATGATAGAGTGTGGAGCCCCGCTCCTGTCATCTGATGTCTAATCACCTGACATCCCCCCTCAAATCTCTTTCCTCAAATCTTCTCCCCCACGTCAAAAACTCCTGAATCATCCCAATGCCGCTGCACGGTTGGGCTCAGGCCTTCTGCTTCGATGAATCGGCCAGGAGCAGCCGCCGAAGCGGAATATCTGTGTCGTCAAGGAAGAACAGGTATAGCCATATTTGCCACCGTCATGTCTGACAGGTCTTTCTTCAGGAGTTTTGATGGGGCATTTCATTGTCGGTGCACCGGGAGCGGCAGAACTCACTTGTGATGGCTTCGGTTCTTCTGTCCCCGTTTCCATGGAATGCGCGCTTTCGGGAAATGAAAGAATGTCGCCAGGCCTTCCCGCCTCTCTGTTCATATAGTCCAAAGGAATGAAAGCCGGTATCAGCAGGAGACCGGGGAATGGGGCTGGGGGCTGGGGAATGGAGAATGAGGATGGAGAGACGTCAGTCCGGTCATACTTCAGACAGGCGTATCGCAGAATGCCTTTCCTGGCAATAGCGACAGGCTGCGTAGAGCGGGAAGAATTGAGAATTGAGATTTGAGGTTTGAGATTTGAGGAGACTTCAGACTATCAGACGTCAGACAAGCAGACTATCAGACAGAAGTGTAACAGGATGGCCTTTCCAATTTAGCGGCTAACCGACTCTACTCGAAATGACAGATAAGTTTTTATATCAAAGAGATACAGCTCTTTTGACCAAATCGATTTACGCCCAAAAAGGAATATATTTCTTTGCATTTTCAGCAGTTCCCTTAATCAAGCCTTCCTTTCGCGTATCAGAAATTACCCTTGATATCACAGCATGATTCATATCTTTTACGTTAAACCTTTCGCGCAAAGATTGGTTCGTCATAACCTTTTGCTCTAAATAAAATAAATAACAGCAGTGCTGATAGCAAAGATTGATCTTATCTTCTTTAGTTAACTGATTCCATGATTTATACAAATATACGGACGAAATAACCGATGAATGCTCACTTTTAATTACTAAAGCAGGCATTTTGTTTTTCTCAATCGCGTCAAGCACCCGATCAATCCCGCTGCCACGTTCTTCGCAGATTCTTAATTTATGCATCATTCTTGCAAGAGCCTCATTGCGCGAGATTGGAGTCATGTCCAAAAAGCGATTCGTTGGAATTAACGGTTCTCCTGCATTTGTGATTTCAATACGATCATCAAATATCTCTATTCTTGGCTGCTGTCCTTTAATCATAAAATCTTGATGAATTAAGGCATTGGGGATAAGTTCTCGTAATACAATTTCTGGATATGCATAACGCAATGTCCGTATTCCATTCTCAAAAACCTCTTTTTTGGGCAGCATATTTTTTACGACATTTAATAACCGGGGAAATCCACAAGCGTATCCTTCCGGAAAAGTAAAGTCACTTTCTGCTTCAAGCCTATTAATTCCTTTATACTTAATAATTCTTATTGCCTTGTTACTTAATCCATGAAAATCTTCCAAATTCTTAGCAAACAGTAATGCCCCTAAATTCGTAATATTATAAACGGAAGAAACGCTCGACTCATTAGTAATGCAGCCTTCGTTCAAAAGCATTGTAATAATATCCCGGTTATTCCCAGGAATGCGCTTGTTAAGGAATTTATAATAGGAAGCATAATCAAGCAAATCTAAAACATCCTTTTCAGTTTTAGCAGTCGCTGCATTTCCTTCTTCAAATGTTTCCTGTACAAGCTTTTTCCACAATAATCGTTTCTTATCCGGATACTTGTCCAAAGTCGTAGTCTGAGAATCTATGCGGATATACGCAATCCCTTTAAATTTAGTTTCCACCCATCTGGCCGCCGGTATAAGCAAGACGATTATATTCTTCCCTCGATATTCTATTTTACGGAATTCAAATTCAAAATCGCCAGTCATCTTGGTGAGCCAGGGTATCAAAAGCTCGTTTGAGCCATTCAGTTTACAATTAAATGGTTCAAATGATGTTCCCACTACGTTAAAAGTGCCATCTTCAATTCCCCAAAAAATATACGCTCTTTTTTCATCCAAAAGTGCTGCTGAATTTGACAATGCAGATATATATTTGCCAAACATTTCTTTATCAAATAAATTCGTCTTGTATTCTATAATTTCAGATTCGTTAACTCTTTTAGAAATGAGCCCATCCAAGATTCCAATAATTTCTTTATCTTCCATATGTATGATTCTTCCCCCTGCCGTCACTTTATGTAACATCCCAGTCACATCATCTTTCCATAACTTCTGAAATGATTCAATAAAAACAACGTGATAAAATCGGCACTTTTGACATCAATTTGATAGCATCAATCCATAAAGTCGACAATTTTGCTATTAAAATCACATCCCAGTCACGTGTTATTGCGTCATTAAAAGGAGCAATATCCTTCACATAGCCATGATATAACTGACTGCCTGATTGAGATTTACTTGAAACTGCCTTTTTATCAATATTATACAGGTAATCACGATTTTGGCAAAATATAGCTCAAAGCTGTCAATCGAATTTTTGCATCTGCCAATTTTCCTACTTAAATATTCTCTTCTCCAATTGAAAACCAATGATATGCAGCAGGCGGAAAAGTAGCGTTTCCCGGTAAGACAGTAGCGTTCATGGAAGGAAAGGTAGCGCTCGCAGATGAAAAAGTAGCGCTCACAGGGAAAGAAGGCATAGGAACTAATTCGGAGACCAGCTTCTCTTCCACAGATTACAGGGAATTATTGCGTGCAAAGCTGGGAAAAATGACTTTTAACGAAGTAAGCAAAAACCGAATGATAGAAATGTTTTATACATATGGATTTTCAAGCGAGTTTGGGCGCAGCCAAGTTGTGGACAATATCAATTGGCACCCTCTTCAGCAGGTAAATTTCTAAAGAAGATGCATGAAATACAGATCATTATAGATGGGAAAGCACGCGGAAAATATTTGTTTTCAAAGACATTTTTTACGATAAGATCAATGACAGATGATAAATGACAGACGGACAATGTGGCAAATGCTTTTCCTGGCAATAGAGGCAGGATGCATAGAGCAGGGGGATTTCTCGATTCTGTGGAGACTCTGCATAGAGTCCCCAAGTCAGCCGAAGTTGGCCCGCGTAGAACGATGGTGAGATTCATTAGCTTACTTACTATCGTACACCCTTTGCCTCTTCGAGGCGTTCCCCTCAAGGGGAAACGAGAAATATAGAGAGGCCTTTCCTATTGGCGGCTGACCGGATCCACTCGAAATGACGGAGGGGCGGAGTCCCACGCCCGTCATCTGATGTCAGACGGGCGGATTCTCAGACGTCAGATGACAGACTATCAGACAGAAGTGTAGCAGGATGACCTTTCCTGACAATAGCGGCAGGCTGCGTAGCACGGGGAGATTTCTCGATTTCATTTCGCTCCACTCGAAATGACGGGATGCACAGTCTCACTCCCGTCATCCGACGTCTGAGTGTCTGCGTGTCTGACCGCAGAGCTCAAATCTCTAATTTCAATAAAAAAACGGCCCCTCTGGCAGGGTGCCGCTTTTTGTATCAGATATGATAGTAGGTCTTGTACCATTCCGCAAATTTCCGGAGGCCTTCGCGAAGGGTGGTGGCAGGGCGATAGCCGTAGTCTTTTTCCAGGGCTTCGGTATCCGCATAGGTGACGGGAACGTCTCCGGCCTGCATGGGCACCAGTTTCTTGTGAGCTTCGAAGTCGTAGTCTTTGGGAAGAACACCGGCGCGGATGAGTTCCTGCTGCAGGATGTCTACGAACTGGAGGAGGTTTTCTGGCCGTCCGCCGCCGATGTTATATACAGCATAGGGCGGAATGGGGAGGCCGTCTTCGCCGTTTTTCTTTTCCGGTGCCCCCTGCATGACGCGGATGATGCCTTCCACAATGTCATCGATGTAGGTGAAGTCCCTTTCGCAGTGGCCGTAGTTGAAAATCTGTATGGTCTTTCCGGCCCGCAGCTTGTCGGTAAACCCGAAGTAAGCCATATCCGGCCGTCCGGCAGGGCCATAGACGGTGAAGAAGCGGAGGCCTGTGGAGGGGATGTTGTAGAGTTTGGCGTAGCAGTGAGCCAGAAGTTCGTCTGATTTTTTTGTAGCCGCATAGAGGGAGACGGGATGATCCACTTTATCTTCGGTGCTGAAGGGAACTTTGGTGTTGCCGCCGTAGACAGAAGAGGAGGAGGCGTATACCAGGTGTTCTACGCCTTTGGCGCCTCCGTCATAGGAGTGGCGACAGGCTTCCAGAATATTGTAAAAACCGATGAGATTGGATTCGATGTATACATCGGGGTTGGTGATGGAGTAGCGTACGCCGGCCTGGGCAGCCAGGTTCACTACGATGTCCGGATGCCAGGTGCTGAAGATGTTTGCAATGCAGTCTTTGTCTGCCAGATTGCCACGAATGAAATGGTATTCGCTTCCTTCTGCCAAGGCCGCTTCTTTTTCCAGTTCCTGCAGGCGGTATTCCTTCAGGGATACATCATAATAGTCATTCATGTTATCAATGCCGATGATGCGGATATTCTTCACTGTAAGGAGCCGCTTCACCAGATTGGCTCCGATAAATCCGGCAGAGCCGGTAACAAATACGGTTTTCCCTTCTAATGTAATCGGTGTTTTCATATGTTTCTCCTTTATGCAGATGACAAGTAGGTTAAATTCTCTTTGCAGCTCCCAAACCCTTACGCTTTGGATCCCAGATATTTCAGATACAGGGAAATCATGTCTCCGTATTTTCCCTGCATACGGGCGGTACGGGCAGCCTGGTGGAGGTTTTTGTGTCCTTTGGGCGGCACCAGGGGTACGTCTTTCCAGGGGGACTTCTTCTGGATGGCGGCGTATTCCTGCACCACCGGCCATGCCTGCACCCAGCTGTGCCAGGGTTTGGCGTGGCCGGCGAAGTGGATGATGACCTGCCGGTGATAGTCTTCATTCACCGGCTGTTTTTTGAAAAGGGACTGGCGGTCCAGGTTGTAAAGGTAGTTGTATTTCTTTTCAATGAAGAGGCATTTGCCGTCCAGCATTTCATTATGGATGTCCTGATCATGGTGGGAGAGGCGGTTTCCTACCCGCTTCACATTTTCCTCTGCCCGGCGGACGATATCATCGAAGAGGCCTTCTTCCATCCACTGTTTCACATTGATGAGCATCATGCCTGCGTTGAAATAACGCTTCGTGTGAACCCGTTTCATCTGCAGCTCTTCTTTGCGGTCTGATACCACCGCCACATCATGTCCCTTGAAATCCAGATTTCTTAAATAGTCCAGAGGGCCGCGGCACATCATGTCTCCGTCCAGATAAAGGGCCCGGTCTGTCACAGGAGCCACTGTGGGAGCCACCAGGAAACGATAGAAAAAGGCAGCCACGCCGTCAGAGAGAAGAAGGGGCTTGAAGGCGCTGTCGTCAATAAGATGCACTTCCAAAGGGCTCTGCATAATCTGCGCCGCTTTCTCCAGTTTCCCCTTTTCGTCGTCTGTCAGGTGATTCACAAAGAAATGGTAGCAGATAGGCATATCCTCATTGTGGGCATGGACCGTAAGGGCCACCATGCCCATGTGGGGAATGTAGTCTTCCGTCCCGGTGAGGGCGATGTGGAAATCTTCTTTTTCTGCCTTTCTGCCCAAATGAATGGTATCTGTAACAGCATGGGAAAGAACGTTGCTCATGGATGTCTCCTTGTATTTCATGGAAATCGATTTTTGTAATATCAGAATCGGTTATATTTTATCATATTATAATGGCTTCTGTGTTCCATCTGCTATAATAAAGGCAGGTTTATCTCAAATTCATGAACGGCAGGGAGAAGAATATGAATCTTTTACTGGCAGATCTTCACAAATTCGTGGGCTACAGCGGCGGTATCGAGCATGTGCTGTCCCGCATGGCTTTTGCCATGAAGGAAAAGGGCTACCATGTGTCGGTGGTCATGGCAGATGAGAAGGAAGGAGCTTCTTTTTACCCCTTCCCCGAGGACTGCCATTTTTACAATCTTTTCCATATGGCCGGCATGAAGCCCGTCCGCATGAGTTCTTTGGGGAAAGGGCTTCGGGAAATCACCCGCCTTTTCAGCAAGGCCGGCGCCAGGGAGCGGAATTACAGGATGCTTTCCGCCGCATCACCCCAGCTGGAGAGGGTGCTGGCGCTGGAGAAGCCGGATGTAATCATTTCATTCCGGGAGCCCACGGGCCGTCTGCTGCTGGAGGGGCTGGACACGAAGGTTCCGGTGATTTCCATGCTTCATAATGACCCCGACGAAATCTTCGCCCATGCGCCGTCAGGAGAAATGAAAGCCCTGGAAAAAAGTGCCCGCATCCAGGCTCTCATGCCTTCTTTCATAGAGAAGGCGGAAAAATATCTCCGCTATGACCGCTTCGTGTACATTCCCAATGCCGTATCCATTCCTGCCATCTCCGCCCAGCCCGGATCTGCCCGCAAAGTCCACACCATTACCAATGTGGGCCGCATCACCGGCCGCACCAAGAGGCAGCACCTGCTGGTGGAGGCTTTTGCCAGCCTGGCAAAGAATTTCCCTGACTGGCAGGTCAACCTCTGGGGCGATACCTATGACAAAACCTATGTCACCACCCTGAAGGGCATCATCAAAAAGCAGGGATTGGAAGGCCGGGTCCATCTTCGGGGCACCACAAGGGACATGGCTTCCGTGTGGAAGGAAACGGATATTTTTGCCTTCCCCAGCCACCATGAAGGCTTTCCCTTGGCCCTGACCGAAGCTATGGGCGTAGGCATACCAGCCGTGGGATACAGGAGCTGTCCGGCAGTGAATGAGCTCATCCATGACGGCGAGGACGGGTACCTCACCGACGATGGCGCCGCCCCCTTTGCAGAGGCTCTCCGAAAGCTCATGGAAGATGCGGATCGAAGGACGGCCTTCGGAAAAAGGGCTAAGGAACATATGAAGCCCTTCGCTCCGGAAGTGGTGTGGGATGAGTGGGACCGGCTGATCAGAGAAGTCTTGAGGTCCGGGGACTAGTGGCGGCTTCGCCTTTGAACACACCTTGGGTGTGAGGGTTCAGAAGGTTCAGAGGGGAAGGTTCTTAAGATGGATGG
>ULYR01062894.1_pt1 | contig 21200 bp, 14 predicted proteins | sample 1962341 | NCBI WGS metagenome assembly ULYR01 (sample SAMEA4835868, study PRJEB28245) | human gut metagenome | biome: gut microbiome; material: fecal sample | place: Denmark | collected 2008 | reverse complement strand
CTGCGGCACATGGATGATACGCTGCAGGCCATGGCGTCGGAGCTGCGGCGCGGGCGCGACTTCCTCTCCGACCATACGATCCGTACCATATATTTCGGCGGCGGCACTCCGTCGCTTGTGCGGCCCGACGTACTGCAGCGTCTGACCGACGAGGCGCGCGGGCTATTCGACTGCGGCGGCGTGGAGGAGATCACCGTCGAAGCCAATCCCGACGACGTGACGGAGGAGTATGTCGCGGCATTGCGGCGCACCGATATCAACCGCGTGAGCCTCGGGGTGCAGTCGTTCGATGATGCGGAGCTTCGCTTCATGCACCGGCGCCATACGTCGGCCGAGGCCGTGGCGGCCGTGCGCCGTCTTCAGGATGCCGGTTACGGCAACATTACGGTGGATCTGATCTTCGGCGTCGAATGTTTCGGCGGCGAGACACTCACGCGAAGTCTTGAGCGTACGGTCGGTCTGGGCGTACAGCACGTTTCGGCATACCATTTGACCATAGAACCGGGGACCCTCTTCGGTCGCCGCCTTGCCGACGGACGCATGCACGAAGTGGACGAGACGGTTAGCGAGGCGGAGTACGCGGCCGTGGAGCGTGCGCTCACGGCTGCCGGATTCGAACACTACGAGGTGTCGAACTATGCGCGTGAGGGATTTCGCGCCCGCCACAACTCGTCCTATTGGCACGGGGCGCAATATCTGGGCATAGGACCCGGGGCGCACTCCTTCAACGGCGAGGTGCGGCGGTGGTCGCGGCAACGGCCCGAAGATTATATCGTACGGCCGCGCTACGAGTCGGAGCGTCTGAGTCCGCAGGACCATTACAACGAGTATGTCATGACGGGCCTGCGATGCGTCGAGGGGATAGATTGCGGCCATGTGCGGCAGCAGTTCGGGAAGGCGCGTTTCGAAAGCATGATGCACGAGGCTGCGAAATGGATCGCAAGCGGCGAGTTGCGTTACGCAAACGATGGACTTTCAATACCTACCGAACGTATGCTTGTGTCGGACGCAGTGATTGAAAGCCTTTTCGAAACGTAGATATTAAAAAATATTAATTTATTGTTAAGTTATTTTAGGAAGTCCTGTTGCGAGGGCCGTTACGGCCTCTTTTTCAAATATAAGTGTTATCTTTGCAACGCGATTCCGATGATTTTTGATTTCCGAAGGGATTTAGGTGATAAACAAATACAACAATCTTATGAGTAATACGAGTCAGATGCCCGACTATCTGTTTGAGGTGAGTTGGGAGGTATGCAACAAGGTTGGAGGCATACATACGGTAATTTCGACCAAGGCGCTCACGGTGACCAAACGTATGGGCGACAATTATATCGTCATAGGACCCGATTTGATGCAGGAGCATGCGAACCCCGAATTCGCTCCCGACCATACGCTTCTGGCGGGGTGGCGCGAGAGCCTCTATAACGAGGGCATACGCGTGCGCATAGGTCGCTGGAATGTCGAGGGACACCCGATTGCGGTGCTTATCGACTTCAAGTCGCTCATCTCGCAGAAGGACGAGGTGCTCAAGCACATGTGGGAGGATTACCACGTGGATTCGATATCGGGGCAGTGGGACTACATCGAGCCCGTGCTCTTCGGGCATGCCGCCGGCATGGTCATAAAGTCATACGTCGACAACTTCTGCACCTCGGTAGACCGTGTTGCGGCCCACTTCCACGAGTGGATGACCGCTTCGGGCGGACTCTACCTGCGCAAGGCCTCGCCCTATGTGGCTACGCTCTTCACCACGCACGCCACGGTTACGGGCCGCTGCATCGCCGGCAACGGGCTGCCGCTCTATTCCGACCTGCACAAATATAACGCCGACGACATAGCGCGCCGTTTCAACGTGACGGCCAAGCACTCGATCGAGAAGATGGCGGCGCTCTACCACGACGCCTTCCTGACCGTGAGCGAGATCACGGCCAACGAGTGCAAGTATCTTCTGGGACGTGAGGTTACGCACATCACGCCCAACGGCTTCGAGAACGACTTCGTATGGAGCGGCGACGTCTTCGACCAGAAGCGCAAGGAGGCGCGCAAGGCGATGATCTCGGTAGCAGAGGCGTGTCTGGGCTGCAAGTTCGAGAAGGAACCCCTGATCATCGGCACCAGCGGCCGCTACGAGTACCGCAACAAGGGTATCGACATATTCATGGAGGCGTTGAAACGTCTGGCCTCGTGCGGCACGCTCGAGCGCGACATTCTGGCCTACATCACCGTACCGGCGGCCAACAACGGCCCCCGCGCCGATCTTGTGGAGCATCTGAAGGATCCGTCGAAGGCCATCGACGCGGCGCAGTGGCGTTTCTCGACCCACTATCTCGAGAACCAGCAGTGGGATCCAGTCTCGCAGGCCATCCGCGGCAGCGTCCTCGAGAACGAGAACTCGAAGGTGAAGGTCATATTCGTTCCGTCGTACCTCAATTCGGCTGACGGCATCTTCAACAAGAACTATTACGAGATGCTCGTGGGTATGGACTTCACGGCCTTCCCGTCATACTATGAGCCGTGGGGCTACACGCCGCTCGAGTCGATCGCATTCTCGGTACCGACGGTGACGTCGAACCTCTCGGGATTCGGACTCTGGGCCATGAAGCAGGCCGACCATGCGGGTGTCGAGATTATTCGCCGTGACGACAATAACGACACCTATGCCGTCGAGCAGCTGGTGGATGCGGCGCTGCGGTTCATACAACTCGACGACAAGCAGGTCGAGCAGGTGCGCCGCTCGGCGAGCGAGATGTCGAAGCTGGCCCTGTGGGACAAGTTCTTCGTACACTACGAGAGGGCATACGCCGAGGCTATGGACAATGCCGTGGCTCGTACGAGCCGTACGGTGGGCGACGGCGGAAACTATACCGAGCAGATCAACTTCGTGCGCCAGCAGCTCATCTCGAACAAGCCTTCGTGGCACCGCATGATGGTCGAGAAGCGTCTGCCGTCGCGTCTGCACGCTCTGGAGACCATCTCGCGAAACCTGTGGTGGTGCTGGACGCAGGATGCGCGCGACCTGTTCGAGAGCGTCGACCCCGAACTCTGGAACAAGGTAGAGCGTAACCCCATAGCCTTGATCGACAAACTCTCGATCGAGCGTATAAACGAGCTGGAGAAGGACCGCGAGTTCCTTTCGCGTCTGGATTCGGTGAGCGCGCAGCTCGAGGAGTACATGTCCGAGAAGCCCGATCCGGCAAGTCCCAAGATCGCATACTTCTCGATGGAGTACGGCCTGCACTCGTCGCTGAAGATCTACTCGGGCGGTCTGGGTATCCTCGCAGGCGACTACCTCAAGGAGGCTTCGGACAAGAACCACCCGATGGTGGCCGTGGGTCTTCTCTACCGTTACGGCTACTTCACGCAGCAGCTCTCGTCGCAGGGCAGTCAGGTGGCTACGTACGAGGCGCAGAACTTCTTCAAGCTGCCCATCTCGCCCGTGCGTGACGACGTGGGCAACTGGGTGTCGATACAGATCGCCTTCCCGGGCCGTACGCTCTCGGCACGCGTATGGAAGTGTCAGGTGGGCCGTACGGAGCTCTTCCTGCTCGATACGGACTATGAGGCAAACCTCGAGGAGGATCGCCAGATTACATATTATCTCTACGGCGGCGACTGGGAGAACCGTCTCAAGCAGGAGCTGCTGCTGGGTGTGGGCGGTATCCGCGCGCTGACGAAGATGGGAATACGTCAGGAGGTCTACCACTGCAACGAGGGCCATGCCGCCTTTATCGGCATCGAGCGTATCCGCAACCTTATAGCCAAGAAGCGTCTGACCTTCTCGGAGGCTCTGGAGGTGGTGCGTTCGTCGTCTCTGTTCACGACCCACACGCCCGTACCTGCCGGCCACGATGCCTTCCCCGAGTCGATGATGCGTCAGTACATGTCGCACTATCCCGACGTGCTGGGCATTACGTGGGAGCAGTTCATCAACCTCGGCAAGACAAACCCGAACGATCAGAACGAGCGTTTCTCGATGTCGGTTCTGGCCTGCAACCTCTCGCAGGAGGTCAACGGCGTGTCGTGGCTGCACGGCGAGGTGTCGAAGGATATTCTGGGCAACATGTGGCCCGGATACTTCAAGAACGAGCTCCACATCGGATACGTTACAAACGGCGTACACTTCCCCACATGGGTTGCATCGAACCTGCGCCGTCTCTATGCCCGCTACTTCCCCAAGGGCTTCGAGGGTCACGTATATGACATTCCCGAGTGGCAGGGCGTGCACAAGATCTCGGACGAGGAGTTGTGGAACGAGCGCATGATCCTCAAGGACCGGCTGATCAACCATATACGTAAACTTTACAGCGACCCCAAACAGGTACGTTTCGACTCGCCGCGCCAGATGGTGCAGATCGTCGAGAGAATCCGTCCCGACGTGCTGACGATAGGTTTCGCTCGCCGCTTTGCGACCTACAAGCGCGCCTACCTGCTCTTCACGAATCTGGAGCGTCTGTCGGCCATCGTCAACAACAAGGAGCGTCCCGTGCAGTTCATCTTTGCGGGCAAGGCGCACCCGAACGACCAGCCCGGACAGGATCTCATAAAGCGTATAATAGAGGTATCGTCGAAGCCGGAGTTCGTGGGCAAGATAGTCTTCCTGCAGAACTACGACATGGAGCTCGCGCGCCGCATGGTGCAGGGTGTGGACGTATGGCTCAATACGCCGACGCGACCGCTGGAGGCTTCGGGTACTTCGGGCGAGAAGTGCGTCATGAACGGCGTGCTGCAGTTCTCGGTACTCGACGGCTGGTGGGTCGAGGGTTACAAGGAGGGTGCCGGCTGGATGCTGCCGCAGGAGAGGTCGTTCACCGACCAGAAGTTCCAAGACGAACTCGACGCCGAGATGATATACAATACGATCGAGGATCAGATCGTTCCTCTCTACTATGACCGCGGTCAGGACGGCATACCTCACGGCTGGGTCAACTCGGTCAAGAACTGTATCTCGGACATCGCGTCGAACTTCACCACGAACCGCATGCTTATCGACTACGAGAACCGCTTCTATAACAAGCTGGCGGCGCGCAAGAGCCAGATGGTGGCCGACAACTACCGCATGGCGCGCGAGATCGCGGCATGGAAGCGCAAGGTGTCGGCGGCGTGGGACGACGTGAAGATCCTCAACGTGCAGCGCGTGGAGATCGACACGGAGGCCATCTTCGTCGACAAGACCTACCACTATGAGGTTGCGCTCAACATCGGGGCCCTCAGTCCCGAGGACATAGGCGCCGAGCTGGTCATAGCGCAGCAGATCGAGGCCGGCGGCAAGGTGAACGTCGTGGCGACGAAGCCGCTCGAGCTGACCAACGTGACGGGTCACGAAGTCGTCCTGTCGGTGGACTATACGCCCGACCGTACGGGTACGTTCGACGTGGCTATCCGCGTCTACCCGAAGAACGAGCGCCTGCCGCACCGTATGGACTTCGCACTGGTGAAGTGGGCCTAAAGGCCCGCGTTCGCGGTGTGGCTGGTATTACGGGCCGCATGTGCGAAGCGGTTTGTACAGGTAAGCGGATCGGACGGATCCGATTGGCGGAACGTTTTGCACGGGTAGCGATACCGGGTAAAAAAATGCGGAAAAAGTGCCGCGCATACGGAATATTTTATTAACTTTGAGTAGGAATGATAATTTTTCAAGGATAGAGATATGTCTGCACTTACATTTGACAAGAGCGAGCTGGGCAATCTGGAGTATTCGCTTCAGCGCGAGATGCTCGCTACGGACCGTAAGGGCGGTTATATGAGCACGACGATCGTGTGCTGCAATACCCGCAAGTACCACGGATTGATGGTGGCGCCGATCGACGACAGTGATGAAACCTACGTACTGCTTTCGTCTCTGGACGAGACGATCATCCAGCACAACCAGTCGTTCAATCTGGCTCTGCACCGTTACAAGGGCGTATACGAACCGCGCGGTCACAAGTATATCACGGATTTCGAATATACGCCTACGCCTACGATCACCTACCGTGTCGGGGGTGTGATCCTGCGCAAGGAGCTGCTGTGGATACACAAGCGCACGCAGCTCATGATACGCTATACGCTGGTCGACGCCCACTCGGATACCACGCTGCGTCTGCGTCCCTTCTTCGCCTTCCGCAACAAGCATTCGCTCTCGAAGGCCAACATGGATGCCAACGGCCGTTCGTATCCCATCCCGGGCGGAGTCAAGTGCCGTCTCTACGAGGGCTTCCCGTGGCTCTATCTGCAGACCGACAAGGAGGATGCGGAGTTTGTGGCCGCACCTGACTGGTATTATAATTTCGAATACCCGGAGGAGATCAAGCGCGGCTATGACGGCTACGAGGATCTGCTGACGACGGGTTACTTCGAGATGAACATCAAGAAGGGTGAGAGCGTGATCTTCTCGGCCGCCACGGACGAGATGGCCACGAGCCAGACCATAACCGAGATATATGAGGCGTCGCTTGCGCGCCGTACGCACAAGATCGACTTCTTGAGTTGTCTGCACCACTCGGCACGTCAGTTCATCGTACGCCGTTCTGGCGGCCGTACGGAGATGATTGCCGGATATCCGTGGTACGGCACGGTGGGACGCGATACCTTCATCGCGCTGCCGGGCGTGGTACTCGAGCAGGGTTACAAGGAGGATTGCATGGATGTTCTCGACACGATGGTGCGGGGCATGCATGACGGCGATTTCGCGGGCTCGGCTTCGGCATGGGTTGCCGCGGATGCTCCGCTGTGGTTCTTCTGGACGTTGCAGAATCTGGAGAAACATATCGGCGCCAAGGAGTTGTGGGCACGTTACGGCGAGGCCATGAAGGCCGTGCTGGAGGCATACCGCCGCGGTTTCGGCGGGCGTGTCGTGCTGCATGACAACGGCCTGATCTGGGCTGCGGCCGATGGCGAGGCCCTGACGTGGATGAATACCAAGGTCGACGGACACCCCGTAGCGCAGCGCGCGGGATATGATGTCGAGATCGAGGCCCTGTGGTACAATGCCGTATGCTATACGCTGGCGCTGGCCGCCAAGATGAAGGATAAGGAGTTTGTCGACCGCTGGGCCGACATGCCCGAGCGTACGAAGGCCTCGTTCCTGTTGAAGTTCTGGCTCGGGGAGAACTACCTTGCCGACTATGTAAACGACAGCGAAGTGAACGATTTCCGCCGCTCGAACATGATCGTGGCGTGCGGTCTGGACTATACGATGCTCAGCGAGGAGCAGATAGTGGATGTTCTGGGCGTTGTGCGCCAGCACCTGCTCACGCGTCGCGGCCTGCGTTCGCTCTCGCCGCGCAATCCCCTCTACGAGCCGTCGTATGCCGACGACCAGCGCTCGCAGGATCTGGCCAGCCGCAACGGCTCGATCTGGATCTGGCCCCTGATGTTCTACGTCAAGAGCTGTTTCGCCATCGCCGGCGAGCAGTATCTCTCTTCGGCCGAGGAGATCCTTGCGGGCTTCCACGACGAGATACAGACGGCCTGCATCGGATCGGTGAGCGAGTGTTTCGAGGGTGATCCTCCGTTCCATGCGCGCGGATGCCTCTCGCAAGCGACGAGCGTCGGCGGTCTACTCTATATAAGCGACCTTGTGGAGTCGTACCGCAAACCTGCCGCCAAGACGGCCAAGGGCTCGACGAAGAGTGCTGCCAAACCGTCGGCGAAGGCCGCTTCCAAGAGTACGTCCAAGGGCACAGACAATGTGTCGGCCAAGAGCACGGCGAAGGTGGCGGCAAAGAGCACAGCCAAGGTGACGGCCAAGGCTGCGGCGGCGAAGAAGGCACCCAAACGTACGAGCGCCTCGAAGAAGGAATAACAGACAAAATTATAGGAGAATAGAATGAGAGTATTAATGTTTGGGTGGGAGTTCCCTCCCCATATAGCGGGCGGTTTGGGTACGGCCTGTTATGGGATGACCCGCGGATTGGCGCATAACGGCGTCGACGTGACATTCGTTATGCCGCATGCTTCGGGTGATGAGGATGAACGTTTCGTCAAGGTATTGAGCGCCAGCGACGTGGATGCACTCTACTGCGATTCGGCAGTGGGCGGCGACGATATCATGCGCAAGATATCGTTCATCCACATCGATTCGAACATGGTTCCCTACATATCGCCCGAGGAGTACGCCTCGTATCGGAGCGAGTATGAGAAGACGGGACGCAAACTTTGGGAGAGAGAGGGCGACTGCTGGACGCAGCGCTATAACTTCTCGGGCCGTTACGGCGCCAACCTCATGGAGGAGGTTGCACGTTATGCGGTAGTTGCGGCGCAGGTGGCACGTAATCTGGAGGGGCAGTTCGACGTTATCCATGCCCACGACTGGCTGACATACTTTGCCGGCATTGCCGCCAAGCGTGTGTCGGGCAAGCCTCTGGTGGTGCACATGCACGCTACGGAGTACGACCGTTCGGGTGAGAATATCAATACACAGACATACGCCATCGAGCGTGCGGGCATGATGGCCGCCGACAAGGTTATCGCCGTGTCGAACCTCACGCGCAAGATCATCATCGACCGCTACGGCATTCCGGCCGACAAGGTTGTCACGGTACACAATGCCGTGCGCTTTGCCGAGCGCGAGAGCGTAGCACCCGAGCGCGGCGTCGACGACAAGATCGTAACGTTCCTCGGCCGCATCACCTATCAGAAGGGTCCCGATTACTTTGTCGAGGCTGCGGCCAAGGTGCTCAAGCGCGTGCCCAACGTACGTTTCGTCATGGCCGGTTCAGGCGATATGATGAACCACGTGATACGCCGTGTGGCGCGTCTGGGCATAGCCGACCGTTTCCACTTCACGGGCTTCCTCAAGGGCGAGGACGTACACCGTATGTTCCAGCTCTCGGACGTATATATCATGCCGTCGGTATCGGAGCCGTTCGGTATCTCGCCGCTGGAGGCGATGCGTTCGAACGTGCCCGTCATCATATCGAAGCAGAGCGGCGTTGCCGAGGTGCTGGATTATGCCGTGAAGGTCGACTATTGGGATGTTGACGCCATGGCCGATGCCATCTACGGTTTCATCAAGTATCCCGCCCTGTCGAAGATGTTCGCCAAGAAGGGTCTCGAGGAGGTTACGGGCCTGAAATGGAACAACGCCGCCGCCAAGATCAAGTCTGTCTATGAGGATGTGATTAACGAGAGCAGGAAATAATAAAAACACGATAAGGCTATGAAGACAGTTTGTTTGTATTTTCAGGTACACCAGCCGTGGCGACTGAAAATCTACCGTTTTTTCAATATCGGTAAGGATCACAATTACCTCGATGACTTTACCAACCGCGCCATCATGCAGAAGGTGGCACGCCAGTGCTATCTGCCCATGAACGCCCTGCTGCTGAAGCTCATCAAGGAGAACAAGGGCGCATTCAAGTGTACGTTCTCGATAACGGGTTCGGCCGTGGAGCAGATGCGTGCCTATGCCCCCGAGGTGCTCGATTCGTTCCGCGCTCTGGCCGAGACGGGACAGGTGGAGTTCCTTGCCGAGACCTACTCTCACTCGTTGGCGTCGCTGGCATCGAAGGAGGACTTCGTGGAGCAGGTGAAGCTCCATGCCGCGATGATAAGGAAGGAGTTCGGCAAGCGGCCGACGGCATTCCGCAATACGGAGCTTATCTATTCGGATGCCATAAGAGGCATGGTGTCGGAGATGGGTTACAAGACCATTCTTGCCGAGGGTGCTAAGCATGTGCTGGGTTGGAAGTCTCCCGACTACATCTACACCAACGCCATAGACAACAGCCAGCGCGTACTGCTGCGTAACTACAAGCTCTCGGACGACATAGCGTTCCGCTTCTCGAACAAGGGCTGGGACCAGTATCCGCTTACGGCCGACAAGTTCGCCTCGTGGATCGAGGGCGAGGTCGGCGAGGTTGTCAACCTCTTCATGGATTATGAGACCTTCGGCGAGCACCAGAAGGCCGATACGGGTATCTTCGAGTTCATGAAGGCGCTGCCCAAGGCCGTGCTGGCAAACAAGGATCTGAAGTTCGCTACGGTGAGCGAGACGGCCAAGTCATCGCAGCCGGTGGGCGTACTGCACTGCCCGCATGTTATGTCGTGGGCGGACGAGGAGCGTGACGTGACGGCATGGCTCGGAAACGAGCTCCAGAACGAGGCCTTCTCGAAGCTCTATGCCCTGAAGGATAAGGTGAAGGCGCTCAAGAGCAAGGATTTCGATTACGTGTGGAACTTCATGCAGACGTCGGATCATTTCTACTATATGGCAACGAAGTGGTTGTCGGACGGTGATGTGCATTCGTACTTCAACCCATACGGGTCGTCATACGAGGCATTTATCAACTACATGAATGTCCTGTCGGACTTCGAGATCGAATTGGAGAAGGCGACCGAGGCCAAGCGTTCGCACCGCAAGAAGGAGAAGGAGACCGTGGCCTGATGATATCCCGATCCGCCAAGGGGGCGGAATCTATGGTGACAAAAAAGCGTAACCCAAAGGGTTACGCTTTTTTGTTGTGGATAGGCCGCTTATCGGGCCTCAACCCACGGCATGTGTTCGTCGAAGAACTCCTTCACCTCGACGGCGCGGTCGCAGCAGAGGGCGTCGGCACCGAGGGCTACGCCGAGAATGAAGTCGTCGATCGACTGCCCGGGCCAGAGTGAGACGAAGAGTCCGGCCTTCTTGGCCTTGGCGACGGCGTCGCGGCTGGTGCCGCCCATCGTGCAGCCGAGGCGTTTGATCCCCATGTCGAGAGCCTCGCGTATGGTGTCGTCGCTAATGGGCCGCCCGATTATGAGCAGCAGGTCGGCATCGGGATGGAGCCGCTGCATGGTGCGCAGGGCGCGTTTGTCGCTCGAGGTGAAGAGGTATGTCGAGCTGGCGGGCTTGTGTTTCATGGCCGTTGTGTATAGCAGGTCGCAGTAACGCTCCAACTGCTGTTCGTCGTATGCCGGACTTGAGGTTTTCATCTCGAACTCGACATACATCCCCTCCTTGTCGGCAAGCCAGCGGCACAACTCATCCAGAAAGAGTATGTCGTTGCCCTGATTCGTCTTGACGGCGCGTATCTGCTTGGCGGTCATCTTCTCCACCTCGCCGTCACATGGCGTGAGGCGTTTGAGCGACGAGTCGTGCGTGACGACAAGCCGGCCGTCGGCTGTCATGCGTATGTCGGTCTCGTATCCGCGGATGCCTTTGTCGTATGTGGCGCGGAATGCGGGCATGGTGTTCTCGTCATATTCGAGACGGCTGCCGCGGTGGGCGAAGAACTGTACGGTGCGGTGCTGCTGTGCCTCGACGGTGAGAACGGCCGTCAGGGCGAGGAGTGTGAGTAATGTTTTCTTGTTCATGTTAAGGTGTGTTTCAAGGTGGGTGTCGTAGTAAAAAGGCGGGCGGCAACATGTCGCCCGCCGCATTTGTGTTTAGAATTTGGGATGAGGTTTATGGCCGCAGATATTTGATCCGCAGGCCGTATCAATCTGCCCAGACCGTATCGGCTTATATATATAAATCTGCGTCACAGCCTTTATCAGCCTGCATGAGCCGTATCCCCACCCGTATATCCGTATGATCAGACGGTCATGATCTCCTTCTCCTTGATTTCGAGCAGCGAGTCGAGCTTCTTCGAGTATTTCTCGAGCAGTTTCTGCGACTGGGTCTCGCCATCCTTCGACTCATCCTCGGGCATGCCCTCCTTCTGAGCCTTCTTGAAGGCGTCGACGGCGTCGCGGCGGGCGTTGCGGAGGCTTATGCGGGCGTTCTCACCTACGCCGCGCACCTGCTTTACGAGCTCCTTGCGGCGCTCCTCGGTCAGGGGCGGGATAGAAAGACGTATCTGCTCGCCGTTGTTCGAGGGTGTAAGGCCGATGTTCGAGTCGAGGATCGCCTTCTCGATGGTGCGTATCATCTTCTTGTCCCACGGCTGTATGAGTATGGTCTTGGCGTCGGGAACGGTGACGCTCGCCACGGCCGAGACGGGTGACTGCGAACCGTAGTAGTCGACGTAGACGCTGTTCAGAACGTTGGTCGAGGCCTTGCCCGCGCGGATGTTGATGAGTTCCTCCTCGAGGTGCTGTACCGTGCGCTCCATGCGGTCGGTCGCCTCTTTGATGATGGTTTTGGTATCCATAAACGTATTGTTGTTAAGTATTCGTTGTCACTTCTTGAGTTGTGCGGCCACGGTGTCGATAAGCTCCGCGAACTCCTTCTCGTCGTATCCGACCGACAGATATGCGATTTTGCCCTGCTTGTCGATGACGAAGTTGCGGGGGATGAAGTTCGAGGCGTAGCGTTTGTATATCGCCTGCTCGGGGTCGAGTCCCGCAGGGAACTTGTATCCGTTCTTTTGGAGGAAGGCCTTGACGGTCTTGGCAGCCTCGCCGCGCGATATGGGCAGGAAGACGAACTCCTCGCCCGCAAAGCGGTCGATGATCTGCTTCTGCACGTGCTTGAGTTCCTCGCGGCAGGGCGGGCACCATGTGGCCCAGAAGTTTACGACTACGACCTTCCCCTTAAGTTCGGAGAGGGTTATGCTCGAGCCGTCGACCATCGTCACCTTGAAGTCGGGAGCCTTGTCGCCGACCTTGACGAGGGTGCTCTCGGCAATCTGCTGCTGCTCGGATTTCTCCTGCGCATGGAGCGTGGTGGCGGGCACGGCGGCCATCAGGATGGCTGCTGCGGCCATGAAGAGCGCCTTGCGGCTTAAGATCTTGCTTATCATGATACGATGCTTTTGCGGTTATAAGATATGTATGTCGTTAGCGGTGTACGAGCGTGCCGATGGTCTCACCCTCGAGCACCTTGTGCAGGTTGCCGGCGGTGTCCATGTCGAAGACGATGATGTCGAGACCGTTCTCCTTGCAGAGCGTGAAGGCGGTCATGTCCATGACCTTGAGGTTACGCGTGTAGACCTCGTCGAAGGTTATGGCGTCGAATTTCTTGGCCGCAGGGTCCTTCTCGGGGTCGGCCGTGTAGACGCCGTCAACGCGCGTGCCTTTGAACAGAACGTCAGCCTCGATCTCGATGCCGCGCAGCGCGGCGGCCGTATCGGTCGAGAAGTATGGATTCGAGGTGCCGCCGCCGATGATGACGACATATCCGGCCTCGAGATACTCGATGGCGCGCGCCTTCGAGTAGTACTCGCCTATGGGCTCCATACGTATCGAGGTGAGCACTTTGGCCTTGATGCCGTTGCTTTCGAGGGCCGAGTGCAGCGCCAGCGAGTTTATTACCGTGGCGAGCATTCCCATCTGGTCGCCCTTGACGCGGTCGAATCCCCGGCCCACGCCCTGCAGGCCGCGGAAGATGTTGCCGCCGCCGATGACGATTCCGATCTGGATGCCTGCGGCGGCTGCGGCGCCGATCTGCTCGGCGTATGACTGCAGCACCTCGGGCGAGAGTCCGTAGTGTTGCTTGCCCTGAAGCGACTCGCCGCTAAGTTTCAGAAGTATGCGTTTGTATTTCATCTGTGTGTCGTGTTTTAACCTTTTGCGAAGATAAGAAAAAATCTTCTTTTGCGCAAAGCGGCGCGGCTTTTCGCGGGGGAATGTCGTGACGGTAAGTATAAATACTTATTTTTCGGTCGTGGCAGGGGATAAGTATTGGCCGAAATGTCGTTTGTTCGGATTTTGCGCTATCTTTGTGTTGCCAAAAAAGGGCTTTGCCCGCGGGGTGCGGTCCGGTGGCTGCAAGGGCCCCGCCGATATGAAAGGAAATAGGTACAACTCAATAAATTCACTGACAATATGGTTGATATTTTCGAAAGACTTGAAAAGAATGCAGGAGGTCCTATCGGCCAGTACATGCAGCGTGTGCACGGATATTTCGCGTTCCCGAAGCTGGAGGGCGAGATCGGCCCCCACATGCGTTTCCGCGGTAAGATGATGCTCAACTGGAGCCTTAACAACTACCTCGGTCTGGCCAATCACCCCGAGGTGCGCAAGGCCGATGCCGCAGGTGCCGCAGAGTTCGGTATGGCTGCCCCCATGGGCGCACGTATGATGAGCGGCCAGACCAAGTACCACGAGCAGCTCGAGCGCGAACTGGCCGAGTTTGTCGGTAAGGAGGATGCCTTCCTGCTCAACTACGGTTATCAGGGTATGGTCTCGATCATCGACTGCCTGCTCTCGCCGCGCGACGTTGTTGTCTACGACGCCGAGGCTCACGCCTGCATCATCGACGGCCTGCGTCTGCATAAGGGCAAGCGTTTCGTTTATGCCCACAACAACGAGGAGTCGTTCCGCCTGCAGCTCAGGCACGCCACGGAGCTTGCCGAGGAGCAGCACGGTGGTGTTCTGGTCATCACCGAGGGCGTATTCGGCATGAAGGGTGATCTGGGCTTCCTCGATGTGATCACCAAGGCCAAGAAGGACTTCAACTTCCGTGTTCTGGTGGACGATGCGCACGGCTTCGGAACCATGGGCCCCGGCGGACGCGGTACGGCTGCACACTTCGGTGTGACGGATCAGATCGACGTGCTGTTCAACACCTTCGCCAAGTCGATGGCCGGTATCGGCGCCTTTGTCAGCGGTCCCCGCTGGTTGATCAACCTGCTGCGTTACAACATGCGTTCGCAGCTCTACGCCAAGTCGCTGCCCATGCCTATGGTTATCGGCGCGCTGAAGCGTCTGGAGCTCATCCGCAACCACCCCGAGTATCAGCAGAAGCTCTGGGAGATCACCCGCGCCCTGCAGAGCGGTCTTAAGGAGAACGGTTTCGATATCGGTGTGACGCAGTCGCCCGTAACCCCCATCTACATGAAGGGCGGTAACGAGGAGGGTACCAACCTCATCGTCGACCTGCGCGAGAACCACGCACTCTTCTGCTCGATCGTTATCTACCCCGTTATCCCGAAGGGTGAGATTATCCTGCGCGTGATCCCGACGGCGGCTCATACGATGGAGGATGTGAAGTACACGATCGACGCCTTCAAGGCCGTGCGTGACAAGTTCGAGGCCGGTTACTACCGCTCGATGCCTATCCCGATGATGGCCGATCCCGACTTCAAGGTACGTTAGTCGTTGGGGAAGGCTGTACGAACAAGCTGTTTCAGGGATTGCGGACACTGCAATCCGAACAATATCTAAATAGAAGGATCTGCTCATTGGGCAGATCCTTCTATTTATGCCGTTATGTTGTCGCCCGTGCGGCGTGATTGGTACGGTATATGTGTCCTTACGGGTTGAACCTAATTGGAAAAACTTTGAAAAATATCGTTACTTTGCTTACGCTTGCAATTTTGTCGGTCATCGTGACGGCATGTACCGTCGGGGCGCGCTCTGCTGCTGTGGACAGCACGCCGACAAGTGACTTTTCACTCAAGGATTTCATGGGGCGGTGGTACGAGATTGCGCGCTTCGACCACTCGTTCGAACGTGACATGGAGTATGTCACTGCGGACTATATCCTTCAGGATGACGGCACAGTCGAGGTCATAAACAGCGGTATGCGCGGGGGTGAGGCCCATACGGCACGCGGTCGCGCCAAGACAACCGATACGCCCGGACGCCTGCGGGTGTCGTTCTTCTGGATCTTTTACTCTGATTATAACGTGCTGGCGATGGGCGACAATGGCGGGTGGGCCCTTGTCGGGAGCCGCTCGCCCAAATATCTGTGGATCCTGTCTCGCACGCCGCACCTCGAGCAGGGCGTTCTCGATTCGATCCTTGCGAAGGCTGCCTCGCGCGGATACGACACGTCGAAACTTATCTACGTCGAGCAGCGGTAAGGACGCGATAAGCCTTCGGCAGATGCTTCGGCATGTCCATATTGCCCTTTGAAAAGTATTCTTTCAAGGAAGATGTTTATGCGGATGCGCTATTCCGCAGAGGGATGATTCTGAGCCTTGCGCACACCCTTGAGGCGGAAGCGGTAGATGATGTTGCGCTCGGGATGGCCCGCAACGTGGAACGAGAGGTAGAGCCACCGGCCCTTGATGTCGAGCCCTTCGGGTTCGTATCCCGTGGAGTTGAGGTCTATGAGGCGCAGGCGTTGTCCCGTTGCGGCGTCGACAACGTGCATGCTGCAGCCGCGTGACGGCACGCCGTCGGGAAGGTATATGCAGCGTCGGTTGGCCAGACTGCCTTGCGGTATGGCTATATCGCCCACGCGTATGTCCCCCAGAGCGTCGGCAGCCGTAAGGCGTACCATCCCTTCGGCGTCGGAGTCCGCCAGACGCGGCAGCCGGAAACGGCGGAAGGTGCGCTCTCCGTCTATGGTACAGTATCCGTAGAGGATTTTATTGCGGCGGTCGACACACCAATCCATCGGCCCCGTACAGTCGTCGTCGGTGTATATGATGGTCTGGACGATGCGCGAGCCTTCGGTCGAGATATCGGTTACGTAGCAGGCACGGTCGCCGCGGCACTCCGAAACATACAGCAGCGGGAATTTCGATCGGCGCGAGTATCGCTCCACGCCGAACGAGGCGTTGTTGCAGTGCGAGTCGTTACCCTCGAGTTGGAATGTCGAGATGAAACGCCGCCGTTTGAGGTCTAACACAACGCACTGCCCCTTGTCATGGAGCGAGAAGGCGTAGCGTCCCCACAGGGCCAACCCTTGCGACGAACCTTCGATGGTGACGGCCGTAGTGTCGATTATGGTTGAGGTGTCGATGTACGGTTCGCCCTCGAAGGCCGGAAGAGGGTAACGTTGTGCCTGTGCCGCCGCTGCGGCGCACAGAATCAGTATGGTCAGCAGCAGGCGTCTCATCAAAGCATCTCTTTTATTGTACGTTCGATGCCGTCGGCGTCGTATCCGCAGATGGCTTGCAGTTGGGCTACGGTGCCGTGCTCGACGAACTTGTCGTCGATGCCGAGTGACCGTACATGTGGCGTGAGGCCGTTGTCGCTGAAGAATTTGGCGACGGCTTCGCCTACGCCCCCGCGCAGGATGCCGTCCTCGACCGTAAGGATACGGTCGAAACGTGCGGCTTCGCGCAGCAGCGCCTCGTCCAGCGGCTTGGCAAAGCGCAGGTCATAGTGCGCTATGGTGACTGGATATCGGCTCTCGATTCGTTCGATGGCCTCGGCGGCGAGATTGCCTGCCGTGCCGATGGTTATGACAGCCATGTTCTTGCCATCCTTCAGGCGTCGGCCCTTGCCCGTGGGTATGGTCTCGAACGGCACGCCGCGCCACTCGACACCTTCGCCGCAGCCGCGCGGGTAGCGTATGGCGTATGGCGAGGGGGTATTGACGGCCGTGTAGAGCATGTTGCGCAGTTCGAGTTCGTTCATCGGCGCCGCCACTATAATATCCGGTATGCACGAGAGGTAGGCCAGATCGAAACTACCGTGATGTGTGGCTCCGTCCTCACCCACAATACCAGCACGGTCGATGCATAGCGTCACGGGAAGGCGTTGCAGCGCAACGTCGTGGATGATGTTGTCGTAGGCGCGCTGCATGAACGACGAATATATGTTGCAGACGGGATGCAGGCCGCCTGCGGCGAGTCCCGCGGAGAAGGTCACGGCGTGGCCCTCGGCTATGCCGACGTCGAAGCAGCGGTCGGGCATCTCGCGCATCATTATGTTGAGCGAACATCCCGATGGCATGGCGGGCGTTATGCCGACGATGCGGCGGTCGGCGCGTGCCAGTTCGAGCAGCGTCTCGCCGAAGACATCCTGATAGCGTGCCGCCGAGTTGCTCGCCGGAATACGCTCGCCCGTGTCGGGGTTGAAGCATCCGGGGGCGTGCCATACGGGCTGGTTGTGCTCGGCGGGGGTGTATCCCTTGCCCTTGACCGTTATGACGTGCAGCAGCTTGGGCTCGGGTATCTGTTTCAGCGCCGAGAGTATGCGTACCAGCTCCTCGATGTTGTGGCCGTCGATCTGTCCGAAGTAACGGAAGTTGAGGCTCTCGAACAGGTTGCTGTTCTGAAGCAGTCCCTGCTTGACGGCGTTGCCGGCCTTCTGACACAGGCGCAGCAGCGGCGGTATGTGCGAGAAGAGGTTCCACAGACGACGCTTGAAACGGTTGTAGTGGCGCGAGGTCGAGACGTGTGCGAGGTAGCTCTTGAGGGCACCCGTACCTTCGTCTATCGACATCTCGTTGTCGTTGAGTATGACAAGTATGTCGGTCGATTTCTTCTCTCCGGCATTGTTCAGACCCTCGAACGCAAGTCCTCCCGTCATGGCGCCGTCGCCTATGACGGCCACGACCTTGCGTTTCTCTCCTTGCATCTCGGCCGCTTTGGCCATGCCGTATGCCGCCGATATCGAGGTCGAGGCGTGTCCCGTGCCGAAGGCGTCGTATTCGCTCTCGCTCATGCGCGGGAAGCCGCTTATGCCGCCCAGCTTGCGGTTTGTGGGGAAGAGGTCGCGGCGCCCCGTGATTATCTTGTGGGCGTAGGCCTGATGCCCGACGTCCCAGACAACCTTGTCGTCGGGGGTGTCGTAAACGTAGTGTATGGCCACGGCGAGCTCCACGGCGCCGAGGCTTGAGGCCAGATGTCCCGGGTTCTTCGAACACTCTTCGATGATATATCGGCGCAGCTCGCGGCAGTATTGCGGTAACTGCGCGACGGAGAGTTTCTTGAGGTCAGCCGGTGAGTTGACCTTGTATAATAGGTCGTATTCTATCTTGTCGATTGAATTCATGGTGCAAATATACTCAAAGCCCGCAGCAATGGCAAATGAAAACCATGTTTTCAAATCCGTTGCTGTCGGGGCGTAGCCTATCCAATGTAAAGATAGCAAATCCGCGAACAAAAACCAACGTTGAACGTCTCTTTTGCTCGCGGATTTTCGTGTGAGTCGGGGTATGGCGTCTGTCGGATGTGGCGGCGAGAACGTTTCCCCAGTCGGCACAAGGGCCTATTTCAGGTGTTTGCGCAGGTCGTCGGCCGACGAGAGATGGAAACCGTTTGTTATGACCTTGCCGTCGCGGCCGACAAGTACGGCGTGCGGTATGCCCGAGATTTCGAACATTTGCGCGAGCCTGTTCCATTCGTCAACAGTAAGATATATATGCTCCCCTTTGATCGATTGCTCTTTCATCCACTGCTCGGCCAACTTGCGCGGGGATGTCTTCTCCTCGCAGATGTAAAGGAACCGTACCGGCTCGCCGCTCAGCTGCTCGACGATCTCACGCTGGGCAATCATGCTTCTACGGCATGGGCCGCAGTTCATTCCCCAGAAGTCGAGGTAGAGCAGGTTGCCGGCGTATGGTTCGATGATGCGTTGCAGAATCTCCTCCGCCGGCGTTGGAGGGGTTTTCTTCTCGGACTTTTCTGTCGCGGTGCTCTCTCCTTGCCTTGCGGCCTGCCGCTCGGCGATGAGATCCTTTACGCGCATCTGTTCTTCAACCATCTTGCGCATGATGTATGGATTCCTTATCGTGGTAAGGAAGTCATAGCCGGTTGACAGGATAGTGTTGACGGCTTCGTCCCCGAGGTTGTCCATGCTGTAGTATAATGGTGAAAGTATCAACGTGATGTGGCTGCGTGCGCGTGCCATCTCCGCCATAAAGCAGTCTCCGATGCCGTAATCGCGCATATTCTGCTCGTCGATGCGTTGCTTGCTTTCGAGCAGTGTCCGGGCCTCGGTCTGCTGCCCATATAATCTTCTTGCTATATACTCATACTCGAACAATGAATATTTGCTGAATACGGGATCGAACTCGCTGCGGTTGAATATGCCCAATGTTCTGGAACTCATAAGAGTCAGCGGGTTGTCGTAAACGAACAGACAGTAGTCGTGTATGGCGTTGAACATACGTTTATGATCGAGCATTTCAAAGTCGGGATCGGTCGTATAATATGTCGAACCGTCTTCGGCCTTGTTCTTTATCTCTCCTTGACGGTTGTATTCAGCGTATATATACTCCATGAACTCCAACAGCTCACAAGCCACGTTTACCATCACCAGCTCCTTGCCGAACGACGACAAGGGGGTGTCGCGCAGGCATTGCTCGGCAAAGGTGCCGTCCCATACGCAGTTGTATCTGTCGGCCAATTGGTCTATGAGCGCTTCGGTTGCGGCGCGGCCTGCGGCAATGGAGTCCGCCATCTGTTTGTATCGTTCAAAGCCGCGGGTATAGTTCAGCCGGTCGTGAAGCGGATAATTCAGGGCGTTTATCATGCCCGACTCGCCTCTGGAGCGGAAAGCCGTATTGTCGGAATTTATTGTGTGGAACACCTCCAATGTATCCCCGGGCATAAGGAACCACACCTTTGCGGGAAAGCTGGAAAGGATAAATTGCGGGTGCTCTATCGGTATGTCTGCTTCGTAGGTGTTGTCGGACCCTATGTCTGCCAATACCGAAGTTTCGTCGTGGTAAACGTGGTCGTAACTCATCAGGCGTACGGTTGTCACGCCCAATTCGGGCGAGTAGTTGTCCAGATGCACCTTGACGTGTGCCGTTGCGCTCTTGCAGAACTCCATGCCGCGGTGGCGGCGGTAGTCGATGTTGACTTCGGCGCCGCTGGGCGGCAGGCTCATGTAATATTCCGCTGTCATGGTCCACGGGTCGATCCCCTCCTTCCCCGACGGCAGGGGCTTTCGGTGCGCTCTTGGCAAGGTGTATGCCGTAGATGTTATTGTCGGACCGGTTACCTTCTTTGACCATGTTGAGCCGCTCGACCGAGGCGGGAACGGTCTCGAAGAGCAGCGTGCAGAGCATCTTGCCCGAGGCGGGCATATATGTCTTTTTGTCGAGCTCGATCCCCTCGGCCCCGAGGATATGGTATTTGTTGCCTGTGGCGGGGTCTATGAGGTCGGTGTCGGACGATACCTTCACCCACGGGTTTGGGTTGTTGCGCAACTCGGCCTTGACGACGGTGCGGTCGCCGCCGAGCGTGATCTCCGTAAAGGTGATCCATGTGGGGACATAGTCGATGTCGGGATTTTCGATCACGCGCTGCGCGGCAGACGTGAGCGCGACCGCAAGTGCGAGGAGAAGAAGCATGAACCGTTTCATGGAGGTGTAGTTTGGGCCTTATGGCAAATATACGCAAAACAGAGCGTTAAAACAATGTCGCCGACCTTTTTATATGCTCATGTTAAGGCAAACAGTGCCGTTATGCGGCCGTGCAGGGGATGCCTGCCGCCTCGACGTGGCGCGCTATGGCCTGCAGCTCCTCCTTGGGGACCTTCTCGAGTGTAGGGCAGGGGGTGTCGCGGTCGAGTGAGTAGACCATGACCTGTCGCGGCGCGATCTCCCGCACCAGATCGAGCCATGCCGCAACTTCGCGTTCGGTGGTGTTGTCCACGCGGCGGCCGTTGCACATCCCGCGCAGGAACATCGTCTGCACGATGAGGCGTCCCTCGAATAGTTT
>ULYR01049765.1_pt1 | contig 21358 bp, 48 predicted proteins | sample 1962341 | NCBI WGS metagenome assembly ULYR01 (sample SAMEA4835868, study PRJEB28245) | human gut metagenome | biome: gut microbiome; material: fecal sample | place: Denmark | collected 2008 | reverse complement strand
CTTGATTAAACAAGTCTTCTCCTAAAATTTCTTTTAAGAACTCCATATCTTTCTCCTTTTCTGTTGCTATTTCTGCAACTTAAACAATGTTTGCTTTTTCAAGCATAAAAATAAGCCGTATTTCTACGACTTTGTTTGGTATAGGCTGTGTACTCTATATCTACCATTTGACTGAACCAACAGAACAGCACCTATATTTATATTTTTTAATATTAATAACTATTTAATCAATTTTGATAAAGCTTTGTTTTTATCATCTTCTACGATTTTCCACCTTCCACACTTAGAACTATCTTCTAATGAGGATGGATTGGTTGCAGAATAAAGATAGTCTTCTCCACTATCGTCTATAACTCTTAGCATATTCCCTTCAATAGCAACTACTTCATACTCTTTTCCATTAGTTAAACCTTCAACACCGAAACTTTTACCAATGTATTTTACTTTCATTTTAGCTTCTTTCCTTTCAATTTATAGTCATATCTGCCATATTCTTCATGCTCTACAAAATGGATATCAAAGATATATTTATCACTTTCAATTTTTCCAACCTTTTTCATCCACTCTTTTGAGTTGCCTCCATATATTTCAGCATATTTGTCGGCACTCCTAAATATTGTGTTAGTTCCCTTCCCAGCAATAACATGTACATTACCAATTATAACATTTTTAGGAATAAATTGCAAAACATTGTTCTCATCATAAAAGCCTAATTGCTTTTCTAAAATGCTATCTTCTGCCGATTTTATTTTTGGCAATTTATTTGTGATATAATACTTTTCGTATTGTTCTGGAGCATATTTTTTCGCCCATTCTTCATAGTTCATATCTTGTGGAATTATAATAGATTTACCATTTTCATCTTTGCCCCTTCTTTGTAGGTTTTCTGTTACGTCATCATCAAATTCTGCTACCGTTGTACATCTATCATTTGGATGTATTGGAGGGTAGTTCTTACCGTGGTTGCTTATCTTTCAAATAAAATATTTTGTTGTCTAATTCTGCACAATGTTTACACGTAACATTATCTAATGTTGCAATGAATCTATATTTTTCTATATCTAATTCCTCATAAGATAACATTTCTGCTTCATTCGCAAAATGATTAGTTTCTGTTCTCAATAATCTAACAGCATTATATTTTCCAATATTCATAGTATCATCTAATGCACTAGCCATTCTTTGTATTGATTTTCCAGCAATGTTATCTGCAAGGAAATTCGACTTTAAATAATCAGCCAATTTGTTATTGTTTTTCCATATTCTTTGCGAAAAATTTTCACTTTTATACCAATTTTCATTCAATATTAGATTGATTGTTCTATTATCTAATTGAGAGAAGTTAAATCCTATTCCTATGCCCTTTTGTACATTAAAAATACTTCTGTAATATCCTTCATTAATAATATCAACATAATGTTTCTTAGATATAACACATTCTTCTTGCACTAGTTTCTTTAGCTCTATATCTATGTTTTTTTGAAGAGCTTGGTATCTGCTTATTCTATATGCATATGCTGGAGCATTGTATTTGGCTAATAATTTACGTCTAACATCTACATCATCTATTGAATTTATCTGTTTTAATAAATTGTCGTAAAATTCTTTTGTTTCTCTTGTGTTTAACAATTCCTTTGCCTCTTTGAACGTAAGTTTTCCATCAACAACATACTTTCCAAATATTTTTTGAATTTCTTTTTGGATATTGTCTTTTGATTTATTATATGCTGTTACTAATCTTTGAATTGTTCCCTCAGATTGTTTCTCTAATCTTTTCATAAGTTCCGTTTGTCTTTTTTCCCAGTAGTCTTGTGGTGTTCTAGCCATCTATAGTACCTCTATTCTTGATTATCATTATGATTATCTTCAAAGCCACCTGCATTAGCAAATATTTCTTGTTGTCTCTTCTCTTTTTCTTCATTTTGCTGTTTAATTTTTTTCAGTTCTTCTTCTGGATCTTCTACCCAAGGGTGATTTTTCACAATTGATTCATCTGATATTATATCTTTGCTTTCTGCTGCTATTTGAGCATTTTCTAAATCATTGCTTATCATATTTCTAGTCCAAGTTTGAGTTATAGGTTTTGTCTCCCAATCTGCGGTTTTTAAGAATTTCATTATTACTCTTACTAGTTTTGCAAATCCTTTTTCAAATTCTATTTGTGTTAACCCAGCTTTTAATTCTAGTTTTCTATAAAAGAATTTCAAAGCAACTCCACTGGCATTTCCAAAATTTTCTGTATCTTGCTGTAATGCCTGTCCACTTTCATATATTTGTTTTTTTAAGATTTCAAGTATGCTGTTCCTTGCTTCAACTGGTATCTCTATTTGTAGTGTTTTAAGTCCACCACTTGTTCTTCCATCCGCACCAGTTTCTGTTTTTATTGTTTTGTATCTCTTTAAATCTCCAAGAAATTCTTTTAAATCTTCTCCGCCATAATTTTCAAGAATATATATAAGCTGTTGGATATCTTCTAGATCATTAGCATATCCACTCATTACTTTATCGTATATATCAATTAAGTCTCTATATTTCTTTAAGTCGCTTATCATGTTACGGTTATTCTTAAATTCAATAAATGGCACTTCTTCTAAATCATGCTCAAACTCTTGGTATTCTGCTGATAAATATGTAAGCCCTGTTCCTGATAAATTTCCTCTAAATTTATATTGTTCACAATGTTTATCGTCCCAGTATTCAAATATTACATATTCTTTATTTATTCCATTTTCATTTTCTTCTATAATAGGATAATATCTATAAAAACCGATTAATTTCTTCTTTAATTTTCCGTCAAATATTGGCAAACATTGTTCAGTCTCAACAACTGAATATAAAAACTTACCATCTTCTATCCAATAATGTAACCATGCAACCTTATTATTTGTTGCATTTGTACATAGATAGGCACTTTCGCTCTTAAAGTCATCCCCTAAGGTCTCTTTTATTTTCTTGTTTACTTCTTTATCTCCTACATCAAACAGAACTGGATTTGTAAACATATATGCTGTTTTCTCATCAGTTATAAGTTGATGAAAGTTGTGAGATACTCTATTATCTGCATTTCTCATTGGGTCTGATTCACTTGGCAATACTCCCTTTGCTCTTATAATGTTATCATTTTCATAATATTTCTTCTCTAAATCAATCATTCTTCTGCGTTCTGCATCGTTTTGAATTATCCTTTTGATTTTGTTTATATTTAACATATCATTACCTCTACTTTAAAATTGATAATCCGCCTTGCTTTGGCTCATACAAAGAAAGAACTAATGCATCTCCGCCTATCTGGAGAAGTTAGTCCTCTTTTTTTCATCTCTTCTTTTCTTTCTAACTCTATTTTTCCGTCACTATTTATTCTGTATTTTCTATTACTCAATTGTGTAATTTGTTTATCATCATATACAAGTTCTATTTCATTTCTTCTTAATTTTTCTCTTAATAGTCCCCACATTAACCCTGTAGAATTACTAAACTCAACTGGTTCTTCTTGTTTGTTTTTTCCTCCAGCTGCTCCAAAATGGCATTCATATAGTTTTACTGTTGTCCAGCCCTTTTGTGATTTAATTTCTTTTAACCTATCATATACTCCAACACCTAGACCATCACAGTCAATCTTAATATGAATTGGTATTCCTATATATTGACTTCTTAATCTTTCAACTACCTGAACTATTGCTCCTGTTACTTGCATTGTGTCATTATGGTGCAATACGTTAAATGGTTGTTGGTACTTTTTATCAAATAATGTATTTATTATTGTTTCATCATCACCATACCTTGCTACATCGACACCTATATCAATTCTACTTTGTGGATAATTTCTTGTAACAATTTTATTACTACAGTTTTCAACCCAATCAAGTTGTATAAAGCTGTCTGGCATTGCTTTTGGAAATTCTCCTGCAACACGAACTCTATATACATCACTGTCTAGTCCATACATATCTATAATCATTTGTATGTATTCTTTTGAGACTCTTTTCGAATTTTCTCCTGATACTTTAAATGTACTGTATATGTTTCTGTTTTTGTTGTGACTATCAAAAAAGAAACCGCTCAATTGAGTTGGGTTTCCACACATTATTAGTTTTGCATCTTGTGTTGATAGAGAACCTAATACAGGTTCAAATACTACATCTTTAACACCGTGATGCCTCATCTATAATATATAATAAATGGTCTGCATGGAATCCTTGTAATGCGTCTGGCTGTGTTGCTGTTCTTGGCACTGCAAACCAGTTCTCTGGGTTTGATTTCATATATAGTTTTTCTTGAGTCCATTCAATTTCGCTTTGTATCGCTGGTGTTCTCCATTTAGCCACCTCAGCCCATAATATATCATGTAATTGGTGCTTTGTTGGGGCTGTACAAGGTATTTTAGGAAAAGGTCTAGTACACATAAACCAATAAATAAGCCAACTTTGCAATGCTGACTTTCCTATACCATGTCCACTTCTTACAGATGTTAGTTGGTTTTGAGCTACACTCATCAATATATCTCCTTGTATATCATCTGGTGTAACTTTTATTACATCTTTAACAAACTCTACTGGTCTGTCTTTATAATATAATATTGCTTCTGTTGTTAACATTACTACTTATCACCCGCCTTGCTTTCGTAAGCTTTTTGTATTGTTTCAGCGAGTGATTGTGTGTTACTAATTTCCTTTTCTTTGTCCAATCCTTTTGCTAGCCTTTGTCCTCTTTGCGTCTTCTCTAATATATCTACCATTTTTTTTAATTTATCGTAATCTGGCATACCTAAATACATATATTCACTTGGCTTTTTAAAGCTACCTTCTAATACATCAAGAAAACTGTCATATAATTTTAAATGTCTTGTATTTATATCTACTTCTTTTTCTATTTCCTTTTCGGTAACTTTTTCTATAATTTTTGTCGCTTTCTTGTCTTCTCTTTGTCTCTTTTTGTCTTTCCACCCTGATGTATGTTTCCTAGTTGTGCCGTTATTATTTATTCCTTTATCTTTTAAAAAACTACTCACTGATTTAAAATCACTTAGTATGTATTCTTTTTCTAACTGCTTCCAGTCATATTTAGCCACCTCGCTCACCTACTTTGTCTTTAACTCTCTATTTGTATTTATTGCATTATCGTTTTCATAGTTTTATGATTTTTAAGAAAATCTTTTGCACTCCAATATTTAAGTCCTTTTTCTTTGCACTTTTTTATATATTCTTCTGCTGTCTGTTTTGTCAACTTCATATTTCTTTTCCTCTCTTTCACACTGCTTATTGTATCTGCATAATTCACACTTATATTTCATACAGTTAGCATAATTAATCTTTTCTTTCATAGTACGCACACTTTGTTATGACTACGTCATTTAAGGCGGATATTCTTATCTCGCATAGATCTTTATCTTTATTTTTACAGTTCTTACAATTTTCTTTTACATATTTCTCATATCTTTCTTGATTAGTCATAACAACACCTCTTTCGTTATTTTATAAAATACTAGAAAATGATGTAACTGCACATCACTTTATACTATTTTACGGCACTAGGGGCTCCTATACTAGAAAGGAGCAATTTATAACTTTATTGTTATCGTAAAAATTACTAAAAACGCTCTTTGTAATTACATCTAGCATCGCCAAAAGAGTAAAAGCTTTGGTTTTGGAATCTAGATTCGAACTAAAAACTAAAGGTCCAAGGCCTTTCGTGATACCATTTCACTATTCCAAAATATCTAAGGCTTAACTAGAATTGCCTTTTATATACGAATCTTATGAAAGGAGTGTGCCTAGTAGCAACATATATATCAACTTATCTAGTATCAGTTAATAGCATAAATAATAGAGCCTATCGTTTGATAAGCTCTTTGTTTTAGTTCAATCCCTTTTTATTTTTAAGTAATTCTATTATTTGGTCTAACTTTTCACAAACATTATCTATATTATTTGCTGTATATGGTGGTTCATGCCCTTCAATCATACTTAAAGAATTTATCATCATATCTAGTTTTTCTTTTAAATCTTTATCCATATATAACACCCCCTTTCTCAGAGACATTATATATGATCTATTTTGCAAATGCTGTCGAAATGTGTCGAAAGAGCCAACTTTTTGTTAGCCCTTTTCTGTTTATATAGTCTTACCTATCTATCCATGATACTATTATAACACGTTTTTTTGACAAAAAAGTCTCATTTTTGTCTCACTTTTGGCTCACTTTTTTTATTTCTTTATGTACTGCATATACAAGCTCGCTATGTCTACGCTTATATGTTCCTTCTGACATACCTTCATTTATGATGTCCCACTTATCTTGTCCTAGTTGATATTGATGTTTAAATATGTATTTTGCATTCTTGCTGATTAGCTCTATTGCTTGATTCACAATCTTTATTTCTTTTGATGCTTCCTTAATATTTGAATCTTCTTGTAGCTTAATAACACTGTCTAATACTCTATCTGATGTTGAGTACGGAGCTTTTGGCATTCCATCTACATCTACAGCACATAAACTCATTATATCATCTCTTATATTCATCAACTTAATTTGATTGTAATTATATCTCTTTAAGCAACCTTTTGCTTCTTTGTATTCTTCTTTACTAAGCTTCATTTGTACCTCCTACAATTTATATTTTTACATTCTCTGGATGCACTGTTAGTTTTGGTGGTTCAATCTGCTGTTTTAGTACTCCTAGTTGATACAGACTGAACGTTTCCTTATATCCGTACTTCTTATTTTGGTATAGAAACGTTGTTGCATTGTTTCTTTTTACGAACTCATATTCTTGTTTATTCTTTATTATTGTTTTAGGTATCTTCATATGTTTTCCTCTTTCTTTTTCAGATTTAATACATTTTGTACTTGTTTTTGAGAACTTCACTTAATTTTTTATATAAACTTTACTGTTTTTTGTTTATTTTGTAATTTATAATAATTCTTGTAATGTTTTTATTCTTTCATCAGTTCTAATCTCTAAACACCATAATACAGTTTCTTCTTCTTTAGTTTTTGATTTTTCTCTTCGTTTAGATATATCTTCTAATTTACCTTTCAATTCTTCTATTGTATCTTCTATTTTTTTCTTTGAAATATAATTCTTATCTACATAGTCTAAATCTAATTGTTTTGAGTATTCTTCATTTTCTTTTTGTAGCTTTTCTAGTAAATTTAAAACTAATTTTACGCTTCTTGAATCTTCTAATGATATTTTTCTATAATTTTTTGTCTTGCGTCTAAATTCAAATGTATTTAATATTTCAATAGCTTGCTTTTCTTCCTCGGTCATTTTCTATTAGCCCTCAACTTTCTCATTGCTAATTTGGCTTGTTCTCTTCTTTTCAATTTTTGTTCTTCTGTTAAATTAGCAATATAATTCTTATTAGCAATTTGCTTTGAACACTTTATACAATATTTTGCATCGTCCCTTTTGCTTTTAAATTCCTTTCCACAAGCTATACAGTTTTTATAATGAACATGATTTTTCAAACATTCATTCTCTTTTAATACTTTTTTATATGCCGATAAAATATGTTCTATTGCTTTAATTTCATTCCCTGAATCGTATTCAAAATCTATTGTCAACCAATTTATAAAATTTTCAATTATTTTTATATCTTCTTCTATACTATTTTCTTTCACTTAATCAACTCCCTAATTCTCTTATTTAATATCTTGCTTGCTCTTGTCATGTCTTGTTCTATTTCACTTTCTATATATTTTTTAGTGTCCCAGTTATCTTCTTCTACTAATTGCATTTTTTCTAAACTATCTAACATATCAATTAACCATTCTTCTGTTACCGTTCTATCTTTTAGCTTTAAGACATACACTTGTCTTTGAATATTCCATAACATATATCTTTTTCCTATTACTTTTAATGCTTCATCATTTTCTTTCACTTAAAACACCTCCTACAAGTTTTTGTTTATTATTTCTATCTATTCCTACATAGCAACCTGTATTTTCTTCTTTTGTATCTTTTCCTGGATATAAAATGCACTTGTTATTTATATTATTCATACAATCTTTACATTTTATTAAATCTTCAAATAATTGCATTAAATCCACTCCTCTCCACACTTTTCACACTTATATACAATGTGGTCTATTTCCATATCTAAATATTCACTTTTCATTCTTCCACCACATTCAGGGCAATGTAGACTAAATATGTCTTTAATTTTTTCTATTATTCTTTTTATTTTTTCTTTCACTTAAAACACCTCCAAACTCTTTTTCAAGTTTTCGTTTTTCCGTATAATGTACTTTAGTTCTTGTTATTTGATGAATTATATCGCATAGAGTTCCATTGCTATATGGAAAAGACCATCTATCCTGTCCAAAATATTCCATTCCTCTTGCAGACTTTTCTTCTAATTCATCTATTTGTTCTTTATCTAGCTTACAATAAATTATATATTCTAATTCTCTATACATTTTTTCTACAACAGATTTGTATTCATCTAACCAATTCCAATTTATTTCTTCTATAAATTTTGGTTTTGCATACCTTATTACTTCTTTTCCACAAAATGGACAATATTTTATATTTTCTTCAAAATGAAATGGTTGAAATATATCTTCTTCAAAGTATATTTCTTTTTTACAATTTGAACATTCATGATATTTATATATTTCACCTTTATACATCGGCGTTAATATAACTCCATCTACTGTTTTTTCTTTCATTATATATTACTCCTCTCTAACTTTTCTATATTGCACTCTTCCACAGTAGCATAATAAACATTATCATCTAATATCATTCTTAAAAGCCCATCTAAATCATCAACTATTAAGCCTTTTCTATTACCTATTACTTTTTTTCTTACTTCTGTTGCCGGTATAGGTTCCGGCATTATCCTTTTTACGTCTATTTCTCTAGCTGTTTGTTCTATTTGCTTTTTATGTCCATAACTCCAACATACGATTGGCATTTGTTTTTCTATAGATAATTTAATTGCTTTTATTGTTTTTCCATTCCCTCTACCACCATAATATATTTTCATATTTTATTTACTCCTTTCCAGTTCTTCTAAAATTCTATCAATAGCATAGCAATAAGGATAATTTCTATTGCCCATACCTTTTAAAGTATTTGACCAGTCTTTTAATAACTTTTTATTATACTCTAAATCGTCATTATATTGCTTTTTTTCTATATAGTATTTATACCAATACTCGCTTTTTTCTGTTGAGGTCATTGTTTTATCTAATATTTCAGTTATAGCTTCTTTTAACTTTCTATTTTCATTATCTAGTTCGTGATTTGTTGTCATAACCCAACAATTTTGCAAAGTTCTTTTTGTTTCTTTAGATATTTCCTCTTTACTCATATCTTATTTACTCCTTTACCAATTTTCTGCCACACATCGGGCAATAATTTATTTGAAAGAACTGACTTGGCTTATATCCATCATTGTCTTGTCCTTCTATTTCAACATATAACATATATCCCCAAGACTTTTTTGATTAATAATTTCCATATGCGTTTCTTCTTCATTGTCTATATCTAATATTTTTTTATTATTTATTATCTTTTCACAGTATTCACACATATCTATTCTCCTTTTTCATAACTAATCACAAACCACAGCCATTTATATATAGGAGGATTACATTTTAATGTTAATCTTCTGGGAATAATATAGTAGTACCATTGGCTGTGATAATATTTTGTTCTATGGATTCCTATCTTTAACATATCTATTCTCCTCCTAATAATTAACTCTAATTATGTAACTATTATTCTCTGGCATATAATCTATACTTAGTCTTAAATCTTGCATTTTATCTATTCCATATCTTTCTATTTGCATTCCACCTCTTAAATTTCCTATATGATTAGTTATTGCAAACTTTACTATGTTTTCTAACTGCCTAGTATAAACACTAAATTCGGTTTGTTTATCTAATTTTTGTCTTAATCTTCTATTTGATAATCTTTCTGTTTCTAAATCATCTCTTAATTTTATAAGTTCTTTGTTTAATCTTTTTACTTTTCCTTTAACACTCATCTTCTCCTCCTACTTCATTTCCCCAACAATCCCAACCATCTACTGTTTGTCTTGCAAATAACTCTATTTTGGGAACCTGTCCAACTAGTTGAGTTATTCTTTCTCTTGCTTCGTCTGGCTTTCTGCTATGTTCCCTTCTCTCTGATATTATGCAACTGCTAACCTTGTTACTCTGTATTATTTTTCCTGGTTTTCCTTTAATTCCAATTAAACACACTTCACAATTACTCTTTGTATAAAAACCTATTCCAAAGCAAGGTTTCTTATTTATTTTATTTGTTTTTATCCAGCTGAATCCTAACGTTTTATATTCAAATTCCCAGCTTTCAATAATCTTCAAACATTCTCTTAAATTTGGAAAAGTAGCCCATATAAATAAAATACAGTCTTCTGCAGCAATATTTTTGATAACATTTTTCATTTCTTCTATTTCTTCTAATTTCATAGTTTTATAATGTCCTTTTACTCCTCCGTCCCATTTTGTGCCATTTGTGTACATCTCCATAATTCCACGGAGGATCTGCGTAAATTATATTGTATTTTTTATTTGTGTTATATATATCTACATACATTTATTTTCTTCTCCTCCTACTTTATATGAATTTTGTTCAAACTGTTCGTTTACCTCTATTTTACTCATTTACCTACACCATCTCTCCATCTATAGACTTTTCCAGTTCTATATAATTCGTATTCGTCTTTATTTTTGCTATCATGATATTTCATTACTCTAGGCATTAAATCTTCAAAATAGCACTCTTTTTCTTCGCCGTTTATATTTATCTTATTGTCGCAACCAACAAATCCGCAGCACATTCTTGTCTTTCCATATTCTGTTGGTTGGCCACAATTATTGCATCTAACAATCATTTTAAATTTATTTTCGTTATCTTGTATTACTTCCATTTGATTTCCTTCATTCAATATGTTTGGATTTATAAATCTTTTCATTTTATCCCCTTACCTTTCTGGCATTTCATATACTTTTGGTATATTAAATATGTTTGGTTGTATATTCATACCTCCTTGCATAAAAGCCACTCCCCCTTTTAATTCCAAATAACTTGAATATTTTTCAACTATTTCTTTTAATACTCCTTTTGCTCTTTTTTCTTTTTCGCATATTTCCTTCATATGATTCATTGATAAAAAAACAAACTCAATAATCTCTTCTAAAGTTCTTTTTTTAAAAAGAATATTTAATTCTTTATTTTTAAAACCACCTGCCATTTAGCAATCGCCTCCATTCTCTGAAAGCAATTCTTCTATAATAGTATCTAAATCTATATTTGCCATTGCTGGATGCCAATTTTTATATTCATTTGTCTTTATTATATAAAATGAATTTTCTTCAAAGTTTACCACATCTTTTATTTGATAAAACATATCTGTGTATTTTTGAATAGAAAATTTTGTCATTATTTCCTTATTATAGTCAACATTTTCCTTTATTTCTATATCAATGTTTGGTTTTTTATCACAAATTACTAACTCAAATATAGAAAATCTATTTACAATTTTCGGATATATTATAACTTTTATAAATTTATTTTCTTTATTAAATATTTGGCTAAAATATTTAATAAAAACTTGGCTATATTTTTTTAAATCATTTATTTTTACTTCTTTTAATATAATATCCTTTTTATTCATTTTTTAATTTTCCTTTCTCTTTATCTAAGTATGTAACTGCTACTGCATATGCACTCTCTATATTTCCGTGGATCTATTGCTAATATTTTCATCTTTCATCTCCAATTCTTCAGTTAAATACTGATATGTATATTTAGGATTATTTTTTCTTTGTTCTAATTCTTTTAAATTTTTCAACGTTTGTATTAAATCTTTTTCTATAAACTTGTTTTTATATTTATCAATAAAAGTATTTTTCAATGACACTACTACATCTATTTCATCTTTTACTTTTCTTCTTTCTCCCCTTACATATTTCAATTGTTTTACTATTTTACATGCTCTAACTGCATCTATATTGTGATTTTCTATATAATGCAGTAGCTCATCTTGTTTAATATCCCAAATACTTTGTTGATTTCTTAACTCTGATAGTCTTTTATCTATATCTTGAAAGAGTGTTAATGTGTATTTTAAAATATCTTCTATTTCCATATTCTCTCCTGTTTATCTAACTCTAATTTAATTTGCTTTCCTTCGACATCTGTAACATACTTGCACTGTTTAACTCCTCGAAAATAAATGTTTTCTAATTGCTGACATCCGTCTACATAGTCCATATTTCAGTGCTTTTGCACAGATACCGTTCTAATTGTGGATAATTCATAAGCTAGCCTCTAACCACTCTTACATATTTTTTATTTTTGCGTTTACAGATTAAATATGTTGTATAACCATCTATTAAGTACCCTTCTTTATTTATTACAATTGGTTGCTCAAATTTGCCTGTAATTAAATAATATGAAATCTTATAATTCATTTTTTCTTCTCTTGGCGGATGCTCTATAAAACTATCTTTTATTTTTATATTACTCAATTTTTTTATCATAACTACCTCCTAAAATTTTTAAACCTTTAAACTTTGCTATTTGTAATTCTTGTTTTGTAATCCATTTTTGCCATTTCCCACATTTGCCACAATATAAGCCTCTTCTATTTCCTTGTATTTCTACAAATAGTTCTTCACTATCACATTTACTACATTTTTCTTGCATAATTGCCTCCTAATCAATTCTTGGAATATGTTGATAATTTATTGTTTCAAATCCTGCTTGTGTTCTTTCATATACTGCTACTGTTTTACCTGTGTATTCGCATTTCTTTTTATCTATCGCTTTAACCATTCCCATATCTTCTAGCTCTGACAAGCGTGGTGCGGTGTAATTCCTTTCCGTGCTAGGAATAAACCCTAAATCAAATAACTCCACAGCTAACTCTTTAGCTGTCTTAGGCTTGTCCAATCTATTCAATATCTGTATGTATCTTATTTTTGTTTTATCTTGTATGTCATCAAATGACATTTGTCTTGTAGTTTGTGTTATTGTACTCATTTGTGTTCACTCCTTCCTTACAAACCTAATTCTTTTAAGGTGTATTCCCTGTTTGGCTCCATTCCCTTATACATAGAATTTTCTTTAAAACAAGGGAAATATGCATCATCACCATTTTTTATGCATATTTTTATATAACATAGACTACCATATTCACTTCTTTTCATAATACTCTTAATTTTATGTCTAAACGGTTTAATCACATTTGCTAGGTATTTCTTTTCTACTTCATCTAGTATTTCTTCTCTCTCAAAGACTTCCTCGTATTGTGTTGATCTTTCTACTTTAACTATGTCGTACTCTTCCTCTCCATCTACATCTTTCAAATCTTCTGTGTAATATCTTAATGGTGCAAAGAGATCGTTTCCACACAATTTATCTCCAGATACAATTTTCTTTAGTCCATTTCTGTATGTAACTATATCTCCATCCTTTAAGTCTGATTTTGTGAATTTTACTTTTACAAATTCATCTTCTCCCATCCACCATAATTCGTCTTTTTTAAGTGAACTGCACTTATAGTCTCTATCACTAATTTCCTCTATTTTTACAATTTCTCCAATATCAAACTCATGTCCACGTTTTTCTGCTATTACTTTTACTTTATCTCCAACCTTAAATTTCATTTTATTTTTCCTCCTCGATTAGCTCTATATCCTTAATTAACTTTGTTCCAAAGTCTTTATAATTTTCATATCCACCTTTACGTCCAGATATTATCCATAGTTCTTTGTACATATTTCTTTTCAACTTCTCTACTAACTCTTTATCTGTTATATAACAGTAATATGTGTCTTTTTCTATATTGTAGTTTGTTACTATTCCATTTTGTGTTGGTGTATTTGTTAAGTACTCAACCTCAACTTTGTAATATGTCTTCAACCAATCTTGTTCCTGTGTTACAGCTGTAATTCTTGCTTTATCTTTATCATTGCTTTCAGCATAATTTATATATCCATGTAATTTTCCAATTCCAATTGGCATTATAAGTACTGTAATCCAACATACTAACGATAACACAACCATCAATCCTTCGTGTTCATAACTGTCTTCTGATAACACAGCAAATACTATTCCTAATACTATTAATATAATTTCTAATACAATTGTTAATATAATCATTTTATTTTTCCTCCTTCATATTTGCATATAAGCTGTCCAAATTTTCATAACTTCTTTGACTATAGTCGTTATATGCTGTTTTGTTTTGGGCGTATTTATTCTCTTGCTTTCTTTTCTTAGCCTCATCTACAACCCAACTTAAAATGGCTCTGTAATCACTCTTGTACTTTTTCCCTTTTGAGCCTTTGTAGTTATCAAGAATTTTGATACATTGGTCTGTAAACTCTGTTCCATAAGTGCTTACTAGCTTTTCATGTTCAGCATTGGTCATGGTTACAAAATCTGCAAAGTGTATTTTTTCTTCTTGTTCTTTTTTATTTATTTTATTTTCATTTTCTTTACTTTCTTTTACTTTATTTGCATTACTACTGCATTGCTGTTGCATTGCTATAGCATTATTATTCCATCTTTTCTCAGCTTTCTCTTTTGCAACAGCTGACTTTCGATCTTTTTCTAACATTCTTTTTAACAATGAATTACTAAAAAAGTACCCATTATCTTCTTTAAAGAGCTCATATTCATTAATACAATCTTGCACATATTTTTCTACATCTATATTAGTGTTTGTTAGCGTCTTTATTGCCCTATATATTTTTTTATCAGCCTGTAATTTATAGCTTTCTTCGTTTCTCATCATCTCTATAATTGCCCAAAATAATCCATACCCTTCTAGTCCATAATCAGCTCTCATGTTAAGAATTTTAGTATCAGTTATTGCATTACTATCGTGTGAGAAATAATAAGTCTCTTTAGCCATATCTTCTCATCTCCCTATGTTTTCTCCTTTCGTTAAATTACAGAAGACATAGAAACCTTATAAGATTTTTATAAGTTATATTTCTATGTCCTCCTTTCTTTATAAATAATTTCTTCCATATCTTCTTATAAAATCATCTTTTGTTTTGTTATAATGGTCTTGCCAAGCTTTCTGAGCTATTGCTTTTAACCATTCCCATTTCTTTGGATTTAGGTGTATTGAGTCATTGCTTGTTCTATGAATAGCTGGTGGAATAAATATCACCAATCCATCTTTAATAGACTTTTCTCTATTACTTGTCCTACCTTCAAAAACTTCATGTCTTTCTAATCCGCTCATACCTTTCTGTTGAATACAATGGATTTTCTGGCATTATACTAAACTCTTTCATCTATCCACCTTAGCCTTTCAATTTCATTTGGTGTTAGTGTGCATATTCCTAACTGTTGTGCTTCTTGTATAACCCCATCTAAAAGAACTCTAAATTCGTTTTTATTCATTTGAGAACTGCCTTCATATACTTTATATATCTTAAAATTTACACCGTTTATTTTTGTTTCTCGTTCAAATTCGTAATATTTAAAAAACTTTGATACATCAATATCAGCTCTTATTGTTACTAGCATCGATTGTGAATAATCTTTTATCATCTTCAAATATGTATCTTCTTTAGATAATCTCATTTTGTTTGCAATTTCATTGATTAAACTCCACATATATGCATTTTGAGTTAAAGTTCTCTTTTCTTTATGTTCTTTGACTTCAAATAACTTTTCTCTGTTTTGATTAAATAACCATTTAACTAACGCCTCTGCTGTTCCTATCATAATCTGCCTCCAAATTAAAATGGTAAATCATCTTGATTAGTTATCTCAAAATCGTCTGTAGCTTGTACCTCGTTTTGTGTTGCATCTTTTTTGTCCCCAGCAAAATATGTTTCTTCTGCTATTACCTCTGTTACATAGTGCTTTATGCCTTTGTCATCATCATAGTTTCGTGTTTGTATTCTTCCTATTACTCCAACTTGTTGACCTTTCCTAAAGTATTTACTTACAAATTCTGCTGTCTTATTCCATGCAACGCAATTTATAAAATCTGCTTGTCTTTCCTCTCCTTGTTTTACAAATCTTCTATTTACTGCAAGTGTGAAACTTGTTACTTGCATATTACTTGTTTGTGTATATCTTGTTTCTGGGTCTCTTGTAAGTCGGCCTAATAAAATTACTTTATTCACTTGGTTGTTCCTCCTTCAAAGTATTATTTAATATATTTACTATTGTTTTATAATCTTTTGTTTTAATTTCTTCTATTTTTTTACAGTTATATTTTTTTAGTGTTTCATTCAAAATTTCACTTGAAATGTTATGGTTCTGTATCCACATTGTAAAAGCCTTTACATAAGCTTCTGAAATTGGCTTTTCTCCATCTGCTTCATTTGGTTTTAATACAGTTTTCGCATTATTTTTCTTTGTTGATTGTTCTGGCGTTTCACTGTCTGGATCCTTCATTTCGTCTGTTGGAATACAGAATACTTGAAATAGTGCATATTTCATTGCTATTGCCATCGCCTTGTTTGTTGCCTTATCTCCACTATCCATTCCTTCTCCAATCGTGATTGCCTCAACACTACTTCCATCTTCTGCATAGAATTTATATTTTATTTTGCATATTGAGTAGATTAAATTTCCACCTTTAGAAGTTGTTCTTTCTTCTCTCATTTGCTCTAATATCTCTGGCACTATAAAAACTTTATTCTTGGCTAATAGTGGTTGTAATGCATTCATAACATCATCTATTCCTCTATACATAAAGCCTTGAGTTTTATTTCTTTGAGTTTTTCCTATGCTTGGAACCTCTTCCATAATTTTTGTTATACTTTGATATATATTCATTATTCAAACCTCTACTTTATTCTTAAATTTGTATTGTCTGTATGTATCTCAACACCTTCAATAAGTTCTCCGGTTGACTTAAATGCTTCTGCTATTTTCTTTTTATCAACTTTTGTTGTAAAGATAACTTCTTTATATTCATCTGGAATTTCTTCTTCATTTACAATCTCTATACTTATAGGGCTTCTTGCTATACTTAATGTTCCTAAATCTGTTTCGATTTTGTTAATTCCATTACCTTCCATACATTCTTTTACATATTTTTTAAATTGCTCTAGCCTATTTTCTAAAGTTTTCCTATTGGTTGATATTCTTGTTTCTTCTTCTTTCATTGCTTTAATTGCTAGCTCTATATTTTTAGAATATGCAATTACTGAATCACTTTTCTTTTGCAATAGTGTTGTAAGTTCCTCTTCAACCTTATTTTTATCTTCTTCACTCATTTCTTCTTGAGCCATTAGCTTTGGAAATGCTCCTGTTATTTCATATAAACTTAAACCTTGTTCCATTACATACCCTCCATTTCATCAAAAACTCTATCTTCGTAATCTCTGTCTGCTTCTTCAAGCTCATGTTCGTATCTTGCTTGTCTATCTTCTGAATCCGTTGTTTCTATTATGTAACCATTTACTATTCGTACCATTTGACTTTCCTTTCTAATTCTTGTATAATTAGTACAAGAACATTTATTTATGTGTTTTGTTGAGTTAGTAATTGCTGTCGAAATCATTTACTAGCTCTTTTATTTTGTTTAAAATACTTTTTTCATTGTTGCAGCTGTTACTTTCAGCTAGTTTTTTCATTCTTTTAACTAGTTTTGAAAGCTCTTTATTGTCAAATCTTAAGTCTTTATTTTCGTTCCATAATGCTTTGTTTTCTTCTTGCCATTGATGTATTTCTGCTCTTTGTTGTTCTATTAGCTTATCTCTGTTAGCAATTTGTTTTGATTTTGTTTCTATAATTTCTTTTAAATGTCTTTTTCTTTCAAACATACTATTTCACTCCTTTCAGTTCTTTTAGTCTTAGCTTTAATTTTGACATTGTAATTATGTGCCATATATAGCACTTATCTAGCTTGTCCATACTCTTCCTCCTTAGTTATTTCAATATCCACATTCCGTAGAATGCTCCAACTGCTAGTCCAAAAATCATGCAGTTTACTATTTCTAATAATGTCTTTTTTATTGCATTCTTTTGTTTCTTACTCATGTTCATCATCTCCTTTCTACTAACATTTTTGTTATTAAATTTAATGTTGTTTCTGCTTCAATTCGCTTTTTTCGTTCTTCCTCATACAATTCCTTTGAGACTGTATTTCCGCCAACCTTGATTTTGTATTGTCCTCCTGGAGTCTTTCGATATTCAAGTTCGCCGTTATTTATCATTTGAAGGACAACCTCATATCCTAGCTTATAGCGTTTCATATACTGTCTTAGGCTTATCCATTCTTCCATTTTCTCACGCCCTTTACTGTTCTATCATAGAAACAATTCCATTTTTCTTTAACAACTCATAAAGAAATAGTCTGCCCTTTTGAGTCCATTTTGTATTCATTGTTACATCTTTTCTTCCATCCTGATGAGTGTATTCAACTGTTTCACTATGTGTATATCCACAGTTATGATAATTACTATACAAAAACCATTGATGTCCTTGTTTAAATTGTACCTTTAATTCATGTAATTTTTGATTTAATGCTTTTGCAGACATTCCATAATCTTTTGCAATTGCTGTTATAGTTACTAGTGCTTTGCTTTGTAATATTTGATCTAAATAATCTGCTTTGGGTTTTAATTCTCCTATTAATTGTTTCTGCTGTGTATTTTCTAGTTGTAGTACGTTTAGTCTGCTCTCTGCTATTTTTAATGCTCTTGCCATTATTTTCTCTGGACTATTAAAGTCTTTTTCTACTTGTATAAAATATTGCCTTACTTTCTTGCCATTTTCATTTCTTTGTATCATTGCAATTTCTTTTGCCATATCCAACTTAATTGCATGGTCATTATAGGTTGTCTCATTTCCTTGAGCTGTTACTCTTTTTTGAGTAATAGTACAATAATCTTGATTTTCTACAAATCCATAATCTTTCATTCTATTAAACCAATCATTGTATCTTGTGCTTACTCCTAATACTTCGTATAGTTCTCTGCCATTTACTATTGGCTCTTGATTTTCATTTATTTCAATTTTAATTAATTCTTTCATGACAAACTCCTTTGGTTATTTTTTTAACCATTATTCTAAAAAAATAAAATCTTTGTAATTCAAATTATTATTTTCACAAAAATTTATTATAGCATTGCAAACTTTTGAACTAGCAGCATTAGCTTTTTTATTTAGTATTTGATTCAAATAACATCTATCTATCTGGATTGTTTCTGCAAAAAAAGTTTGATTTCCTCTAAATTTTGTGTTAATTAATTGGTTTACACTATCCACATTTACTCTCATATTCTCACTCCTCCCCTTTGGTTACTTTTTTAACCAAGCTCATTATATAAGATACTTCATTGAAAGTCAATACTTTTTGGTTATTTTTTTAACATTTTTTGTTGATTTTTTTAAAGTATTGATATATACTATATTCAGGAGGCTTTAGTATGTTTAATAAAGATGATTTTGCTGAAATCTTAACAAAAATTTATAAAACTTATAACAATCAAAGAGATTTTGCTGACGCAACAGGAGTTAATAGGGCATATTTATCTCGCTATATGAATAAAAAAATAAATAATCCACCTTCTCCAAAAATTTTGGAAAAAATAGCTAATAATTCTAATGGAGTAATATCTTATGCTCAATTAATGGAAGTCTGCGGGTATATAGATGTTTCGGTAGACTTTGATAGTACACAAATAAAGCAAAGAACTGAGTACATCTTGAATAATATAGATTATCTATTATCTATAGGGTTATCCTCTCAACAAATTTCTAAACTCCAAGACATTATGAATATGGATTTTTCATCTAATGAATATCACCAATCAATAGATAATTTTATTGCAACTTTACCACTAGAAACAGCATATCCCCTTTTAAAGTTTTTACAAAGCATGATTAATGACTTATCGGTTAAAAATCAAGAACAATTAGCGTTAGCTCAAAGTTTAAAAAAGGAGGCAGAAGAACTACTTAATAATGCAAAATCCTTGAAAGACTTTATGCGTATTGAAAAAAAATATTTAAAAAAATCTCAAGTTTATATGTGTCCTGTCTATGGTCAAATAAGTGCAGGACAACCAAACTGGGCAGAGGAATGCATTGAAGGAAGATTACCTATTGATCCAAATCTTATGAATATAGTGGATCCAGAAGAATGTTATTTTTTGCGTGTAAATGGTGAAAGTATGAATAAAGTCGTAAAAAATGGTGCTTATGCTCTTATCCGTAAGACTGATTGGGTTGATGATGGAGAAATTGCAGTGGTATTAGTTAATGGATATGATGCTACATTAAAGAAATTTAGCAAACAAGGAGATTTTGTTGTTTTAGAACCTATGAGTAATGATCCAAGTTTTCAAACGCAAATTTATACAAAAGATACTCCAATAAAAATAATTGGTAAATACATTGGAAAATTTGAAATGAAGAACTAAAGATAAGTTGTAACAGACTTATCTTATTTTATAGGAGGAATTATGGCAAAGAAAACTAATTTTAAATCAAATGGCAATGAGTATTTTAGAGTATCTAGGACTATAGGTCATAGAGCTGACGGTACACCTATAAGAAAACAATTTTACGGTGCAGGAATAAAAGAAGCAAACCAAAAAGCTGATGAATATATGAATAATCTAAAAATGGGACTTACTAATGATAATCAAATATATACCATTAATACATTGTTACCTAAATGGCTATTTTCGGTAAAAAAAGTTGAAATTAAGCCAACTTCCTTTGAAAGTTATGAGAGTACATACAGAAATTACATAAGACCCTATTTAATTGCTGATTTACCTATAAAAGATTTAAAAAGCTTAAAAGTACAAGAATATTATAATAAACTATTGGCAGATAATATTTCCGCAAGTAACATCAAAAAATCTCATAAGTTATTAAGACAATTCTTCGATTACTCAGAAAGAGAAGGTTATATACTAAAAAATCCTTGTTCAAATGTTGCCTTACCCAAAAATAATAAAAGTACTGAAGCAATCATTAATGAGAGAAAAACCAAATTTCAATATTTTAATGAAGATGAAATAGAAGAATTGTTAAAAATATTTAAAGATACTAGATACTATAGCATTATACTATTTGCACTTGGTACAGGAATGAGAAAAGGAGAAATTTTAGGATTACAATGGGCAGATATAGATTTTGAGAATAAAGAAATACATGTACTGCATAATTTAAGTCATGTTGCTAACATCTCTGAAAATGGACAAAAAAATTATTCTACAGTGTTACAAACGCCTAAAAGCACCAATTCTATAAGAGTTATACCTATGTCGAATAAAATATTTAATTTGTTAAGTTCTTTGCCTCGCAAATCGAATTACGTTTTTTGTAATGACAAAGGTTCTCATTTTGATATAAAATGGACTGAAAAATTTTGGCAC
>ULYR01023569.1_pt1 | contig 21624 bp, 17 predicted proteins | sample 1962341 | NCBI WGS metagenome assembly ULYR01 (sample SAMEA4835868, study PRJEB28245) | human gut metagenome | biome: gut microbiome; material: fecal sample | place: Denmark | collected 2008 | reverse complement strand
CGGTAGTGCTGGGATTCAACACCGCCGCCGAGATATTCTATGCCGACACGTTCCGTGAGGCTGGCGCAGATGTATATGTCTCGACTGCGGACGGCTCGACCGGAGTCAGGGGATTCGTTACGGATGCCATACGCGAAGCCGGCATCGAGTTCGACTACTTCTACGCCTGCGGCCCGATGCCCATGCTGCGGGCCCTGAGCCTCGCATATCCCGCCGTACAGGGCGAGTTGAGCTTCGAGGAGCGTATGGGTTGCGGCTTCGGCGCCTGCATGGGCTGCAGCTGCAAGACCCTTGCGGGCAACAAACGCATCTGCAAGGACGGCCCCGTCATGAAACGCGACGAGATAATATGGTAAACGAGCAAACTATGGCAAACGATTTCGATCTTAAGGTAGAGTTGTGCGGCGTCGAGCTGGACAATCCAGTCATCCCCGCCAGCGGCACCTTCGGGTTCGGCCGCGAGCACAACGAGTTCTACGACATAAACATACTTGGCGCCCTGTCGTTCAAGGGCACCACGCGCGAGGCGCGTTTCGGCAACCCTACGCCGCGCATAGCCGAGTGCCGCGCCGGCATGATCAACTCGGTCGGACTGCAGAACCCGGGTATCGACGCCGTCATCGCGGAGGAGCTGCCGCATCTGCGCTCGATATTCCACAAACCCATCATCGCCAACATCAGCGGATTCTCGGTCGACGAATATGCCGAGTGCTGCGCCCGCATCGACCGCGAGCAGCAGGTGGAGATAATCGAAGTGAACGTCTCGTGCCCCAATGTCCATAACGGCGGCATGAGTTTCGGTACCGACTGCAAGGCCGCGGCCGAGGTCACACGTGCCGTCAAGAGCGTAACCACAAAACCCGTATTCATAAAACTCAGCCCCAACGTTACCGACATCGCGTCGATAGCCTTGGCGTGCGAGGAGGCGGGCGCCGACGGAATATGCCTTATAAACACTCTGCTCGGCATGCGTATCGACACCATGCGCCGCCGTCCCGTCATAGCCAATACGATGGGAGGCTTCTCGGGACCAGCCATCTTCCCCGTAGCACTGCGTATGGTATATCAGGTGGCACGCGCATGCAAGATTCCGGTCATGGGATGCGGCGGTGTGGAGTCTGCCGCCGATGTCATCGAGATGATGATGGCCGGAGCCACGGCCGTACAGGTCGGAGCCGCCAACCTCAAGGATCCCTATGCCTGCAAGAACATCATCGAGGATCTGCCACGCGAGATGCAGCGTCTGGGCATAACACGCCTGCGCGACATCATCGGGGCGGCGCAGAGATAGTCCAACGATACGATTACCAACTGAAAAGACGGTTGTCTCAAATAGAGGCAGCCGTCTTTTATTGTTAGATAAATAACACTGCGACAAAGGGTAAAAGAGACCGCCGAGGGCCAAAATATGCCTTTTTTGTGATGAATGCGCCCCATAGTGTGACGGAAAATCCGCCACCGATGCTCTCCGTAAGGCGTTGATGGAGTACCTTTGCGCAGGTTTTTAAGAATATTTAGAATATATAGTATTGATGAAAGGTTTGAAAATCGCGGTACTCGTGAAACAGGTGACCGATACCCGCGAGACGGTGGAGGCAAAGGTCGGTGCCGACGGCACGATCGACCGCAACGCCCTGCCGGCTATATGCAACCCCGACGATCTGAATGCCCTCGAGCAGGCGCTGCGCCTGAAGGATCGTATTGCGGGCAGCCGAGTCGTATTGATAAGCATGGGCCCGCAGCGAGCCGAGGAGGTGCTGCGTGACGGCATATACCGCGGAGCCGACGAGGGAATACTCCTCTCGGACCGCCGCTTTGCCGGTGCCGACACCATGGCCACATCCTACGCGCTGGCAATGGCGGCACGCAAGATTGAGCCCGACCTCATATTGGCCGGACGCCAGTCCATCGACGGCGACACGGCACACGTAGGCCCCCAGACGGCCCAATGGCTCGGATGGCCGCAGGTGACATACGCCGAGCAGATCACCCCCTGCGAGGATGGCCGACTGGAGATACGCCGCATATCGGACGACGAGGTGCAAACCGTCCGCACGACACTTCCTGCCGTTATCACGGTAGGCGGCAGCGGCGCGGCAGAGTGCCGACCCTGCAACGTGCGCCGAATACTCGACTACAAGAAACAACCCGTGACGGTATGGACAGCGGATGATCTTGGCGGCGACATGGCCCGCTACGGTTTGAGCGGATCTCCCACTCAGGTTGTCGACAGCCGCACCATCGTTGCCCAGCATAAGGATACCGAGTGGATCGCCGCAGACGAGGAGTCGTTGTCGGATTTTGTCTCACGGCTTGTCGAGAGCCACATTGTCGAATAGCATTAAGCGCAGAGAAGATGAACAAAGTAATGATATTCTGCCAGACCCGCGACGGTGCCCTGAGCGAGGTGAGTCTGGAACTTCTTACCAAAGGGCGGCGTCTGGCCGCCGAGACTGCAGGTCAACTCGAAGCCCTCATCATAGGCGACAATACATCCCTTGCAGCCGAGGAGGCACGCCGATACGGTGCCGCGAAGATATTCTGCGCCGAGGATGCGCGTCTGAAGGATTACCTCACGCTGCCCTACGTCCGCATAGCCAAGCACGTCGTCGAGACCGAGCAGCCCGACATATTCCTTGCCGGCGCCACATCGGTGGGCCGTGACATGGCACCGCGTCTTGCAGCCGAGATCGGATGCGGACTTACGGCTGACTGCACCGCTCTCGAACTGGGAGACTGCTCATACAAGGGCAATGAATACAAAGGTGTGTTGAAGTGCATACGACCGAGTTTCGTTGCCAACCAGCTCACGACAATCATATCGCCCGCAACGCGCCCGCAGATGGCTACCATACGCGAGGGTGTCATGGCCAAAGAGCCTGTCGGCAGCCCTGTCGAGAGCGAACGTATCGACATCGACACGAATGCACTGCTCAAGCAGGAGGATTTTGCCGTCGAGATCATCGGCAAGACAGCGCGCGAGCGCGGTGCAGACCTCAAGTCGGCAAAGGTTATCGTCGCCGGAGGCTACGGCATGGGCAGCGCCGAGAACTTCGGTGTACTGTTCCGTCTGGCCGAGATGCTGGGCGGTGAGGTAGGCGCCACGCGTGCCGCCATCGACGCAGGATATGTCGGCGGATACGAGCGCATGATCGGACAGACTGGAATAACCGTACGTCCGAAACTATATATCGCCTGCGGCATATCGGGGCAGGTACAGCACACCGTAGGCATGGACCATTCGGCCTGCATCATATCGATAAACTGCGACGCGGAGGCCCCGATACACCGTATCGCCGACTACGCCATCGTTGGCGACGCCGTGCAGACGGTTGAGCGCATCATGGCACAGATCAGAAACAACAGACGTTAGGAGGAACAAGAATGAACAATTTCTATAAGGACAACGACCGTCTCAAGCGTCAGATGACGCACCCGATGATGAAGCGCATCGTCGCGCTCAAGGAGGATGGTTACACGCAGAGCCGCGAATACCGTTCGGCTCCCGAGAACTTCGACGACGCCATAGACTCGTACGACAAGGTTATGGAGGTCATGGGCGAGATATGCGCCGGCACCATTGCCCCCAACGCCTTCGACGTCGACGCCGAGGGCCCCCACTGCGAGGGTGGCCGCGTGACATACGCCTCGGGAACGCAGCGCAACCACGATATGCTGACCCGATCGGGCCTCTACGGACTGACGCAGCCGCGACGCTATGACGGGCTGAACTTCCCGACCGTAATGTTCGTCATGTCCTCGGAGATGGTGGCGCGCGCCGATGCCGGGTTCTGCAATATATGGTCGCTGCAGGGTTGCGTCGACATCATACGCGAATTCGGCGACGAGGAGCTCAAGGCCGAGTTCATCCCCCGCATTTCACACGGCGAGACCTGCTCGATGGATCTCACCGAGCCCGATGCCGGCAGCGACCTTCAGTCGGCCATGCTGAAGGCCACGTGGAGCGAGGAGCGCGGCATGTGGCTGCTCAACGGTGTCAAGCGCTTCATCACAAACGGTGACGCCGACATAAAACTCGTGTTGGCACGCTCCGAAAGCGGCACGACGGATGCACGCGGTCTCTCGTGCTTCGTATATGACCGCAACTGGGGCGGCGTGACGGTACGACGCATCGAGCACAAGATGGGAATAAAGGGATCGCCCACGTGCGAGCTGGCATTCAACAACGCTCCGGCCAAACTGCTCGGATCGCGCGGTCTGGGCCTCATAAAGTATGTCATGTCGATGATGAACGGTGCACGCCTCGATATAGGCGCGCAGTCGGTCGGGATCATGGAGGCCGCGCTGCGTGAGGCCGTACGCTATGCCAACGAGCGCAAGCAGTTCGGTGTATCAATAGCGACCTTCCCCGCCGTCTATTCCATGCTGAGCCGCATGCAGGCCAAACTCGACGGTTCACGCGCCCTGCTCTACGAGACGGCCCGATATGTCGACATAGCCAAGCTCCTCGGCGCAAAGAAGGAACTCTCGGACGATGAGCGTGCCGAGATGCGCCGCGCATCGAAATATGCCGACATGTACACCCCGATGCTCAAGCTCATGGCCGGCGAATATGCCAACCAAGTGGCATACGACGCCGTGCAGGTATATGGCGGATCAGGATTCATCAAAGAGTTCGCCGTCGAGCGTCTCTACCGTGACGCCCGCGTCACGACCCTCTATGAAGGCACGTCGCAGATGCAGGTCGTAGCCGCAGCGCGCTACACCTCCAGCGGTGTCATGCTCAACCGCATACGCGAATACGAAGCCGATGCCGCCGTACTCGACATAGGGGTCAAGGCCAAGGTGCGTCTGCGCAAGATGACAGACGAATTTGAGCGTATGTGCGGCGCCGTGGCCGAGATGGATGCCGAGGCAAAATCGTTCCATGCGCGCAATCTGGTAGAGACGGGCGCACGCATCATCATATCGTACCTGCTCATGATGGATTCCAAGAGCGACGACCGCGCCGCATTGTCGGCATCGGTATATCTCGACATGGCCGAGGCGCAGAACCTGCAGGCAGCGGCCGAGATAGCCGCAGGAGGCGGCAAGGAGCAGGCCCAGAGCATGAAGCAGATGTTCCTGAAGGGAAGCTGCGGCTGCAAATAGCACGGCAATTACCTCTGTGATACAAGGGCGACGGAGCAATCCGCCGCCCTTGCTTTTGGTTCTGGAAAGACAACCATATCTACCATACGCCGCCCGATGCACATACCGGAACATTCATCTCGCCATATAGACACTTCATCTCGCAAATTCTTCAATTCAGCATATTTCCACACGATCTTGGACGGTCGAGATTACCTTTGCGCGAAAATAAATTTTCACGATACAATGTTTCAGGCAATAGTCCGCTTTGCGGTCACGAAAAAATTATTCGTCGGGCTCACGACACTCTTCCTGCTTGCAGGCGGAATATACGCGATGCTCACGCTTCCGGTCGACGCCGTACCGGATATTACCAACAACCAAGTACAGATCGTAACCGTCTCTCCGACACTCGCCCCGCAGGAGGTCGAGCAGCTCATCACATTCCCCATAGAGGTTGCCATGAGCAACATCATGAACGTCGAGGAGATCCGTTCCGTATCGCGTTTCGGGCTCTCGGTCGTCACGGTCGTATTCAAGGAGAGTGTTCCGATACTCGACGCGCGGCAGCTAATCAACGAACAGATCCAGACCGTCGCGGGTGAGATTTCCACGGAGCTCGGCATGCCCGAGATGATGCCCATAACCACCGGTCTGGGCGAGATATACCAATATACGCTCGACGTGGCTCCCAGATATGAGGACAAGTACGACGCCATGGAGCTGCGTACCATACAGGACTGGATCGTCAAGCGCCAGCTGTCGGGCATACCCGGCATAGTCGAGATAAACAGCTTCGGCGGCTATCTCAAGCAGTATGAGGTCGTCGTGGATCCCGACGCGCTCTACTCGCTCAACATAACCATAAGCGACGTATTCGATGCCCTGAGCCGCAACAACCAGAATACGGGCGGCAGCTACATCGAGAAGGTCAACCGCGCATACTACATACGTTCCGAGGGTATGATCTCCTCGCTGGACGACATTCGCCAGATAGTCGTTACAAACCGCGGCGGCATACCCATACACATCAGCGACGTCGGAACCGTCAAGTTCGGATCGGCAAAACGTTTCGGCGCCATGACACGCGACGGCAAGGGCGAGTGTGTAGGCGGCATAGCCATGATGCTCAAGGGCGCAAATGCCAATGTCGTAACCAAAGAGCTCGAGGCCCGCGTGGAAAAGATACAGAAGATGCTGCCCGAGGGTGTTACGATAAGCCCCTATCTGAACCGTTCGGAGCTTGTCAGCCGTAACATTTCGACCGTCATCCGCAACCTTATCGAGGGTGCCATCATCGTCTTCGTCGTCCTCATAGTATTCCTCGGCAACGCCCGCGCCGGTCTGATCGTCGCCTCGGTCATTCCGCTTGCGATGCTCTTCGCCTTCATTCTCATGCGCATATTCGGTGTCTCGGCCAATCTGATGAGCCTCGGTGCCATCGACTTCGGTATCGTCGTCGACGGTTCTATCGTCATCGTCGAGGGTATCCTCGCGCATCTCTTCTCGCAGTCGAACCTCGGGCGCACACTCTCCCGCAAACAGATGGATGCTCAGGTCATAGCCGGAGCAGGCAACGTCGTACGCTCGGCCACATTCGCCGTGATAATCATACTTATCGTATTCTTCCCCATCCTCACGCTTACGGGAATCGAGGGCAAGTACTTTACGCCCATGGCCTAGACGCTCGTGTTCTGTATCATCGGAGCGTTGCTGTTGTCGTTGACCTATGTGCCGATGATGTCGTCGCTCTTCCTCTCGCACCACATAAGTTCAAAGCCGTCGTTCGCCGACCGGTTCTTCGCATGGCTCAACAGGATATATCAGAAATGTCTGGCCGTATGTCTGCGGTTCAGCTAGGCGACCGTCGGCGCAGCCGTTGCGGCCTTCATCGCAAGTCTCATGCTCTTCACACGTCTGGGTGCCGAGTTCATCCCTACGCTCGACGAGGGCGACTTCGCCATGCAGATGACTCTTCCGGCCGGAAGCTCGCTCTCGCGCAGCATCAACGTCTCGGAGCGTGCCGAGAAGATCCTTATGGACAACTTTCCAGAGATAAAGCACGTCGTGGCCAAGATCGGTACGGCGGAGGTCCCGACCGACCCCATGGCTGTCGAGGATGCCGACGTAATGATCGTCATGAAGCCATTCGAGGAGTGGACAAGCGCCTCGTCACGTGCCGAACTCGTAGATAAGATGAAGGCGTCGCTCGATACCATTCCCGACGTCGAGTTCAACTTCAGCCAGCCAATACAGCTGCGTTTCAACGAGCTTATGACCGGAGCCAAGGCCGACATCGCAATCAAGCTCTATGGTGAGGATATGGCCGAACTATACTCCAAGGCCAAGGAGGCGGCAAAATATGTCGAGCAGGTGCCCGGAGCCTCGGACGTACTCGTAGAGCAGGCTATGGGACTGCCGCAGCTCGTGGTAAACTACAACCGCGCCAAGATTGCCCGCTACGGAATAAATATCGAGGAGCTGAACAGCATCATCCGCGCCGCCTATGCGGGTGAGACGGCAGGCCCCGTATTCGAGAACGAGCGCCGGTTCGATCTTGTGGTGCGTCTCGACCAGCAGAAGGTTGCCGACCTGAATCTCGACCGCCTCTTCATACGCACAGCCGAAGGTATACAGATCCCCGTAAGCGAGGTTGCCACGATAGACCTTGTGAACGGCCCCTTGCAGATTAACCGTGACGCCACAAAACGGCGTGTCGTCATCGGCGTGAACGTCCGTGACGCTGACATACAGCAGGTCGTGGCCGACATACGCCAGACCCTCGAGAAGAACGTCAAGCTCAACCCCGGATACTATTTCGAATACGGCGGACAGTTCGAGAACCTGCAGAACGCCATCCGTACGCTGCTCGTGGTAATTCCCGTGGCGTTGATGCTCATCCTGCTGCTACTGTTCTTCGCCTTCAAGAGCATAACCTACACTCTGGTTGTCTTCTCAACCGTCCCCCCTCTCGATCATAGGCGGAATATTGGCCCTGTGGCTGCGCGGACTGCCATTCAGCATATCGGCCGGCGTCGGTTTCATCGCCCTGTTCGGTGTGGCCGTACTAAACGGTATTCTGATGATAAACCACTTCAACGATCTGAGAAACATGACTCCATACCACCTATCGACGCGCCGCATCATAACACGCGGTACGCACCACCTGCTGAGACCCGTATTCCTTACCGGTCTGGTTGCATCGCTGGGATTCATCCCCATGGCAATTGCCAAGACGGCCGGTGCCGAAGTTCAGCGTCCGCTGGCAACGGTCGTAATCGGAGGACTATTCGTATCGACTCTGCTGACGCTCTTTGTTGTACCGGTATTCTATAAGCTGGTACGTTCGGCAAATGTTCTTAAACGCAAGCCCTTCCTGCGCAAATTCCTGCCCTTCGTCGTAGTGCCAATGCTTATGCTGCCTCTGAACGGATACAGCCAGCAGACGGTAACGCTCGACGAGGCTGTGGAGATGGCCATCGAGAACCATCCACAGCTCAAGTCGGCCGAGGCCGCAATACAACGCACCAAGGCCATGCGCGGCGAGTCGTGGGAACTGACACCGACCACAGTTGACTACTCATTCGGACAACTCAACGGCATCGAACGCAAGGACCGCGAGATCAGCATCACGCAATCCGTCGGTTCGTTGCTGACGCCCTTCTACAAGAATGCCCTCGTACGCCGCCAGACCGAGACCGGCACACACTACAAGGAGCTGGTACGGCGCGAGATCATAGCCGAGGTAAAGCGTGCATGGTCGTATTACCTCTACACACAAGAGCTATGTAATCTATACGCCGACCAAAACGCCATGGCGGCGGAACTTCAGCATACGAGCGAGCTGCGGTACGAGCAGGGTGACATCACGCGTCTCGAACGCAGCATGTCCGCCACGATGGCCGCCGACATGCGAAACAAGCTCTTCCAAGCACAGGAGGAGCACAAGGTTGCGGCGGCACGCCTGCAATGGGTATGCTATTCGTCGACACCCGTAGTGCCCGCCGACAGCGTTCTGACGCGATTCATCCCCGTAGCCGAGGTTTCGACCGAGTTACAGCGAAGCTATTTCGAGTCACAGGTGCGCGAGGCCGAAGCCCGCACGAGAATCGAGAAGAGCCGTTTCTTCCCCGAGTTCTCCGTAGGATACCAACGGCAGAACATCCTTCCCGACAAGGGCCTTAACGCCTATGTAGTCGGGGCCTCGTTCCCCATATTCTTCAATACGCAGCGCAACCGCATACGTCAGGCCAAGGCTGACGCATACATCGCCCGCAACAATGCCGAGATCAACATGCGCGACATGAACAACCGCATAACCGAACTTCAGGCCAATCTGCGGCGCTATGACGAGAGTCTGCGTTACTACACCGGCTCGGCGCTGACCGAGGCCGCCACACTCATACGTGACGCGAAGGTACAGCTTGCCAACAGCGAGACCACCATCGCCGAATACATCATGAGCCTCAATACGGCGCTCGAGATACGTCGCGGATATATCGAGACGCTCAACCAGTACAATATCGCCGCACTCGAATACGAATTATACAGATAAACACACAAACCATGAAAAAGATACTCATACCTCTGACCGTTCTTATCTGCGCCTGCTCAAATACGGGCAACGATACAGCATCGGCAGCCGCAGCACCTGCCGAAAGCGAGCCTGCAGCCATCCAGCAGACCGATACGCTGGCCACAGCCGCCGCGGCCGAAAGCGAATCGTACGCTGCCACCGAGGCCGCTACGGTCATAGTAAGCGGAGTGGGTTCTCTTTTCGGAAGCGGGAAAATGAAGAAACTGGAACAATCCAATGAAGAACTGCATCGGGAAATTGCCAAGAGGGACAAAGGAATTGATGACTTGAAAGTTCAAATGCGGCACATGCAGGAACAGCACGGCAGGCATATACGTAATCTGCAAGGAATACACAATCAGGAACTTGAAGCCAAAGACAAGGAAATATCACGGCTGAATACCCTGCTTGAAAAGGCTTTCAAGTGGTTCCCGATGCTCAGGGAGATGCTGAGAATGGAAAAATTGTGCGCAGCTATCGGCTTCACCAAAGAAATGATAGAGAGCCTATTGACAAAGAAAGAAGCTATCAGGTGCAATGGCAGGATTTATTCCGAAGAATATAGGCGGAAGTTTGACATCAAGAATGATGTTTTCAAGGTAGAAAGGAATCCGGCCGATGACGAGAAACTGGTACTGACCATAAACAAGCAACCGATTGGCGAATGGTTCAAGGAGCAATACGACAAACTCCGACAATCATTACGTCAGCCTATACAGCCGAAAAGGAGCCAAGGAATGAAACTATAAACAATAATGGCGATCGTATAATTTCAATGAAGGTCGCCGTCTTTTTTATATTATTGACTATTTGTTAAGCGAGAACAATTATTGAGGGTATATTATTGATTATATGTATGACTATACTGAATAACATTCCGTGTTTTATTCTTGCGTATCCATATAATATAGATCCAGGAATCTTGGCACAAGCATAACAAACAACATACAACCACTGTGACACATCTAAAGTCTGATGGCTGTAATTAGCTATATGCAACATAGCGAAAAGGATTGCTATTGAATAGAAGAAATCCTTGAATCGTACTTGCAGAAGCCATTTGCCCCCAATGAGGTTTATGACAGCTGATGAAATTATTGCGAATACTATTCGGCATAATAGATGTTCCGAATAGAGTCCTCCTGCGAAAATTGCCGAAAACATAAAGGCTATTACGGCTACCGATGTGTAGAGATTAAATCTGCTTCTTTTCAATGGTAATCTGAATCCAAGTTCTTCTATTATTGGAGGTACAATAATCAGAAAGCATAGAGGAAAAACAGATTTATCAGATGTCATTGCAGGCAAATCAACTCCTGCAATGATAAATACGGATACAGTCAGAACTTTAAAGAATAGTGGTACTAATAGACACAGCATTACCGACAAGAGCATCGTCCTTAGACTGAAATCATAAGGACAATTCTCCTGAGGATTCTTGATGTATTGCCACAACTGCTTCATAAAATAATATCTAAAGATTCGACAAAAGTAATAAAATCTTTTTCCTAAGCACCTCTACTTAGCATTAACTCTGTACCGTTGTCGGCGTTTTTCCTAAATAATACAAAAACACCCGACTTTACATTTTTGGGTGTAAAATCGGGTGTTTGATTTGTAAAACATTGATTCCCAATGTTTATTGCGGTGCGTAGGGGACTCGAACCCCTGACCCCGTGCGTGACAGGCACGTATTCTAACCAGCTGAACTAACGCACCTCTTCTGGTTTGCGAGTGCAAAGATAGTATAAAATAGTAAAACTGCAATAGAAATCGGGTGAAAAATGTTATCGGAAGATCGAAAAATGTACACTTCCGTAATTGCGCACATCGTAAAGACGCGGATGACCCGCAAAACTCTTGTCCTTCGAGTGCTCGAAGACAAATATACCGCCCTCTTTCAACATCTCGCGTCCAAGGACCATATCCACAACACGCTCACTGCCCTCGAGATCATACGGCGCATCCGAAAAGATCACGTCGTAGCGTTTTGAAGCGTTCTTCAGATATAGGAACACATTGGCCTTGACGGCATGTATGGCATCAAGGTGATAGGCGCGTGCCGTCGACCGAATGAAATCGTAATGCACGGCGTTTATCTCCACCGAGGTGACCGATGCGGCGCCACGTGATGCAAACTCATAACTTATGGATCCCGTCCCCGCAAACAGATCGAGCACATCGATACCCTCGAAGTCGATCAGGTTGCCCAATACGTTGAAAAGGTTCTCCTTTGCGAAATCGGTCGTTGGACGTGCCCTGAGGTTCTTCGGAGGGACTATCGTCCGGCCACCGCACGTGCCGCTTATTATTCTCATTTGTCGTGTATGGTTTGTTGAATATGGTTATAGGTCTCAAGGTGTGTTTTACAGGCACCGCAGACATTGCAGACACAGAAGGCCAGAAGGCACAGCAGACATTGCAGACACTGCCGCCGCGACAGAAAACATTTCCCTAGACAACCTCCCCCTTAGGCAGGCCCCCCAGCAGGCACAAAAAAGTCCGCCCACATATCGGGGCGGACTTTTAGTTCGGGTTCTCAGCCGCAGGGATTACTCACCCCAGTTACCGGCCTCGTTGTTACCGCCCTCGAGCGAACCGAACTTCAGACCTGCATACTGGTTGAGGTTGTGCACCTGATTGTCGATAAGGTTGATCACCTCCTGACGGTACTTTATGGTATCGAGGTACATCTTGTAGGGTGCGCGGCACTCCACAACAGGGATCTCGACCTTCGACTCGGTCACGATTCGTGCGGCCTCCAGCAGGAACTGGGTCTTGTTGTCGGTGAAGGGTATGTAACGCAGATTCTCGATATCCTCACGCGAGAGCTTGCGGGGTGAGAAGATGGTATCGATGACTGCGATATTGAACTTCTCGATATTCTTCTTGCCGGCCCTCTTCAGCTGTGCCATTGCAACCGAGTCATCCTCGTCGACGAACTTGCGCTCCATCTCGAGCGTGTCGGTGAGTACGAAGTTGATAAGCGTGTCGAAACTGCCGGTGAAATACTGATACTTCTTCTTGAAGGCACGCTCGGCGGTACGTATATCCTCGAGGCGCTCGATAACAGCGGCATTCCTCTGTTTCAGCTCCTTATTGAACGCCTGAGGAGTGTGAATCTCCATGGCGATCACATATACCAAACCGAGGATCACTAATGCAAGTACGATTTGTATTCCCTTTTTCATTTTTTGATATTTGTTATTAAGTTTGTATCAAATATAGCGGCTCAATAATATTTACGACCGATGCTTAATACGTATATTGCAGGCCAAATTTACGCAAAAATCTCTTTTGACGCAACAGTTAGCCAGAAAAAAGTTGTAGAAAATTTATCGGAGTATCTCTCTTCGCCCGATTACTCCTCTATTTTCATTCTCAACGGTTATGCCGGAACGGGAAAGACCACCCTTATCGCGGCGCTGGTGCAGGTGTTGCGCGCAATGAATATCCCGTGCGTGCTGCTGGCGCCTACGGGTCGCGCCGCCAAAGTCTTGGCACAATATTCGGGTACCGAGGCCCACACCATACACAAACGCATCTACCGCCAGCGCACCAATGCCGACTACGAATCGAAATACTCGCTCGACATAAACCGCGAGAAGGGGTGTGTATTCATCGTCGACGAGACGTCGATGCTCTCCGACTCCACGCCCGACGGACAGATCTTCGGCAGCGGCTCGCTGCTCGAAGACCTTATAACATACGTACGCAGCGGGCGGCAGTGCCGTCTGATTCTTGTGGGAGACGACGCGCAACTTCCGCCCGTAGGCGCCGACCGCTCCCCCGCCCTCGATGCCACAGCCATGCGCTCGTACGGCGAGGTGGTATATTCGTCGATGACGGATGTCGTGCGTCAGGATGCCGCCTCGGGAATACTCCGCAACGCCACCGCCCTGCGGCAGATGCTCGAACGCGGCGAGGTGGAGGTGCCGCACATAGACCTCAATTACCCCGACATAGAGTCTATCGGCGGCGGCGAGTTCCTCGAATGCCTCGAGGATGCCTACGCCCGTTACGGCCGTGACGAGACGATCGTCATCACCCGCTCGAACAAGCGTGCCAACCGTTTCAACGAGGGCATACGCCGATACATACTCTCGGCCGAGGAGCAGATCGAGAGCGGCGACCGGCTGATGGTTGTCAAGAACAACTACTATTATACCGAGCGCATGGAGAAGTCGCCCATGAGCTTCATCGCCAACGGCGACATTGCGCTGCTCAAACGCATCCGCCGCTTCGAGGATTTCTACGGTTTCCACTTCGCCGACGCCGTACTCTCGTTCGGCGACTACGGCGACACGGAGATCGAGTGCAAGATCCTGCTCGACACCCTCTCGTCGGAATCCCCGTCGCTCACGCGCGAGCAGAGCCGGCAGCTCTTCGACGAGGTGGAAAAGGACTATATGGATACGGCAAGCCGTCTGAAACGTTTCCGTCAGATACGCGAGAACCCGCACTACAATGCCCTTCAGGTGAAATTCGCCTACGCCGTCACGTGCCACAAGGCTCAGGGCGGACAGTGGCGTGCGGTCTTCGTCGACCGCTGTCTGTTCGGCGACGAGCCCATGACGCGCGACATGCTGCGGTGGCTCTATACGGCCGTTACGCGCGCCACGGAGAAGCTCTATCTGGTCAATTTCGACGAGCGATTTTTTGAATAGTCGCCGAAAATAAGCTATCTTTGCAGGATAACGAATCTGATATGGCTGCTGAAACTAAATACGTCGAGACACCCTTGATGAAACAATATTACAAGATCAAGGCCGTGCATCCCGACGCAATATTGCTCTTCCGCGTAGGTGACTTCTACGAGACATTCGGCGAGGATGCCATAACCTCGAGTTCGATTCTGGGCATCACGCTCACGCGGCGCGCCAACGGTGCCGCCTCGTATGTCGAACTTGCCGGATTCCCGTACCACGCCATCGACGTCTATTTGCCCAAGCTCGTCAGGGCGGGCAAGCGCGTAGCCATCTGCGAGCAGCTGGAGGATCCCAAGACTGTCAAGGGTCTGGTCAAGCGCGGCGTCATAGAACTTGTAACACCGGGCGTGGTGCTCGGAGACAATATCCTGCCCAACAAGGAAAATTCGTTTCTGGCATCGGTATTCTTCGGCGACAAGGCCACGGGCGTGGCGTTTCTCGACATCTCGACCGGAGAGTTCTACATGGCACAGGGTGACGACCACTATGTCGACAAGCTCATGTCGAGCCTCTCGCCCAAAGAGGTGATTTACCAGCGCGGCTGCGACGAGCGCTTCGACAAGGCTTTCGGGAACGGATACTATACCTACCGTCTCGACGACTGGGTCTTCTCGTCGGATCTCAACTACGACAAACTGTGCAAACAGTTCGGCACCAAGTCGCTCAAGGGTTTCGGTGTCGAGTCGCTCAAGGCGGGCATCGCCGCCGCCGGAGCCATACTCTATTATCTTGAGTTTACCGAGCATAAGGAGATATCGCACATATCGTCCATCTCGCGCATCGACCAGAACGAATACGTATGGCTCGACAAGTTCTCGATACGCAATCTGGAGCTCTTCTCGTCGAACGGCTCCGTCGACAAGCACAGCTTTGCCGACGTCATGGACCGCACACGCACATCCATGGGCGGCCGTCTGCTCAAAAGGTGGATAGCCATGCCGCTGCTGGATGTCAGTCGCATACGCCGCCGCCAGAACGTCGTCGAGAGCCTGCTCGGGGACAAGGATCTGGCACAGGAGCTGCGGCGCGAGATATCGGAGATAGGCGATCTGGAGCGCATATCGTCACGTGTGGCTGCCGGACGCGTCACACCGCGCGAACTCGTACAACTCAAAACGTCGCTTACGGCCGTGGAGACACTCAAGGCGCTGCTGGAATCCACCGACGTGGAGGATCTGCACGCCATAGCCGACGAGATCGACCCCGCCACGGAGGTGCGTGACCGCCTTGCGCGCGAGATATACCCCGACCCGCAGAACAACCAGATACAGAAGGGCGGCATCATCGCCGACGGCGTATCGCCCGAACTTGATGACCTGCGCCGCATAGCCCTGCACGGCAAGGATGTGCTGCAGCAGATACAGCAACGCGAGAGTGAAGCGGCAGGCATACCACTCAAGATAAGCTACAACAACGTCTTCGGATACTATATCGAGGTGCGCAACACCCACCGCGACAAGGTGCCGCCGACATGGGTGCGCAAACAGACACTCACCAATGCCGAGCGATACATAACCGAGGAGCTAAAGGAGTATGAGGAGAAGATCCTCGGGGCACAGGACCGCATCCTGCAGCTCGAACAGCAGATATACGACGAGCTGATACGCTTCATAACGCAACACCTGCGTGTCATTCTGCACGATGCCGCCGCCGTGGCCCGCATCGACTGCCTGCAGTCGTTCGCCACGATGGCCGAGGAGTGCCGCTACGTGCGTCCCGAGCTGGACGAGGGCAAGGTGATCGACATACGCGAGGGTCGCCACCCTGTCATCGAGAAACTGATGCCCGTGGGCGAGGAATATATTCCCAATGACGTGCTGCTCAACGACGAGGACCAGCAGATCATGATGATAACGGGTCCCAACATGTCGGGTAAGTCGGCCCTGTTGCGACAGACGGCTCTTATAATACTCATGGCGCAGATGGGATCATTCGTTCCCGCCAAGTCGGCGCACATAGGCATCGTGGACAAGATATTCACACGTGTGGGGGCCTCGGACAACATATCGCAGGGCGAATCGACCTTCATGGTCGAGATGCTCGAGTCGGCAAGCATCCTGAACAACCTCTCGGACCGCAGCCTTATCCTGCTCGACGAAATCGGCCGCGGCACCAGCACCTACGACGGAATCTCCATAGCGTGGGCCATGGTCGAGTATATACACAACTACCCCACAGCCCATGCCAAGACGTTATTTGCAACACACTACCACGAGCTCAACGAGATGGAGAGCCTCTTCCCGCGTGTTAAGAACTATCATGTCAGCGTCCGCGAGGTGGACAATACGATAGTCTTCCTGCGCAAGCTCGTTCGCGGCGGCACGGAACACTCGTTCGGTATACACGTGGCACGCATGGCCGGCATGCCGGCAAGCATCGTGAAGCGCGCCTCGGAGATTCTCGCCAACCTCGAGACGGCATACAGCTGCGACGTTGCCGAAGCTACGGCCGAGGCCGCGGCAACAACACCACCGGCCGGAGGTGATACACGTATTCTGCGCAGGCGCCGTCAACCCTCGGCACGTAAGGTGGCCGAAGTGGCGCAGCAGGGGAACATACAGCTGTCGATGTTCCAGCTTGAGGATCCCGTACTCATACAGATACGCGACCAGATAAAGGATCTGGATATCAACTCACTGACCCCGATCGAGGCCCTCAACAAACTCAACGAGATAAAGAAAATTTCGGGATTGTGATCAAAATAAAAAGACATACCGATATAAAATGGTATCTTCTGCTATTGTGTTTGGTAGCGGCGCCCTCTGTTTCCGCTCAGGATGCCATTCCAATTCTGACATTGGGTACTTTCCATTTCGACTTTCCCAATCTGGACAAGGTGCAATATGATGAAAACGAAAAGATAGACATTTTGGCCCCTACCTTCCAGAATGAAATAGAAACGTTAGTCGATGCATTAGCCGAATTCTCTCCGACGATAATAGCGATAGAACGCCCAGCAGGGATGCAAGGGAACATAGACTCGTTGTTCCGACTATATCAAGCAGGAAAATATGAACTCGGGCGGGGAGAGTATGAACAAATAGGATTCCGCTTGGCAAAAAAGTTAGGAATAAACCATATTTATTGTGTCGATGAATGGGGAAAGCATTACGAAAACATAAACGAATTGCTGAACAAGCAAGACAGTCGGGAATATGTCGATTTCGAAAATAGCTTTTATAACCACCCAGACTCAGTAAAAGAGTTCCGCCCCGAATCCGTTTTTCAGGAGCAAGGAATAATAGCCGAACTTATATCACTTAATAAACCGGAAAACATCCGACGCAGTTTAGGGAACTATCTGATCGGGCACTTCAAATATGAATCAAAGCCTCACGACTATATCGGTACCGATTATGAAACCGGACGCTGGTTTAACCGTAACCTAAGGATATTTCGTAATATACAACGGATAAAAACTCGCAAGGGAGACCGGATCCTGATTATTTTCGGGGCGGGACACATGAATATTCTAAACTATCTGTTAGAATGTTCCCCTGAATACAGGCTTGAAGATATCGGGCAATATTTAACGTCAAATGATTCCAAATAATTAATATATCATAACATAACGACGGAGGCTTTACTTGATGTAAAGCCTCCGTCGTTTGTATGCGGGCACAACAAGTTATTTGTTATCGTCGATGAGCGAGCGGATGCTCTGTATAAGCATCGACACGGCCACGGAGTTAAATCCGCCCTCGGGGATGATCACGTCGGCATATTTCTTCGACGGTTCGACAAACTCCTCGTGCATGGGCTTCACCGTCTCGATATACTGGTCGATTACCGACTGCATCGTGCGGCCGCGATCGCACACGTCACGCAGAATGCGGCGAGCAAGGCGTATGTCGGCATCCGTATCCACGAAGACCTTGATATCCATCATGTCGCGCAGCTCCTTGTTCTCGAAGATCAATATTCCGTCCACGATGATAACCTTCGACGGCTTCACCGCCACGCGCTGCGGCAGGCGGTCATGCTCTACGAACGAATATACGGGATGTTCGATCGGGACATTCTCCTTCAGCGCCCGAATATGGGCCACCATCATGTCCGTGTCGAACGCCTGCGGATGGTCGTAATTGAGTTTCGTACGCTCCTCGTACGTCAGTTCGGGATGCGCCTTATAGTAGTAGTCGTGGCACAGTGTGGCCACGTCATTCTCACCGAAGGCCTCCTGAAGACGTTTGACCAGAGTACTCTTGCCGGAACCCGTACCGCCGGCTACACCTATTACCGTAACTTTCATGACGTTGAAGGTTTATGATTAAAAAACGGGGGATCGCTCCGCCTCAGTCGGCGGCCGATCCCCCGGTATATGTCCGCAATTATGCGTCGATGTTTGCGTAGTGGGCGTTCTTCTCGATGAACTCGCGGCGGGGCGGCACATCGTCTCCCATGAGCATCGAGAATATACGGTCGGCCTCGGCCGCATTCTCGATATTCACCTGACGCAAGATGCGCGTATCGGGATTCATCGTCGTCTCCCACAGCTGGTGGGCATTCATCTCACCCAGACCTTTGTATCGCTGAACGTGCACACCCTTTACACCGAACTCCTCGGTGATGGCGTCACGCTCCTGCTCCGTCCAGCAGTAACGCTCGCGGTTGCCCTTCTTGACAAGGAACAAGGGAGGCGTAGCGATATATACATGTCCGTTCTCGATGAGTTCCTTCATCTTGCGGAAGAAGAACGTCAGCATCAGCGTGGCTATATGCGAACCGTCGACATCGGCATCGGTCATGATTATGATCTTGTCATAACGCAGCTTCTCCATGTTGAGCGCCTTGCTGTCCTCCTCGGTGCCGATGCTCACACCCAGTGCCGTAAACATGTTCTTGATCTCCTCGTTCTCCCACATCTTGTGCTCCTGCGCCTTCTCGATATTCAGGATCTTACCACGCAGAGGCATGATGGCTTGAAAATTACGGTCACGGCCCTGCTTTGCCGTACCGCCTGCCGAATCTCCCTCGACGAAGAATATCTCGGCAATCGAGCGGTCGCGGCTCGAACAGTCGGCCAGCTTGCCCGGAAGACCTGCCCCCGACAATACCGTCTTGCGCTGCACGGCCTCACGCGCATGACGCGCCGCATGACGCGCCGTGGCGGCAAGGATCACCTTCTGCACGATGGCCTTGGCATCCTTCGGGTGCTCCTCCAGATAGTTGGCCAGAGCCGCCGACACGGCCTGATTGACCGCTACGCTCACCTCGTCGTTACCCAGCTTGGTCTTGGTCTGACCCTCGAACTGGGGCTCGGCGACCTTGACCGAGATGACGGCCGTAAGTCCCTCGCGGAAGTCGTCGCCGTTGATGTCAAACTTGAGTTTCGAGAGCATGCCCGACTCGTCGGCGTACTTCTTGAGCGTACGCGTCAGCGCCGTACGGAATCCCGTAAGGTGGGTACCGCCCTCGATAGTGTTGATATTGTTTACGTATGAATGTACGTTCTCCGAATACGAGTCGTTATACTGCATGGCCACCTCGACCGGAACACCGTTCTTCTCGGTGTCGATATAGATGATCGACTCAATGATCGGCGTGCCGCGCGTAGCATCGAGATACTTGACGAACTCCTTGAGGCCCTCCTCCGAGTAGAAATGCTCGCTCGGGTGGTTGCCCTCATCGTCCGTCGTACGCATGTCGGTCAACGTGAGGTGTATGCCCTTGTTCAGGAAGGCCAGCTCTCGCAGACGGTTTGCCAGAATGTCGTATTTGTATTCGGTCGTATGCGTGAAGATCGAGCCGTCGGGCTTGAACGTGATAGTAGTACCGCGGTCGTCGCACTCACCAACAACCTGAAGTTCCGTCATGGGGGCTCCCTTGCTGTAACGCTGCTTGTATATCTTGCCTCCGCGGTGAATCTCTGCTATAAGCTCGGTAGAGAGGGCGTTGACGCACGATACACCCACACCGTGCAGACCTCCCGAGACCTTATAGCTGCCCTTGTCGAACTTACCTCCCGCGTGCAGCACCGTAAGCACCACCTCGAGTGCCGACTTGCCCTCCTTCTCGTGGAAGTCGACCGGAATGCCTCGACCGTCATCCTTGACCGTGATCGAGTTGTCCGCATTGATGGTGACCTCGATATGTGAGCAGTATCCGGCCAGCGCCTCGTCTATGGAGTTGTCCACCACCTCGTATACCAGATGGTGAAGACCCTTCTCGCCAATGTCGCCAATGTACATGGCAGGACGCTTGCGCACGGCCTCGAGGCCCTCGAGCACCTGAATGTTGGACGCCGAGTACTCCTCTTCCTGCTTCTTGAAATTCTCTTGTTCAGTAGTCATATATTTTGATTTTCGATTCTTTGCTTAAAGCATACAAAAATACGGCTTTTTATCGGTTTTTCCAAACCTCGCGCACCTTATCTCTCATCCCTGCGCGCCCCCTTTACCGCACATCCTGCGACCGATCCGCCTCGAGGCTCCGTTCGAGATCTATCTCCTTGATACGCCCCTTAGAGAACAGGATCGTGCGGGCTGGGAACTGCTCTATAAGCGCAGTGTTGTGCGTCGACATGATCACGGCACAGCCCGACTCGGCAATCTCATGGAACAGCCGCATGATACCGTCCGCCGTGACGGGATCGAGATTGCCCGTAGGCTCGTCTGCCAGCAGCAGACGCGGCGCATTGAGCAGAGCACGTGCTATCGTGAGACGCTGCTGCTCGCCGCCCGAGAGCTCGTGCGGCATCTTGTAGGCCTTGTTGTCAAGCCCGACAAGCGTCAGCACCTCGTCTATGCGGCGGCGTATCTCAGCCTCGCGCCGCCACCCCGTAGCCTTCATCACGTCATAGAGGTTAAAGAATACGTTACGGTCATCCAGAAGCTGGTAATCCTGAAAGACTATACCCATACGGCGCCGCAGATACGGTATGTCACTGCGACTCAGACGCCGCAGATCCATTCCGACCACACGCCCCTCACCCTCGAGCAGTGGCACCTCGGCATACATGGTCTTGAGCAGCGTACTCTTGCCGCTGCCCACACGGCCGATAAAATATACGGTTTCCCCTGCCGCCACCGACAGATTGACATCCGAGAGAACAAGTTCGCCTTCGGCGCCTGCGCCGCGGCGCGACGTGTCGTCGCCGTGATATATCGCTACATTGCGAAGTTCGACCACATTGTTGCCTCTATCCATAATCCGATCAGCATATTATGTTGATTGTCAGCCAACGTATCGCGACTTTGCGGCAAGGCGCAGACCGCGATCCGTCCCGCCATCACCCGCCGCCTCGGC
>ULYR01001667.1_pt1 | contig 21728 bp, 23 predicted proteins | sample 1962341 | NCBI WGS metagenome assembly ULYR01 (sample SAMEA4835868, study PRJEB28245) | human gut metagenome | biome: gut microbiome; material: fecal sample | place: Denmark | collected 2008 | reverse complement strand
TTTCTTAATTGTTTTGCAATATTCCAAGTATATTCATCAATAATTGGCTCGTGAGTATTTTTAAATACTTTTCTATCTTCTTTTGGAAGTTTTACTCTAGTTTTATCTTTATAAGAACGAGTAGTATATTTAAAATTTACTGTATCTCCAATATATTCTTGTCTATCTAAAATACCAGCTACAGTAGTTCCACACCATTTATATTGATATTCTTGAGTATTAGTATTTGATTTCGTACTAATACTTGCATTATATTCAGATGGAGTTAATATTTTTCTTTCTCTTAAAATTCTAGCAATTTCACAAGTTCCATGTCCTTGAATAAATAGACTATATATTTCTTTTACAACTTCTGCTGATGTTTCATCTACAATCCATTTTGTTTTATCACTTTCATCTTTTTTATAACCATAAGGCACATTGTTAGCAAGTGAGATACCAGACTCTCCTTTATTTTTTAAAACAGCTCTAACTTTTTGACTTGTATTTTTGGCATGCATTTCATTAAACCAGTCTTGAATAGGCAAGAAATCATTTAGACCTTTACTACTATCAATATTATCCATAATTGCAATATACCTTATATTAAGCCTAACAAAATCTTCTTCAAGAAGTTGTCCAACAACAAGCCTATTTCTTCCAAGTCTTGAATGATCTTTTACTATAATTGTTCCAATTTGTCCACTTTCAGCAAGTTCCATCATTTCCATAAAAGCAGGTCTTGTAAAAGTTGTTCCAGAATATCCATCATCAACAAAGAATTTAATGTTTTGAAATTTGTTATCTTCTGCATATTTACTTAAAATTAATTTTTGATTTTTTATACTATTGCTTTCTCCTGCGAGTTCATCATCTCTTGATAAACGACAGTATAAAGCAGTTATTTTATCGCTTTCTAGCTGTTTCATTATTACTCCTTTCCCAGCTTGAAATACGATATAAAATTATAGTTTCTACTTTGTAAGTAGTGTTTATAATATACCATATTTCAAACTAAAAATTCAATACAAAAATATTACTTTTGGAAGATTTCAAAAAATCTAGTTAGTATGGTGTGTTCTGAATCTTTGTTAAAATAGGTATTTACTTTATAAACAGTACCTTTTATTTCTTTTTCAAAGTTCAAATTTTGCTCTAAGCAAAAGCTTTTTAAATATTCTGTAATTTCTTCACTGCTCATTTTAGAGAGTTTGTTACAAAACTCATTCTTTAAATTTTCTAAATATTCATATTCTTCATTAGTGAGTTCAATTCTATATATTTTTTCATTATCTTGCATCTCTGTCAGTCCTCCTTTTCTTGTATTCAGGAGAGTTTTTTAGTTTCTGCTTTTCAAGTCTTGCTTGTTCACGAGCTTTTTTCTCAGCTTGTATTTTTTCTTGCTCAATTCGTTGTCTTTCTAATTCATCTTGTTTTTCTTTATCGAATATACCTTTAAAAAAGTCAAATACTTTTTGAGGTGCAAGTTTAATAGCATGAAAGTAATCTTTTGTTTTTTCTACTATATCATCATATAGAGATTTCCATTTATCTACAGCATTTCTTAAATTATCAATTCTATTGTTAAGTTCATATATTTCTTTATCTGCGACAATTCCTTTTTTAGCGTATTCAGTTAAATTCTCATAATCTTCTTGTTCTAATTCAATCTTTTTGGAGAATCTTTTTTGTTTTCCTAAATTTGAAATATCTTCAATTTGTTTGTCATACTTCATATATTCACTATAAGAAGATTCCTTTTCTTCAACTTTATTTGTAATGTTTTCTAGTCTTTCAGTATCTTTTTTAATTTTAAATTGTAGGTCATCTAAATGTTCTTGATTACTGCCTTTTATACCACGAATAAAGTCTTTATAGCCACTATCAGACATATACTTAAAAAATCTATCTTGCAATAAGCTGTACGATTTTATTAAAACTGCATTTCCTTTTTTATCATATACAGGCTTTCCTTGATTATCTAATACTTGCTCTGATTTCCATTTATTACTATGGCTTACTTGATTTGTTACTTCTTTTGTAGTTCCAATTAGTGCTTTATCTTTACATTTTTTTGTCCATTTTACTTCTTTTCTTACAACAGGAAGTGCCACAACATGCAAGTGATAATGATAGATAGGTTTTCCGTATTCTTCTGTTAAAGCAGTATTTAGCTCATCTGCATGCATTACTGCTGATATAATATTATTAGTTCCCATTTCTTGTTCAGCAAAGTGGAAAGCTCTCTCGTAAAATTCTTTTGCAAATTGGTAACCACCATGTTTTTCAAAATAGTCAGAGTTAATATCAAATATAAGTTCATCAAAAAGTTTAGCATTTTCTCTTAAACCTCTTAATGATACTTGTCCTTTATCAAGCAACTCTTTTAATTTTTCATTATAGGTAGTTTCACATCTTTTGTAGTGTATATTATTTTGTGTTTGCTCTAAATCAACATTCATATTAGAATATGATTTATTTTTTCTTTCGTTGTGTCTTTCAGCTTTAGTTATACTTGTTTTAGTATAAGTTTCTACTCTAGCTACTGAATAATTTGTTTTGTCCATATAAAATATCCTTTCTTGCAGGTAGCTAAGCAGGCGACCAAAGGGAGCTGTTACATACTTTCTTGCGAAAGTATGTAACCCACTATGACACTTTCAAACTACGTTTGCAAAGATGTCGTGGGCTCCTAGCGGATGGCTCATAAATTATCTAATTTTGCGATAGATAATTTATGTTTGGCTTCGCCAAATCAAAATAATATTTTTCACTTCCATTCAAATATTATTTTGACTACTGAAAAATTTTTGTGCTACCTAGCATAAAATTTTTTCAGTATCTTTCTGCTATGCTTTGTAAGAATATAGAGCAATACCTAGATAGTCTTTTTTAGCATAACAAAAAGACCCATTAGGCACAACAAATAAAACTACTGATATTACATTTTTTTTGCAAAGTAATGAGTTTTACTTGAAACATGCTAATCGGTCTTAACCACTGCTGGACATTTTACAAACTATTCTTCTAAACCAGCCAAAATATTTTTCACCGCATTGGGCTAATAAGTTTCCTACAAATCTTAATTCTCTATGTCTCGAAAGTGGGAGAATAGCTTATTGTATCCCTTATTAACCAGTGTTTCGTGTCTATTAATTTTTCAGTGTACTATAAAATACAGATATTATATATCATAATTTTACATAAAAGTCAATAAATTTAACCATAATTATTGAAATTCACATAAAAATATGATAAGATATTTTTGTTATTTTTACTATCTTGCTTTAAGCAAGTGTATATATAAATCCTATCTAAATAATTTTATACGAGGAGGAATACTTATGTTTAAAAATTTTTTTAAGACGTTGTTTGGTAAGAAATCTTCTGATGAGGATACTCGGAAAATAGAAGATTCCTGTAACTATTGGGCTGATAAAGATGCAGTAGATTATTCTCCTTCTTTTACAGCACAGGATGTACTCTCTTCTACAGAAACAGTTAACGCTAGCGATACTACATTATCTAAAGAAACAGAAGAAGATAAGAAAAATACTTCTGGTGGCAGTTGGGGCTGTGGAGGAGGTTGCGGTGGAGGCTGCATTGGTGGCTGTGGTGGAGGTTGTTTGTAATTCAGGAGGAATAGTAATGGCACAAAAATACTTTGGACTACAATGGCATATTACAGATAGTTGTGATCAAAGATGTAAACATTGTTATATTTATGCAGGAAAAGATTTGTGTAAAAACAATGATTTACCTTTCGAAAAACTTTCTGTAATATTGCAAGATTTTATTATTACCTGTAAAAAAATGAAACGGTCACCTTTTATCTCTGTAACTGGTGGAGATCCTTTACTTTATAAAAATGTATGGGATTTTCTCGAGTTACTCCAGCAAAACAACATTAAATTTGCGATATTAGGAAATCCATTTCATATTACAGATAAAGTAGCTATGAAACTCAAAGATTATGGATGTATTAATTATCAAATGTCTTTGGATGGATTAGAAGCAACTCACGACTTTATTAGAAAAAAAGGCTCTTTTACTGCAACCTTAAGTAAGCTTAATTGCCTGAGAAAAGCAGGAATTGCTACTACTATTATGGCTACTGTTTCAAAGAGTAATATCGACGAAATTCCTAATTTGGTTGACACAGTTGTAAAATATGAGGTAGACAATTTTGCTTTTGCAAGATATTGCCCTAATCCAGATGATTTTCAAAATATTGTGTCTGCAGAAGAATATCACGAATTTTTAGGCACAATGTGGGAAAAGTTTATTTCCTATAAAGACAGTCATACGAAGTTTGTATTAAAAGATCATTTATGGACTTTATTTCTTTATGAAAATGGTTTGTTTAATATAGACAATGTTGAAAATCCTAAGGATTTGATATTAGATGGGTGTCGGTGTGGAATTTCTCATATGACAGTTTTGTCTGATGGAACAGTATATGCTTGTAGAAGATGTGAATCTCCAATTGGAAAAGTACCAGAAGAAAGTCTGTACGACATTTTTTTTGGTGAAAAAATGAAACAATATAGACAGTACGAAAAATTTGAAGAATGCTCAAAATGCAAATTGAAAAATTTTTGTCGTGGTTGTCCATCAGTCGCTAAATGTCTTTCAGGTAATTTTTACGGTAAAGATCCTCAATGTTGGAAAACAATTAAATAACGTAAGTAACCCGTTTTGATTTTTTCAAAACGGGTTTTACTATTCACTATTTTATATAATAATTATTATCTAATCCTTCTAATTTTTTTATTCCTTTACTATCTTGTAATATATTATATTGCTTTTTAGCTATTTCATTTAATCTTTCAAGTCTTGTCTTTTGTTCTATTCCTTGAGCTATCATCTCGCTATTTAAATTTTCTAAATTACTCAAAATTACTAACTGAAGAATATTTGCATAGTCTCTCATATTGCCATCTAAAGTAGGATTTTTATCTTTCCATTCTTTTGCAGTCATTCCAAATAATGCAACATTTAAAATATCTGCTTCATTGGCATATACATATAATTTTTGCTTTTCAGTTAGTATAGGAATTATATTTTCTTTTATACTATCAGTATGTATTCTATAATTTGTTTTTGCAAGTTCTCTTCTAACTGACCAATCAATTTTGTTTTGATAGCTTTCATTCTGCTTTAATCGTTCAAATTCTGTAATTAAATATAATTTAAATTCTACATTCAACCAACTTGCAAACTCGAAAGCAATATCAGGGTGTGCAAATGTACCTATGCTATATTTTCCACTGCTTGGAATAATTCCAATAGCATTAAACTCCTTCTTCCAACGATTTGGTGTCATAGTAAAACGGTTATATCCAACTTCATCGATTTTAATTCTGTGTGATTCCACGGAATTAAAATTTTCATTATGTAATTCTTCCCAAAGATTATAAAAATCGAAAGAATTTTTATTAGACATCCAATTACGTATAACTCCTGATGGATCATTTTCATTTTGATATTTTGCTAAATCTGTTAGAGATATATAATCTACATTATCTACTCTCATAACTCTAACTAATTTATTATTTACATTCATTTGTGTTGTTATAAGTTCTTTACTCATAATATCACTTCCAATCTCTTTAAATTCTCCACTTATTATAGAACGATTGTTTGTAGCTGTCAAGCAAAAATCTAAATATAAATTAATTCTTTGAATATAATTTCTTCTGCTGAACACTTATAATTATTCATAATTCCAGTCCATTTTAGTGGGTCAGTATCTTTCAAATGTTCATCAATAGGATTTTTCTGTAGCATTTGTTTCATAAGTATTTCAAATTTCCTTTTAGCTTGTTTATCAGTTTCAACAATATGTTTTCTTAAAGTCTTGTTCATAAACATTATTATATATTCTGCTTTCTTATGATTTTTTAAATATTCTAATCTTAAATGACCATACTTTCCAATATTATAATCTTTTGCATATTCCTCTTTCTCTAAAAATAAGTCAGGAATAAAATAATCTCCCTCTTTGTGATAAGTTATCTCTACCATAATAAAATCCTCCTAAAATTTAATTTTACTACTTTTTAGAACTATATTTTATATCGTTTTCAGCTATCTACAAATATAAATTTTTAAAAGTGTACTTAACTTAAGACTACTGGGTTAGGAATTTTGACAAGTCAAATTCCTACGCTACGAAGAAATTTCAAAGGAGGTTCTATATGAATGAAGAACTAGCATATTCTATTCACTTAGGTAGTGATAAGAATAGAACAAACAAAGCAAAAGAAATTGCAAAAACTAATCCATCAGGAACAACATCATTTTCAAATAATGCTATTCAAAATGCAAAGCAATTATCAGATGCAAATAAACACAATTTAAGAGATTATGATAAAAACAGAGATGATATTTTTGTTATATATGGTTCAAATAATTTGTTTAATGATGTTAGAGATTTATATTTACAAGAATTTGAACAAGCTAGAATTGAGTATAACCAGCAACAAACTCGTGAAGATAGAAAAATCAAAGACTATTTCAATAAAATATCACAAGATAGTCAAAGGGATTTAGCCTGTGAAATTATAATTGAGCTTGGAGATATGGATTTTTGGAAAGATAAAGATATTAGATACAAAAAGAAAATGTCAGATGTATATAATGAGCAAGTCAAAGATTTAATGAAAGTAGTACCAGAATTTAAAGTGGCAAATGCAGTTATACATTATGATGAAACCTCTCCCCATATGCATATAATTGGTGTACCTGTAAAAGAAGATTATAAAAAAGGTATGAAAAAACAAGTAGCCAAATCTCAAATATTTACTAAAAGTTCGTTAAAAGTAATACAAGATGAAATGAGAAAATGCTGTATAAAATCATATAATAAATTTTATGACAAAACATCTGAACTAAAGAAAAAGCAAAAAGGCAGAAACAAAGATATTGCTGTTGAAGATATGACAGATTATAGAGAGGTGAAGAAACAATATGAAAAGAAAGAGAAAAAACTTGCTGAAGCAAATAAACAAACTAATAAACTTGATAATACAACAAAAGATATAACTCAAATATTAGATAATTTAAAACCTGCTAAGTTTAATAAAAATAATATGGTTATTTCAAACGAAGATGTAGAAAAAATCAAAAATTTTACTAAAGATGTACAAGATACTACTAAAACAGTTAGAAGTGTAAATGACTTAAATATGGCTATTAAGGATTTTGAATATAGTTCTTTTGAAATAGCAAAAGAAAATCGTTCACTTAAATATCAAATAGAGTTAAACAATGATGAAATTATTAATCTAAAAAGTGAATTATCTGCTAAAGATAAGATTATTAATAAATTACAAACTGAAAAAGAAAAGCTAAAAACTGAATTACAAAAATTCAAAGGGTTTTGGCATAAGTTAATTAAACATTTTCAAAATAAAATTGGATTTGATAAAGATGAAAAGTATAAATATGTCAGTGATGACCTATATAAAAATGGTATTTTTGATGACAATGATAATCGAATTGTGAATGATGTAAGCAGAGCAATTAAAACTGTAGATGAACTTAATAATACTAATATTAAAAAGAAAAATAATATGGAATTAAAATAAGGAGAATATAAATGGAAAATAATAAAGTTGAATTTTTAATAAATATGATAAATGATATGGATATAAAAGATAAGTTAAGACTAGCAATATGTATGAGCCAAAGCAAATGGTCAGGTCTTATATACAACACTAAAGAAAACTATGAAAAATTTGATACTATGCTAAAAGATATTGATGAAGAATATAGAACTACACTTATAAACTTTGCAAAATATAAACTTGTAATGTTTGCAATGGCTAAAATTATGGAAATGCCAAATGAAGAACAAAATCAAACTGCATTGTATCTTTTTAATTGTATTAACAGTGCAAAATAACGATATTATTTGATTTTTGTGTTGATTTGTGGTAAAATTAAAGTAGTTACTTATGCGTAACCATTAAATTTAAGGAGGATTACTTCATGGAAATCACTAATGCAAGAATCAAAAATGTAACTGTAGGTTTGGATGATCGGGATCGGTTGTCCGCAAGGATGACTTTTGAATGTAAGCATGACTGCTGCGACCGGGGATTCATACTGACCAATCCGACAGATGCTCAGCGTCTGGTCAAGCTTATGAACTACACAGGCGTATATGATGTCAAAAATCTGAACGGCAAAGTCGTTCGTGTAGTCAACCATGACTGCTTCTTCCGAGGATTCGGAGATCCTATCGAGGACAAGTTCATTCCTGCTTTCGGCGAAGAACTTAAGGAAGTTACTGAAGCTCAGTTTGAAGAACTGCTGAAAACCAAATAAAGTTTCATTTACTCCTTACAAGGACACCTTAATAAATTAGGGTGTCCTTGTTCCATTATTTTCAAATTTGAATTTTTTATAATTTTTCTTTTGATTTTATTGCAATTAATTAAAAATATGATATACTTTAATAAATTGATTGATATTTGTATCAATCGTTACGAGAGCCAAAAAAAGTTGTAGATAACTACTTCGATGGCACCAAAAAAAATCGACTTTTATAGTCGATTTTTTTATTTTAACGGAAACCTCCGCCTCCGCTACTTCCACCGCCGAAGGAACCTCCTCCTCCGCCTCCAGAAGAGAATCCTCCCCCTCCGGAAGAATAGCTTTCTGCTCTGCTCCTAGCGACACTAGCATCATGCACAGCACTATATGCATATACATTTACAAAATAAAAGTTATCATAAGAATAGAAACATGATTGTTCTACTAAATCTGGATAAAGTTCACTAAATTGTTTTGCAACTTTTTTAGCAATTCCTAACATCTGTGCAAATATTAAATATTCTTCAAAAAGATGAACTTCAATAGCTTCTTTTTCTTTTATTAATGTATAATCTAGCAAGAATCTCTTTAATCCTGCAATTTGTACTGCATCTTCTCGTAATTCTTGTGAAATTTCATATATATCATATTTGAATATCTTAAGGAAAGTCGCTTTTTTCTTTATTAGCAATCCTTCCTCAACAAGTTTATCTTTTTCTTCTTTTAGAACTGAATCAAACCAACTAAAAACTCTTTCATAATGATCTTCACACCATTTTTTTAGTTTTTCATTATCTACGGTCTTATTTCCAGCGACTTCTAATATACTTTGTTTACACAATAAATCAAATAATTTTTGCTCATTTTTATTAGTTATTTTGGGATTTTCATTAATGATGGTTATTACAGCTTCTTCCTTTTTTAATATTTTTCCTTTTGTTTCTTGCCTTACTGAAATTATTCCATCTTTTATCCATTTTAAAATAATCGCTCCAGCAATATCATTTTTGTTCTTCAAAATATTATATTCATTAGCAACGAAATACGCTCTATATAAATCTTTGTTACATGGAATATCTCTAAAATATGGTGCATCTTTTGTTATTTTTTTACCTTCTGGTCCAAAATCATAATGTTTTAGATTGCTAAAAATAATATATCCTATAACAGAAAAAATAAATCCCCAAAAACAAATAATCATTACAACAACCGCAATTCTTGTACTAATTGTCTCAGAAGAGTCATCTTCATATGTATAGTGAGTCGCACCATCTTCTGCCATATTATAGTAATGTTCAAAATCATTGCCCAATTTATTATTACACTTAAATGTCTCTAATGGAAATTGTACTAGGATAGTCATATATTCACTTTTACTTAATGAACCATCTGACTGCATCTCTATATATCCATCATAAACATATGCTGTTCCTCCATAATTCCCATATCCCCATACTCCAACTGAATCATCAATGTTAAAATTAGAATGAATTTTAATATATGCATTTCCGATGCTATCTGAAAAATTATGAGGTATTAAAGTCCAATATATCATTTGTGAATCTGTAAGTTCTGATACAAAATTTGAAATTTTATATTTAGCTGTATATGTATGATATCCATATTCACTAATTCCCCAACATAGTTCTACTCCATCACTTATCTTATTAATTCCACATTTGTATGCTTTATCTTCCAAATCGCCTGATGTATCCCAATAAGATAATGTTGTATACTCGCCTTTACTATCTGAAACGATTAAATCTGTAATTTTAGAATTGCCTAAATTGTAGTATGGATGATATACTTCTGTCCCTTCTGTTGCATAACATTCCCATACCTCGGTCACAGATGCATTTCCTTCATCATCTAGAAAAATGTCCATAGAAATGCTGTTAATTGAATTTGCATCAGCAGTATTAAATAAAGTTAATAATACAAATGCAAATAATGACAAAATTAAAATTTTTAATCTCCTCGTCATAAATAATCCCCCTTTATTTAATTATTTCATAAAAATAATTAAATAACAATAGTATAAAAAAATTTATTAATTTTTTATATTGACTTTTATAATTTTTATATTTACAATTATTATAATTTATATTTTATGCATAATATTTTTAGAAAGGTGGTGAACTTATGGATTTTTACGAAGATGGTAATGCAGTTCATACTCTTGATACAAACAATATACTTACAGGCACATTTTTTAGAATGTTTTTAGGTTTACTTGCAAGTGCTGGAACAGCTTTTTATGTATATAACTCTGGTCTATATATTACTATGATTGAAAACGGATTTTTCTGGGGATTAGCCCTTGCTGAACTTGTTGTTGTTATTTTATTTTCATTATTATTCAAAAAACTTTCTCCAGCAACAGTTACTGTATTGTTTTTTGGATATGCATTTTTGAATGGTTTTACTTTATCTGTTATCTTTGCAGCATATGAAATGTCTTCTATAGTATATGCATTTGCTGGTACATCTGCTTTATTTGGAATTTTAGCTTTTCTTGGTTATAAAACTGATAAAGATATTTCAAGCTTTGGCACAATATTAAGTGTTGCACTTATTATCGGTCTTGTGCTAACATTTATTAACCTTTTTGTAGGTAGCACATTTTTAGATATTGCATTAGATTGGGCTATTTTAGCTATTTTCTGTGGCTTAACATTTTATGATATGAACAAAATAAAAGTTATGCAAGAAGCTGGCTTCTGTGAAGATGAAAAATTATATGTATATGGTGCAATGGAATTGTATTTAGATTTTATTAATATCTTTTTAAGAATTTTATCTTTGTTTGGTAAAAGTAAAGATTAATTTTTCTTCCCCTTACTTATTTTTTTCTTCTAGTAAGGGGCTTTTATTTTTCTTTTTTAGTTCACTTTTTTAAATTTTTTTATGTTTTTTCAAAAAAACTCTTGAATTTGTTTTTATTTTATGCTATTATATATAAGCGTTCAGAGAACGTTATTTTATCGAGGCGTAGCGCAGTTGGTAGCGCGCGTGGTTTGGGACCATGAGGTCGCAGGTTCGATCCCTGTCGCCTCGACCATATTTTGCAGTAATTCTTAGAATTACTGCTTTTTTTATTTATTTAAAAGAGGTTAAAATCATCATCAAAAAGCTCTGTTTGTGTCACAAATACAGTATTATAAGAAATTATTGCATTTTTACTTAAAAAAATTTTAACCTAATGCACTCCATAAGTTAATAAACATGGAATGAATTAGGTTAATTTTTTTATTTTAATTATGGCACTGAAAATTTTGTGTGCTATGTTCATACCTAACGTGATAAGCAAGTAATCTTTTTCCAGAAGCATTAAAATACCTATAAATTGTTACTACTGAATTGATTTTGACCTGTGAACATTCCTCTTTTGAGAGAAATCTGTAAAAAGGAAGTAATCCTTGGGCTTTACATTTATTTTGATAAATAAATGTATTTTCATCCTTTAGTCCAGTTATAATAACATTTTCCTTTTCAAGATAAAAGTTATTGTTTGATGGACATAATTCTATTTTTTTCTTGCTCATAATCAGTCTCCTTTAAATATTTTTTACATTGTTGAGAATAAGCTTTCGCTCCTACGTTGTCAAAATAAGGATATGTGCTAAAATTTTCACATTAATATAGTATCATATTTTTATATTATTTACCATAGAATAGTTTTAAAACACTTTTATATCCAGGAAATTTTATCTTCTTTATATAATCAATAACTTCTTGGACATTATATTCAGCATATAATTGCTTATACTCTACCTTCTTTTTGTTAATATTCAATATTCCATAAGATGCCTTATTTGTTTTTTCTGGACATCCTAATGCTCCTGGATTTATATATGTTTTATTATTCTTATTCTATATCTTCTACAATCAACTTTCCCCTTCAAAAAAGTTGATAATTTTTCTCCTTCTATTAACCTTTCTTTTTGCTGTTTTGAAAGTTGTTTTATTTGATATTCTAGTTTACATGCTAATGATTTTTCTTTACTTTTCCATGCAGTTTCCAATTTTACAACATCATGTGATTTTGTATATTTTGCTCCATTTTTGCTCTTGCTCATATGTTCTTCTAATCTTTTTTCTAAATCATTTGTCATTCCTGTGTAAATTGAATTATCTGCACATCTTAACATATATGTGTAATACATTTTTTTCACCTTCAAAACTATATTAACATACTATAACCATTTTGGCAATAAAATTATTTTACTCCACCAAGCCATTTGCAAAAACCAATTTTATAATTTGAACTTCCACTTACAACATATCTAACCATCGCTCTATCCTTAAAAATTCCAAAGCAGTCGCATTTTTCTCTCGGATTCAAGCTGCCTATCTTTTTTGTACAATCTGTATCTGCATAAACATTTTCACTTGTACTGCCATTTTGATAAGTTCTCACAGGCTCATCACTCCCACTTTCTATATTATTATCTATTGGTCTATCAACCATATATGATTGGACTAAATTTAAAAAGTTTTGCCATCCTTCACTTAGAGTCCTATGAGGACAACCTTTTGCTGGATAGAAATCTTCATGTTTTTTTACCTTATCAATTCCCCAATTATATTTTTTCAATAAATATGCTGTATATTCCGCAGCAAGCTTTTGCGCTTCTTCAAATCTTTCTCCACCAGATTTTGAATAACATATTTCAAGTGCAATTCCTTTCCTATTTCCTGTACCGTTACCACCATCAGTTGCATTCCAAGCATTTCTATCAAATGGCACTCCCTGTACTATTCTATAGTTATCTATTGCACAGTGAAAAGATACTTTTTTGTTATTTCCTATCATATATGATATTTCCGCCATTGCTGATGCATCATTTGCAGTATTGTGAATTATAATAAATTCTGGGTTCATACTATGTGGACATTTAATTGAATATTTGTTTTCTGGTACTAACATTTTAACTATTTCCATCTGCATCCTCCCCTATTCCATGTGCATCATCTTCTGCAAATTCGTTTTCTTCTAAGTTTTTTTGATATAATTCTTCTGTAAATTGAATTTCTTCAATTATTATATTATCCTCCATATCAACATTCCTTTCTTTATTATTTTATGTTTTTGCACACAAAAAAGTTCTCAAATTGCTTTTTTACGGCTGATTGAGAACTTTCTTATTATTCACTATTTTTATTTAAAAATTCAATTTCTACATACAATTTGTTTGCAAATGATTGCACTACATTTTTTAACAAATATTGTTCTTCTGTCATTTTATCACATTTAGGGAACTCTTTTTTGGTAAATACATGTCTTATAGATACCTCTAAATTTGCACAAAATCTATTATATGCTTTTCCTACCTCATAGTTTTGAATTGTTAATGCTATTAACTTCTTTATATCACTTATACTGTACACTTGTTTTAATATACAAATTACCAACAAATATGCGATTTGTGCTCTATTATATTTTTTCTTTTCTGGTGCTGGCATTACTCCTTGTTTTACATAGTTGTTTATCATTGTTTTTGTTATTACTTTATCTTCTTTTTCTACTGCATATGCCCCTAAACATCTTTCTATGTAGTTTACAACTTGATCCAAATATAAATCTATATCTGGCAGTTCATTCCATCTTGGCATATGAAATTTTAGTATTGCTTCTATTTGTTCTTGCATACTTTCACTTCCTTCGCTTACATTTTAACAGAATTTAAAGGATTTTTCAAGCTTTTATGCTTGTTACATAAAATAAAACAGCTATCTGTTTTAGATTAGCTGTTTTGAATATGAATTATTTTATTTTTTATGAATATAAAATTTTGATTTAAAATTATATTAGATTATAATAATCTTGTTTTTCTGAAAATATATGTAATATATATACCTGATTTTTTACATTATCAACTTTATAAATTATAACAAATTTATTAATTGTTAGTTTTCGAATGTTGTCTCTAAAATTTTGTATTTTAATATATCTCTCTGGAAAAATAGACAATGTAGATACTATATTTTTGATTTCATAATACATTTTTCTTTTAAGCAAATTTGAATTAGGAAAGAAATATAATATCTCATCTAACTCTTCCAGAAACTGGTTTGTTACATTGACATTATATTCTTTCATAAATCGTATTTTTCCTCCAATTCTTTAAATGCTTGTTTTGCAGAAGTATATTTTCCCTCTTCTATTTGTTTTAGCCCTATATCTATTTTTTCATATAATTCTTTTTTAAAAGTCTCTAAATCTAAATATTTTTTATTAAATATTTCTTCTACCTTTTTTTGAATTCTAGTGTCTTCATTTTTTTCATAAGCCTCATTACTTAATACTACTAAATCATTTGCTCCATTTTTGGTTATATATACAGGCTGTTGTGTTTCGTGACAAATCCTTGAGATCTCATTATAATTATTTCTTAATTCTGCACTTGGTCTTATAACTGCCATAAATTCACCTCCTTTTTAACATATACAAATTATATCTTTATTATGATATATTGTCAATATTTTTTATGAATAAAGAGCAGTTTGTTTAACTGCCCTTATATAATAATATTTTATTTTAAAATTCTTAGTGTATTAAATATTGTCAAAATTGTAACACCAACATCTGCAAAAACCGCTTGCCACATACCACTAAGACCAATTGTACTAAGGAATAATATTAAAACTTTAACAGTAACTGCAAATACCAAGTTTTGTCTAATAATTCCGCAAGTCTTTTTAGAAATTTTTATAGCGTCTAAAATTTTTGAAACATTATCTGTCATAATAACTACATCAGATGCCTCTATTGCTGACTCTGAACCAACTCCACCCATTGAAATTCCTACATCTGCTCTTGCTAAAACTGGCGAATCATTTATTCCATCTCCAACAAATGCTACTTTTGCTTTTTCATCTTTCTTATTTATAATTTCTTCAAATGCATTATATTTATCTTGTGGTAGCATTTCAGATTTTATATTTTCTATTCCAATTTCTTTTCCTGTTTTTTCTGCAATTTGTTTGTTATCACCTGTAAACATATTTGTCTTAATTCCTAATGCTTTTAATTCTTTTATTGTTTCAACTACACCGTCTTTTACTGTATCTCCTAAATAAATTATGCCTGCTAATTTGTCATTAATTTTTACATATATTTTAGTTGCACCTTCTTCGTTTGCGTCATTTACATCAACTAAAACTGAATTTCCTACTAATACTGTTTCTCCATTGTATTTATAGCTTAAGCCTTTTCCGGCAATTTCTTTGAATTCTTGTACTTCTGCTATTTCTTCTTTATTAGCTTTCATTATTGATTTTGCAATTGGATGGTTTGAATATTTTTCTCCCATTGCTGCATATTTTAAAACTTCTTGTTCACTATAGTTTTCAAATGTATCTATTTTTGTTATTTCAAATTCACCTTTTGTAAGTGTTCCTGTTTTGTCGAATACAATTTCTTTTATATCTTTTATCACATCTATGTAGTCACTTCCTTTAATAAGAATTCCCTCTTTTGAAGATTTTCCTATTCCAGAAAAATAGCTAAGTGGTACTGATATTGCAATTGAACATGGGCATGAAATTACTAAAAATATTAATGCTCTATAAATACTTCCGTTGTTTCCTGTGTATGGAATTTCTGTAAATAGTGGCAAGAATATTGCTAGAACTGCGGCTAATCCAATTACTATTGGTGTATAAATTGATGAAGCCTTATTCACAAATGTTTCTGTTTTTGCTTTTTTGTCTGTTGCATTTTCTACTAAATCTAGAATTCTACTTACTGTTGAATTTTTGTACTCTTCTGTAACTTTTACTTCTATCATTCCATCTACTACAACGCTTCCTGATAATACATTTTTATTTTCAGAAACTTGTGTTAGTTTGCTTTCTCCTGTTAAAGAAGCTGTATTCAAATCTGCTGTTCCCTTTGTTACAATTCCATCTAGTGGAACCTTTTCTCCTTCTTTTACTAAAATAATATCTCCAATTTTTACTTCTTCTGGTGAAACTTGTTTAATATCATTTTCTATTTTTAAATTTGCATATTCAGGTTTAATATCCATTAGATCTTTAATAGATTTTCTACTTTTACTAATTGATTTTTCCTCAAGTATTTTTCCTATTTCATATAGAATAATTACCATTAAACCTTCCATATGTTCACCTACTAAATAAGCTCCCACACATGAAATTGTAATTAAAAAGTTTTCATTTATTTTTTTGCTTGCAAACAACATCTTGAATGCATTTTTTGCAGTTCTGTACAATAAAATTACATATCCTAAAATTATAAATATTGTACTAACAGCATCAGGTAATTTAGCATATAAACCAATACCTGCTATTATAATTCCTATTAGTAATCTTGCAATTTGAGCACCCATTTTAGACTCATTTTTATTTTCTATCTCTTTCATTTTCTCGGTCGAAATCATTTCAACCTCTGGCTCTTGCTCTTTTACAGCTTTTCTTACTTCTTCTATACTTACTGTATCTGTTTCATATGTTAACTTTAGCTTTGCAAAATTTACATTTACATTGTGTAATCCAGGGTTTTTAGCTAGCTTTTCTTGTATTTCGTTTGCACATGCTGCGCAATCTAAATCTTTTAATATAAACTCATATCTCTTCATATTTTTTCATCCTTTCTGCTAATTTGGGGTCGGTCCTTTTTTTTTGCATGCTAATTTGGGGTCGGTCCTTTTTTTAGCATGCTAATTTGAGACCGGGTATTTTTTTAGCATTATTTATGTGAATAACTTTCTTCTATATGACGTTTCGCCATTTCGTACATTTCTGAAACATGCTCATCATCTAGCGAATAATAGACAATTTTTCCATCTTTTCTAAACTTTACTAATTTTGCTTGTTTTAACACTCTTAATTGATGTGATATTGCTGATTGTGTTGAGTTTGTTATTTCCGCTATATCTCCTACACATAGTTCTGCCTCTAATAATGCACTTATTATTTTCATTCTTGTTGTGTCTCCAAATACTTTGAATACTTCTGCTATATCAAATAATAAGTCATCACTTGGCATGATTTTTTTTATTTTATTTACTTTTTCTATATCTACAATTCCGTCTTCCAAATCTTTTCTCCCTTCATATTTTTTATTTTACTTTTGTTTATTTGCCGTTTATTTATCTCTTCATTTGCTACTTCATATGAATAATTGTTCATATGTTTATGCTTTCATACTAACATTATTATATGTTTTTGTCAATAGTCTCGTTAAATATTTTTTGCTCTAATTTTTTCCACTGCTTAGACATATTTCTGACAACAAAAAAGTCACCTAACTTAAAGTTAAATGACTATATTTTTAAAACGCTTATTTACTTCATTCCAGTTTACTATATTCCAAAAAGCATTAATATATTCAGGTCTCTTAGTTTTATATTGTAAAAAATATGAATGTTCCCACATATCTAAAACTAATAATGGCTTGCATCCCCATAATGTTAAATTTTGATGTTTCTCACATTGTAAAATTTCTAATTTGCAAAAATCTGGCACCCAAACTAACAAATTCCAGCCTGATGCTTCCACAACTTTGCTACTTTCTGTGAATTGTTCTTTAAATTTTTCATAACTTCCAAAGTCTTTTATAATTTGTTCCATTAATTCATTATCTGGACTTGTTGGAACAGCTGGCCCCATATTGTCAAAAAATAGTTCATGCAAAATTACTCCTGAACCGAAAAAACTCAAATCTTTTTCTAAACATTTTATGCTTGCAAAATCATTTGTTTTTCTTGCATTTTCTAACTTTTCTTGCGTTTTATTTGTATTGTCTACATATCCTTTATATAAAATATTGTAATGTATATCTAGTGTTTCCTTGTTATAATAAGGATCTAATGCATCTAATGGATATCTCAGTTCTTTTACTTTTATCATTGTAATTCCTCCTCCTTTTATTATATTGAAATGCAAAAAATTCATAACTAAATAAGTATGAATTTTTTATATTTTTCTTCTTTGCATATTATAACAAATTTTTGCTACAAAATTGTTAGGTGCTATTTTAGCTCCAAATCTGGCAAGTTTTATTTTCCAACCAGGCACAATATAAAATTTTCCTTTGAATAATTTATCTACTGCATATTTTGCTACATATTCACTGCTTAATCCTTTTAACGCAAATTGTACATCAGCTACTTTATTAAAGTTAGTATTTACTGGGCCTGGACATAAAATGCTGATTTGTACATTTGATTTTTCTCTTCGTAATTCTTCTCTGATTGCTTCTGAAAGTCTTACTACATAAGCTTTTGTAGAATAATATGTTGCCATTAAAGGTCCTGGCATGAAGCCAGCTATTGATGCAACATTTAAAATTTTTCCACTATTTTTCTGCTTCATATCTTGCAAATATAATTTTGTCAAAACATGATATGCAACAATATTAGTATCTATCATTTTTAATTCTTTATCTAAACTAGTTTTGGTGAAATATCCACAATCTCCAAATCCTGCATTATTTACCAATATATCTATATTTTGATATTTTTCATGTAATTCTTTACAATTTTCTGCATTAGAAACGTCCATGCTTACTACTTCAACATTTGTATGTAATTTTGATTTTACTTCGTTCAATTTTTCTAAATCTCTTGCAACTAAAATCAAATCATATCCTTTTTTACTTAAATTAATCGCAATATCTCTTCCTATTCCTGAAGAGGCTCCTGTTATTAATGCCTTCATTTTTTCTCCTTAAAAACCTGATTGTATTGTATTTTTAAATATATCTACAATTGCTTTAAAATATACATTTTCATTATATAAACTTGTAAAATATGACTTTACTGGTGGAATTTGATATATTAAAATCCCTATTAATACAATAATTGCAATATATATTATTAATTTAAAATAATATTTTAAATCATGTTTATATTTTATTTTATATCCTCTGCTTTTTAAATCATTCACATAAGCATCTTTATATGCATTATTGTATGCATCATTATAAGCCTGTCTAATTGTACTATTCAACATTCTACTCATATTGGTAATAGTATTTGTGTCCTGAACTTCTTTTTGCCTTTGCACCTGATGCGGCTGAGTTTCCTCTTTCTCTAATTGATGTTTTAGTATCGAATTTTCTCTTATTACTTTTTCATATTCAGATTTTGATATCAATGAATTCTCTAGTTGTTCATCATATGTTGTTTTTTTATAATCATTTGATAGTACATCATATGCTTCATTGATTTCTTTCATTTTTTCTGCATATATATTTTTATTATTTTCGTCTTGCAAGTCTGGATGATATTTCTTTGCAAGTGTTTTATATGCTTTATCTATTACTTCTGGCGAAGCTTTTCTATCTACTTCTAGTATTTCATAATAATTTTTCACATTTTTCTCCTATAAATTATATTTCTGCCTCAATTATTTCACAATTTTCCATTCCGATTTCAGATAAGTTTTTACTTTTTGGCATTCCATAAAGATGCATTTTTATGACTTTGGCTATTCCTCCATGTGCTACTATCAAGACTGTTTTATCTGCATATTTTTGTTTAATGTCTTCAAAAAAGTCTAAGATTCTTTTTTCAAAATCATGTAAATTTTCTCCACCAGGTATTTGATAATTCAAATCATAGTTCCAAATTCTTTTTTCCATTTCTTCTGTTACATCATTTCCTTCGAACTCTCCTAGTCTTCTTTCCCTAAGTCTTTCGTCTACTATTATTTCAACATTTCTATCTTCATTTATAATATCTGCTGTCTGTTCAGCTCTGTGCATTGGTGAACGAATTATTATATCATATTTTACATTTTCTAATTCTTGTTTTGTTTTTTGGGCCTGTTTTATTCCTGTTGCATTTAGATCTTTTTCAGACTCTCCTCCTTGCATTTTTTGTGCTAAATTCCAGTCTGTTTGACCATGTCTAACATAATAAATTTTCATCTCTTTCCTCCTACACTTATTATCCATTTTTATTATACCATTTATGCATTTTTTTGCAAGATTTTTATTTAATTTTATAACTATATATGCAAAGAGAGCCCTACATTAGGACTCTCTTTTGAGACATTACTTTTTCAAAACAATTGCACCATAAGGCGACAACTTTTCAGTATTGCAGCCTTTAAGGTTAAAAATCATTTCTGCTTTTTTGTATTCTTCAGGCAATTCCACCCTTGTTTCTTTATGAGTTCTACTCACCATTACAAGAATTTTATGGTTTTCGTCATACCGTTCAAATACAAATTGTTGATGGTCAATTTTCAAAATTTTGATTTCTGCTTTTCTCATGAATTGCTCTTTTTTGCGAATCTTTCCAATTCTACGGAAAAACTTAAGCAAGTCTTTATCCTTATGATTCCAAGGATATGGTGCTCTATTTGCAAGATTACCAATGCCTTGCAGACCTACTTCATCTCCATAAAAAATCGAGAAAATTCCAGGCAAAAATGCCAAAGCAATCACATAAGATTTATAAATCATTTTTCCATATTTGTATTCATCATGTGTCAGCTTATGATGACGAATCCACTGCAAATCGCTATTTTGCAAGTTCCATGCCCATTCACCATATTGCTGGAAGGCATTACATCCAAAAATTTCAATTGCACGCGAAATATCATGAGTTGATGTAAAATTCATTAATGTTTGAATCGTTTCTTCCGGATATTCAGACAAAATTTCTTTCAAAATACTGTCCAATTTCCAGACATCACAATATTTATAATAACGAATTAATGCATCAACAAGCAAATAATTCATGACAGAATGCATTCCTTTGCCAGAACTGATATAGCCCCTATTCATGCGCATAGGATTTTTCCAGACTTCTCCCAAAATGAATCCATCAGGCTTATTACGCTTTACTGCCCGATTAATTCCTTCAATAAAGTCATCTGTCAATTCATCTGCAACATCAAGACGCAATCCATCAATTCCAAGGCTGAACCATTTATCAATGACTCCTCCTTCGCCGAGAATGTAGTTTCTCCAATGCTGTGAATATCCATCACATTCAGGAAGATTCTTCATTCCCCACCAATATGCAAAGTCGTGCCTTCCTTGAATACAAGTTCTACGGTAGAAATCATAATACGGAGAGTTCGGACCCTGCCATGCTCCGAGATTTTCAAATGTTCCATATTCATTAAAATAAATACTATCATTTCCTGTGTGATTAAAAACCGCATCCAAAATCACTTTTTTCTTTTTCCGATGTGCTTCTTCACACAGCTCCTTCAAGTTTTCATTTGTTCCTGCATATGGATCTACATTTTCATAATCCGCAGTGTCATAGCGATGATTCGACTGACTTCTTACAACAGGGCTCAGATACAGAATATCCACTCCAAGCCTGTCAAGGTAATTAAGTGTTTCTTTGATTCCTTTTAAATCTCCTCCATGAAAGTCTACATTCCATTGCCCGTCTTCATCTGGTCCCAACACAGGCGGTTCATACCAGTTTTCGTGA
>ULYR01020787.1_pt1 | contig 21772 bp, 10 predicted proteins | sample 1962341 | NCBI WGS metagenome assembly ULYR01 (sample SAMEA4835868, study PRJEB28245) | human gut metagenome | biome: gut microbiome; material: fecal sample | place: Denmark | collected 2008 | reverse complement strand
TGAAATATTGGATATATAATATAAAATTAATAAAAATATATAAAAAAAGACTATACTTATTTTTAAGTATAGTCCCCATAATATACCTATTATATAACCAATTAATATAATAAAAATTGGTCTATTCAATTAAATTACTCTCCTTGCCCCAACATATCTTTGTGAATAATAGCTTGATGATAATGCTGTTATTACAACCCCTTCTTTTTTATTTGCCGCATGTATAAAGTTACCACTTCCTATGTAAATTCCAACATGCCCTATTGCTGTCTTTCCTTGATTCTTGAAAATTACTATATCTCCAGGTTGTAAATTTGATTTACTTACTGCTGTACCATTTTTTATTTGATCTTTTGATGATCTATTTAATGATACTCCAAAATTTCTAAATACATATGTTGTAAATCCTGAACAGTCAAATCCTGTTGATGGTGATGAACCTCCTGCTACATATTTATATCCTAAATATTTTTTTGCAAATTCTACAACATCATTTCCTTCAGAACTTGTTGCACTTGCTGTGCTTTCTTCTTCCTGTTCTTCTTCCGTTTCAACTTGATTTTCTTCTATTTCTACTGCTTCTTGATTAGCGACTGTATTTTCTTCTGAAAAAGCAGTTGTTCTGTCATATCCACCTCTGGCTGTTGTTTCTGGTAATTTTGTATCTGATACATATTTTTGTGATACATATCCAATTTGATCATTATAATCAATTCTATACCATCCATCTATTTCTCCAGTTATTTTTACTTTTGAATTAAAACTTAAACTATGTATTGCTTCACTTGATGTTGTTGGTTCTTTTCTTATATTTAAGCCATCTGCTTTTACATATCCTGTTTTACTTATTTCCGTTACTTCTTCTGTTTGATTTTCTTGTTGATTTTGATTGCTTTCTTCTTCGTTAGAAGAATTTGTTTGTTCTTGATTGTTGTTTCCTTCAGTATTTAAATTTTCTTCTTTTTTGGCTTCTTCTTGATTATTATCTTGTTTAACTGATGTTTTTATTGTATTAATTCTTATCCAACCACTTTTTCCTTCATTTTCTATTTTGCACCAATCATTTAGAATATCTGTTACTCTAATATTTCCACTTGGTATTGTTTCTTTTTCTATTGCAAAGATCAATGGTAATGTTTTTACTTTAACTTCCTTTGTTAAATTATATTGTTTGTCTTTTTCTATGTTTTCTATATTTTGTGTTTGTTCTACTTGTTCATCATTTTCTGTTGCTTCTACTTTTGTTGTTATCATTGTTACAAATGTTATCATTAGTATTGTTATTATTAATTGTTTGGTTTTCATTTTTTACCTCGTTTTTATAAATTTAACAGGTTTTATTATAACATATTTATTTACTGTTGTCAAATTTTAGAACTCTTTACGGATTAGCTACTTTCCAGATTATATAAAAAATTAAAAGACTCACATTTTATTTGTGAGTCTTTTTTTTATTCTCCTATTGGAATATATTTCTTTTCTTCGACTTTTTTCTCTACTTCTTTAGGGAATTCTATTGTTAAGATTCCGTTCTTGAAGTTTGCTTTTATATCTTCTTCTTTTAAGTTGTCTCCAACATAATAGCTTCTTGAACACATTCCAGTAAATCTTTCTCTCTTTAAATATTTAGCATGTTTATCTTCTTTTTCTTCATTTTTTTCCGCAGATACTGTTAAATATCCATCTTGTAATTCTATCTTGATGTCTTCTTTGTCATATCCTGGAACATCGATTTCTAACATATATTTTCCATCTTTTTCTTTTAAATCTGTTTTCATTATTTTATTTTCTTTTTCTCCAAAGAATGGGTCAGCGAAAACCTCATCAAAAATATCTAATCCATTTCCATTTCTTCTAGCTGGTATCATCATCATAATTCATTACCTCCTTATAATTATATGTGTTGACACCTTTTTCGGTACACATATAAATATTATTAACTGTTTGGTTAATTTCTATTTACATTATCTATTATACCTCTTATTTTAGCAAAGTCAATAGCAGAGTGCTAGTTTTCACAAAATTTTCACATTTCTTCTGTATCTATTCATTTTAGTTGACTACAAGTTTCTATTCAAATAATTTCATAATATCTTCTTTCGAAAGTTTGCTAATAAATGATGTTTTAGTATCAAGCATATTGTCAATTAGTTGTGATTTCTTTTGTTGTAATTCATAAATTTTTTCTTCTATAGAGTTTTTGGTAATTAATTTATATACTTGAACATTATTTTTTTGTCCTATTCTATATGCTCTGTCTGTTGCCTGATTTTCTGCAGATGCATTCCACCATGGATCATAATGTATAACCATATCTGCTCCTGTTAAGTTTAGTCCAGTTCCACCTGCTTTTAATGAAATTAAAAATACTTTTATATCTTTATTTTCATTAAATTCATCTACCATCTTAATTCTTTCATCAACTTTTGTTGCACCTGTTAATTTAAAATATTTTATATTATTTTTTTCAAACTCTTTTTCAATTAAATCGAACATTGATGTATAACCAGAGAATAGTAAAATTTTATGTCCAGATTCTACTGCATCATTTATTATTTCCATACACTGATCTAATTTACTACTTCCATCTTTATAATCTTTTATAAATAAGCTTGGATGACAACATATTTGTCTTAATCTTGTAAGCGCTGCTAATACTTGGATATGACTTCTTTCAATTCCATTCATTTGAATTGTTTCTGCAACTTCTTGCTTTGCTTGCGCTAAATATGTTAAATATATTTTTTCTTGTTCATCTTTCATTTGATTATTTAACACTGTTATTGTTTTCTCTGGAAGCTCTGTTAATACTTGTTTTTTGGTTCTTCTTAATACAAATGGCTCTATTAACATTTTTAATTTTTTCATTGCTCTTGCATCATTTTCTCTTACTATTGGAGTTTCATATTCTGTCTTAAACTTTTTATATGAAAATAAATAGCCTGGCATTATAAAATCAAATATTGACCATAATTCTGCTAACGAGTTTTCAATTGGAGTTCCTGTTAGAGCATATTTAGTATCTGCCATAATCTCTTTTACTGCTTTAGCATTTTGAGTATTACTATTTTTTAAATATTGTGCTTCATCTGTTATTGCAAATCTAAATTGATATTTTCTTTCTTTATATACATCTATATCTCTTTTTAATAAATCATATGATGTTATTATAATATCGTAATTATCAATTTTTTGAATCAATTCTCTTCTTTCTTCTGCATTTCCTCTAATTACTAAGGTTTGTAATCCATTTGTGAATTTTTGAGCTTCATTTTGCCAGTTTAGTGTTAATGAACTTGGACATATAACAATTGATGTTCTTCTTTGGCTTTCTTGTTCTACATATCCTGCCACAATAGAAAGCATTTGTACTGTTTTTCCTAATCCCATATCATCTGCAAGTATTCCTCCAAATTTATAATTATCTAACGTTTTTAACCACTTATATCCTGTCTTTTGATAATATCTTAATGTATTTTCTACGACTGCTGGAATTTGAATATCTGCATCTCCATTTTCTTTATCTAGTTCATTTACTATTTTCTTATATTCACCATTTCTTACTATTTGTGTATCTGTTACTGTTTTTAATAATTGGTTTAAATATAATGTTCTGTTTACAGGAATTTTTATTTCACCATTTTCAAGTTGTTTATAATTTATATCCATTCCAGACATCATTTTGTCTACAAATTCCAAGTCTTGATTTTCTTCAAGATTTATAAAACTTCCATCTTTTAGTTTATAATATTTTTTCTTTAATTTATATCTTTGCATTATTTCTTCAAGTTCTTTTGGATCTATATTTAATTTTTCTAAATCTATTGTTAATAAATTGTTTTCAACTTTTATTCCTATACTTCCAATTTTAGGTTGTTTTATTTGCTTTGTCTTGAAATTATCTGTTACCATTACTTCAAACACTTGCATATATGTATCTATCTCATTTGATAAAAAGTTATAAATTTTCTCTTCTTCTGGTAATATGAAGCATCCTTTAGCTTCATAAAACATAAATCCTGTTTTTCTTAACATGTTTACAGCCTTGTTTTCAGCAATCATATCTCTTGGGTATTTTGAATCAATTTTGGGTTGTAATGGATTAAATTCTGTTTCTCCATAACAGAATTTTATTTCAGCCAAAATTCTATCATTTTCATCAAAGTCCAGAAACATTTTTACACCTAATTTTTTAGGTCTATATTTTTCAATGTCTTGTTCTTCAATTTCTTGGTATTCTATGTTATTTTTTAGTCTTGGAATAATTACCGAAAATAGTTCTGGTAATTGTTCTTTTCCAAATGATATTTCTGTTAAATAATTCTCTTTAAATATACATAACAGCTTCATCACTGAGTTCTCATAATTTTTACTACATTTATATAATGTTCGTTTTAATAATACATATTTATTGTTTTTTCCTTCAAATACACTAAAATCTCTTGTTAAATTTATATTATTATTTAATATTATTTTATATTCTTCATCACTTATTTTCTTTACTTGAAAATACAATTTTGGATCTTCTTCAATAATTTTTATTGTACTTTCTCCTGCATCTGATTTAAAGTCAATTTCTTTATTTTTAAATAATTCAAATATTTCATCAAGTGTTGTTTGACTTACAGATATACATGTTTCGTCTAATGCTTTTCCATAATATCTATAATTTGAATTTGAGTTTGAATTTACAAAATTTATTGTTTCTGCATGTTTTAAAATAAAATCCAGAATTGGCTGATCTTCTTCTGCAAATGCTTCTTTTGTATGTATAAATTCTAAATTATTTCCATATTTGAATTTTTCTGCTTTTTGCATTCTCTCAAAAAATTCAACTAAATTTTTTATTTTATACATTCTTTTATCACCAATTTTAAAATCCATTTTTAACAATGAATAATATTTGTCATATATTAATCTTGGTTCTATTTTGATTTTTCCATTTGATTCTTCTGCCTTTTTTTCTTCTGCTTCATGCATTTCTTCTTCATATAATTCATTTACAATTTGTGTAAAACTTCTATATTTTGCATTTGCTCTGATCTTTTTATTTATATCTAATGTTGATTTATCTTTTAATAACATATTTTCATATTTTTGATTTTCATCAAATTCCATTACTGTTGCTATTATATGTTTGCATGCGGCATATCTTTCTCTATAATCTTGACATTCACATGTTATGTCACTTATTTCTCCACTTTCTACTGTTACATTTGTTCTATATATTTCTTGACCTGTTACTTTTCCTGTTATTTCAAAATTGTCTTTATTTGTATAATTTATTTTTGCTATTTCTACTTTTCCTGTTTTTGCATATAGTCTTGCTTTTTGTACTCTTATATCTCCTGCATTTTCATATAACTCTTCTTTTATTTTCTCATTTACTAGCATGATTATAGTATTTCCTTTCAAATGGTATCTTTTCTTTTTCCATGATGTTATATTATATCTCTTTTTTCCTTATTTGACAAGGGAGTTATTGCTTTTTATTTTATATATATTAATTTTTTCTAAAATAAAAAGGATATTTTATAAAGTTTGTTTTTTCTTTATAAAATTATCCTTTTACTTTTTATTTTATATCCTTATATTTTTTATTTAATATAATAAATGTTGCAACTGCAATCCCTACAATTGCCATTGTTATATAAATTATTGTATTAATTCCTGCTTTTGGTAATTCTGTTTTAGCTGTTGTACTGTCCGAATTATTTTTTACTGTTTCAGTTTTTGATGTTATTTCTGTTGTTGGAATTTTTGTGTCTTCTATTTTTGAATCATCTGAATCTATTTTTATTGTAATATCTTCTAATTGTTCATTATTTGTATTTTCTTCAACTGTAATATAAAATGATTTCGTTATATTTCCAAATGTAATATTTCCTTTTGCTGTTCCAACTTCTGTTGCAATAAGTTCGTTTTTATCTTCTGAAAGTTCTATTCCTGTTCCAACACAACTATATCCAGAATATTTTTGACTTGTTTCAAATTTTATTTTTTGACCTACTTTTAATGTATATACATAATCTGCATTTTCTTCTGTTACACCATTGTCCAAAACTGAATCCATATCTACCTTTAATTTCGAAAAATCTGCATTTGTATTAATTATTATTTTTTCTATTAATTTACAAGATGTATCTGTTTTCTCTTTCTTTTCTGTTATACTTTTATACGTATTACAATGATTTGAATCCTCATATGTATATGTATCATCTTTATAAATAGAATTAAAATATTCCATTGTTCTATTTGCAAAATCTTTAGTGTTAAGAACTTTTTCTTCCGAACTATCAGTCTTTATTTCTGTAACCCCTTCTGCATCTTTCATTATTATCCATTTATCACTTTTGGCATATTTCCCTTTATACCCTTCAATTCTTGTAAGTGTATAATACCAAGCTGCAGATTTATATTCAGCCCCTAAAATATTGGCTACTGCATAATATCCCATGGCAAGACCATCTTCAATATTTCCATCACTAGCATCACCTGTACTATCTCCAAAAAGTTTAGTATATTCTTCCCAACTCATTCCTTGTTTTACTTCTGCTTCAATAGAAAATGTTACTTTATCTTCTTCTATTTCATATTTAATTTCATATTTATCATTACTTTTAATTACCTCTATTACATTATCTCCGGTAACAATCTTTTCTATTTCTGAATCATTATCTTTTAATTCTTGAAACTTTTCATTTAATTGCTCTTTTGTAATTTTACTATTATTGGTAGCCTCTGTTGCTTCTGTTACTGCAAAACACCTAGTTGCAAAACTACTAATTAATACAATTATTAATGCCATTATACATATCTTTTTTATCTTCATTTTTCTTTCCCCTTTCATTTGTATAAATGAATTATAACAATAATATATTTTTTTGTAAACCTTTTACTCAAAAAAAGATGAATATTTTCATATCCATCTTTCTTTTATTATTCTACACTTTTCAAGCTTTCAATCATGTCTATCTTTTTCAAGATAAAATGTATAATTTTATTTACTATAAATGAGAAACTTGCAGTTATTAGAGCTGACCATATATAACTTGATGTTAAAATATTTCTTGTAAATCTCAACCTATCTATTTCTATACTTGAAATAATTGCAGATGTTAAAAATGTTCCCAAAACTAATCCAAGCGCAATTCCTATGATTGTAAATATAACATTTTCTTTATTTATATAATTATCCACTTCTTTATCATAAAATCCTAAAACTTTAAGTGTAGCAATTTCTCTTTGTCTTTCTCCAATATTTATATTTGCTAAATTATATAATACAACAAAATCCAGCATTGCAGAAGTAACAATTAATACAACTACAACATAATTCATTGTATTTAACATATCACTAATTGCTTTTACAAAAGTTGACATTACAGATACTGAAGCAACTCCATCAAAATTCAAAATATCCTCAGATATTTTGCTTTGAATATCTTTATCATCTGTTTTCAAATTAACCCAAATCATATTTGTTTTATATTTTCCAACTTCTGATTCATATAATTCTTTTGAAATAATAATATAATGATCAACATAGTTTTTAGTTATTCCTACAACCTTAAATTTATATTCTATATCATCACTACTTTTTACTGTTATTTCATCATCTTTTTTTATTCCAAATTCATCTGCTAATTTATCTGTAATAATAACTCCTTCATTAGAAATCTCTAAGTCCTCTCCTGTTTTTGCATCTTTTAAATTACAAACTTCATTAAATTTTTCTGATGTATTTGGAACAAATACTGTTACACTATAATTTAATTTATCATTACTTACTGTTACTGAACTTGCATATAATTCTTTTGAAATTTCAACATTATCATTATTTTGTAAATATTCATTAATTTGCTCTAATCCATCTGTATTTGATAATGTTATTGATGTATCATATTTAAATACTTCTCCAAATTGTAAATTTGGTATATCTATAACAGAATCTCTTATTCCAAATCCAGCTAACATAAGTCCTGTGCAACCTGCAATTCCTATTATTGTTATTAATGCTCTCTTTTTATATCTAAATATATTCCTTATTGTTACTTTTTGGGAAAAATTAAATCTTTTCCATAAAAAAGTAATTCTTTCCATGAAAATTCTTTTTCCGTTTTTTTGGTGCTTTAGGTCTCATTAATACAGATGGCATTTCTTTTAATTCTCTATATGCTACTATTAATGTCGCACCACCTATACATATAAATGCAATTAATATTCCCATTAATCCAATTGACAATCTATATGTCATATAAAAATGTGGCATTGTATATACCATTGAATATAATGTCCATACAATTTTAGGTAATATATAGAAACACACTGTCATTCCTAAAAATCCACCTATTATACATGCTAAAAATGCGTATAAAATATATTTTGAAATTATTTGTAAATTTGTATATCCTAATGCCTTTAGTGTTCCTATTTCTATTCTTTCTTCTTCTATCATCCTTGTCATAGATGTCAAACTTATTAGTATTGCTACTAAATAGAATATTACTGGAAATATTTTTGAAATGTTTTTCATTGTCTTTATTGCATCAAATATATTTGAATATCCTGTATTATCTGTTCTATCTTGTATGTACCATTTGGCCTTTTCTATTTTGGTAATATCTGCTCTTGCATCATCTATTTTGCTTTGTGCATCTGCTAATTTTTCTTCTGCTTCTGCTTTTTTGTCATTATATTCTTGTTCATTTTCTTCAAGTTCTTTTCTAGCATCTTTAATCTTTTTTCTTCCATCTTCAATTTCTTTTCTTCCATTTGCTATTTGATTATTTGCTGTATTTTTTTGTGTTTTAATTTCTTCTTTTTGTTTTTGAATTTGTTCCTTTTGAGCAGTTATTTCAGGTGTTTCCATTCCTATTTGTGCGATCATTGCATTTATTTGATTTTCATATTGCTCTATTTGTTGTTCTGCTGTTTCAAACTGTTTAGCTACATCTTTTTCTTTCTGATTTAATTCTTTTTCTGATTTGTTTAACTTATTTTCTGAATTATCTAATTCATTTTTTGCATCATTTATCTTTTGCTCAGCATCTGATAATTCTTGATCTGCTTCTGCTTTTTTATCATCATATTCTTTTTGTGCATCATCAATTTTTTTATTTGCATCATTTACTAATGAATTATATCTAGCTTCTTGTCTTTCTTCTTTTATCATTTCTATTTTTTGAATAACTGGATTTACAACTGCTAAATATTCATCACTATTTGTTACAAGTTCTTTTGCACCTTTTACTTGTACTGCAATTTCCGTATAATAATCTAAATCTATTACATCTTCTTTACAATATATGTATAATGATATATTTCCACTTCCAAGTGATGATGATCCTCTTTCACTTGATATGTATAATGGTGAATCTACTATTCCTACAATTTTTAGTTCTTTTTGTGTAAATATTGGATTATCATTTTCATCTAAGTCTTCATTTTCTATTTTAATTGTTTTTCCTATATTTTCTTCTGAACTTCCAAAATATGAATACTTTTCATCTAATAAACATTCATCTGAATTTTCTGGTAATCTCCCATAAATAACTTCTGGTTTATTTATATTTTCATTATATTCTATTACTTTACATATACTTTCTTTATCATTTAAATTTATAAATGTGTCTTTTGATTGTATTCCATAAGCATTTTCTACACCATCTATTTCTTTTATTGCATTTATATCTTCATCTGTTAATCCTAATGTTGATATAACATCAATGTCATACATATTACTTTTATCTACATATTTATCTAAGCTGTCTTGCATATCTGGACTACATGCTACAAGTCCTGAATAAAATCCCACTCCAAGAAATGCCATTATTAAAATTGAAAGAAAACGTCTTTTGGTTTTACTTATTTCTTTAAAACTATTTTTTATCAATGATTTTTTCATTTTTATTTCATTCCTTCCTAAAGGTACATTTCTAGTTGTAAAATAGTTGAATTTTTTACTTAGTCAAAATTTCAATTATTTTTTTCACCAGTTGCATTACCATTCTATTTCATCAATAGATATTGGATTGTCATTTATTTCAATTTTTTCTGCTGTTCCATTTTTGAAATGTATTACTTTATCTGCCATTGGTGCTATTGCTCCATTGTGTGTAATTATTGCAACTGTCATTTTTTCTTTTCTTGCCATTTCTTGTAATAGTTTTAAAATACTTTTTCCTGTCTTATAGTCTAATGCTCCTGTTGGCTCATCACATAATAATAGTTTGGGATTTTTTGCAATTGCTCTTGCTATTGCTACTCTTTGTTGCTCTCCTCCTGATAATTGTGCTGGAAAGTTATCTTTTCTATCTGATAATCCTACTTTTTCTAATATTTCATTTACATCTAAAGCATCTGAACATATCTGAGTTGCTAGTTCTACATTTTCCTTAGCTGTTAGGTTTTGTACTAAATTATAGAATTGAAATACAAATCCTATGTCATTTCTCCTATATTCAATTAGTTTTTTATCATTTAATTTTGTAATTTCTTTTCCATCAACTATTACTTCTCCTGATGTTGCTTTATCCATTCCTCCCAATATATTTAATGTTGTTGTTTTTCCTGCTCCTGATGGGCCTACTATTACTACAAGTTCTCCTTTTTCTATTTCAAAGTTTGTGTTATTTAATGCTTTTATTGTTACTTCTCCCATCTTGTATTCTTTGACAATATTTTTAAATTCTATATATGCCATATGCTTTTCTCCTTTTTTTATTTTTCATTTACATTTTATCATACTTTTATGAATTTTTCATGTATAATAAAAAAAATAATTATTATTATACAAAAAAACAGATAGAAACTCCAATGTAGTTTCTATCTGTTTGGCTCAAAGCTTAAAGCTGTTTGGTCACAACTTCAACCTTGATCACCTGTTCCCAGCCAGCATGCTGGAAGCAGTATTCCGCTTCCTCTTTGCCAGTGGCAGGGTTGACGATGGTCTTGCCAGTCGCCACGCGATTGGCCTTAGCTCGGATAACAGGTTTGCTGTTGTTCCGAGGGTTGGTCAGGTCGGCCAGGATAGCAGGCGGCAGAACAACTGCAAGAATATCGCAGTCTGCACCTGCATCCACAACATCACGCCAAGAGCTGACGGTCATGTCTGCGCTCTTCACCACGATGTCGTTGCCATAGATCCGTTTCAGATCTGCAACCTGCTCTGCGGACATAATGTGGCGGCTCAGCCAAAGAACCTTAGTCATGTTTTTTTCCTCCATACATGAATGAATATTACGTTCCACTTTTTACAGTGGATAAAGGACTTGTCCTTTACATAATTTATTATACTTGTATTTACTTATTTTGTCAATATAAGCTACAATTACAATTATTTATAAACATTATAAGTTTTACTTATAATTACATTTTTACCTCTACATTAAAAATTTTTCCAGAACCATCTAATAAAATTTTATTTTCAATTTCAATTCCATTTAATTCAACCATTTTTACACCTGTACACACTTTTGAAATATTTTTTACATTTATATTATAAATACTCTCTTTATATTTAAATTGTATGCTATATCCATCCCATTCTTTTTGAATACATGGATTTATACTCAAAACATTATGATATATTTTTAAACCTAATATATATTCAATTCCTGCAGTATAATACCATCCACTAGAACCTGTATACCAAGTCCAACCTCCTTGTCCAAGTAAATTTTGGTTTCCATATATATCTGCTGGCATTACATATGGTTCAACTTTATATCTATTTGCTTCCTTTTTAGTTCTTGAATGTTCTATTGGATTTATCATTTTATACCATTCAACAGCTTTATTTCCATCACCTAATATTGCTTCTGCTATAATTGACCATACAGCTGCATGAGTATATTGTCCACCATTTTCTCTAACACCTGGTATATATGATTTTATATATCCTGGTTCTAATTTACTTTTATCAAATGCCGGATCTAGCAATTTTATTAATCCATTTTCATTATCTACCAAATGATTTTCTAAACTCTTCATTGCACTTTCTTTTTTCTCTATATCTCCAGCACCAGATATAACACTCCAACTTTGTGCTATACTATCTATTTTACATTCTTCATTTTCCATACTTCCATATATATCACCATTATCTGCAAAAGCTCTTTTATACCATTTTCCATCCCATGCATTTTCATTCAAGTTTTCTTTTAGTTTTTCTGCAATATTTTCATACCAATTACTTGTCTCTATTTCTTCTTGTTTACATTGTTTTATTAACTTTGAAAATTCTTTTAAAATTATATACAAGAAAAATCCCAGCCATACACTCTCACCTTTTCCTTCTGTTCCTATATTACTAAAACCATCATTCCAATCTCCAATTCCTATTTTAGGCAATCCATTTTCACCAAAATTACATGCTCTTTTTATTGCTTTTTTGCAATGTTCATATATACTTTCTTCAATATTACTAGAAATATATTTATTATATTTTTCGTTTTCATTTTCTTTTAATTCTTCACCTTGCAGATATGTTGTCTTTTTATTTAATATTTCATAATCTCCTGTGAAATTTATATATTTAATAACTGCATATGGAAGCCATAATAAATCATCTGAAAATCTTGTTCTTATTCCTCTATCATTTTCATCATGCCACCAATGTTCTACATCTCCTTCTATGAATTGATGTCTACTATGCTTTAATATTTGATTATACAATATTTGCGAATCTATATATCTTGTTGAAAAAGCATCTTGGAGTTGATCTCTAAATCCATAAGCTCCACCAGATTGGTAAAATCCTGTTTTTCCTAGAATTCTACTTGATATTGTTTGATACATAGTCCATCCATTTAATATTATATTAAGTGATTCATATGGTGTATTTACTTTTACTTTTCCTAATAATTCATTCCATTTATTTTTTACATTTTGTAATTCTGTTTTACAATTTTGAAGATTTGAATATCTATATGCTACATCTGTTGCAATATCAACATTTTCTTCTGCTCCTAAAATTATTGAGACTTTTTTATTAGAAAAACTTTCAATTTCAACATTTAATTCTATTGCAATACATGTTTTTTTACCTAATGCATCATTATTATCTAACCTAATCGTTTTTAAACCATCAGGATTTTCTAATCCTCCGTCTCCTAAAAATTTTGTTTTATCTCCTGTATATGATTTTATTTTTTCGCTACTAGATATATAAACAACATTATTTAATTCATCTGAATTGTATATTTTCCTTGCTATAATCATATTATTATTTTCTTTATATTCTAAAGATATTTTTCCATCAGATTTTATCTCATCTTCACCTATTACTGGTTTTATATAATAAATAATTCTTATTTTTTTCTTTTTTGGAGCATTATTTGTTAATGTTAAAACATTTATTTTTGCAGATTCATTTATTGGCACATATACTTCTAATTCTTGCATTATATTATCACTACAATGAACAAATTTTGCATATCCAAATCCGAAAATCGTGTTATAATTTTTATCATCAGGTTTTACCATTGCTGTTGGTGTCCATGTCTTTCCATTTTCTTCATCTTGTAAATAAATTATTTCTGATGGAATATTTATTATGATACTATTATCCCAGCTCGATACTCTATTTAACCTACTATTTTTATACCAAGTATATCCTCCATTAGATTCTGTAACACATGTTCCAAACTTTTCATTTGCAATAATATGACTCCATGTTGTTGGTGTTTTTTGATTTTTATTAATTTTTATAATATACTCTTTTCCATCTTTTGAAAATGCCCCATATCCATTATAATACTTTAATTCATCAGTATTTGCTAATAAATCAATTTCATTTGAATCATCTTCAATGTTTTCAGAAATCATATTTTGTTCTACAATTTTATAATTATCAATTATTTCTGTTTCCTTGTCTTTAATAATATTTTCTAAGTTTCCTAGATGTGCATCAATAACAAAAATTGATATAAATTTTATCATTTCTAAATCTTGTTGATTCATTTCTGCTCTTGATAAAGTAAATATACCTCCAAATATATTTTTCAAATATGCTAATTGACTATTTTGAATAGCATTTTCTATTTCATTTTTTAGATAATTTTCATAACTATATTTTTCTTCATCTATAATTACTAATTCTGTCTTTAAATTCTTAGTACGGAGATATTCATACATTTTTAAAACTTCTTTTATTACATATACATCATTCAAATATTTTATAGTTATTGTGATTATTGGCAAATCTCCTGAAATACCATATTTCCATAAATCACATTGATTATATTGGCAAGATTTATTTTTGATTTTTTTATGAAATGGTGTGTCAAATATTATATATGATGCTATTGTTTGATATATATCAATATTTCTACCTTTCATTTCTAAATATCTTAATTCTGCATCTGTTTTTGCTCTTACTATTTCAAATTCTTTTGTAACATTTTCTGTAATACTATATTTATTAATATTTTTTTCTGCCATTTCTTTTTCATATTCTACAGATATTAAAAAATCTATATATCCTTTTGATTCTGGTAATATTTTTATTGTATTTTTTAAAGCTACAATTCCTTCAGTTGTAAGTCCTATCTTCTTTGATAATGGGATTGAATTTCTTATTGCCTCTGGTATATCTAAATTATTTCTTCCTATAAATTTTTCTTTACTTATTTCATATTCTGTTTCACCAATTTTTTCTATATCTGTTTGTAATTTTGCAATTAAATATAAATTTTGTTCATTTTTTCCTCTTTTTCTTCTTTTGACAACCATTGTATCATTCACATCATCATATTCATATTCTAAAAATAAATTATTAAAAGCTTGATGTGCATAATCTTGTTCTTTTCTTGAAAGTACTGGCTCAAAATAACATACAACCTCTAATATTTTTTCTTCTTGTGATAAGTTTTCTAATTCAACTCTTCTTATTTCAACAGGCTCATTTGCATCTGTTATAATTGACAATCTACTTTTTAATTGATTTTTTTCTTTTTCAAATTGACTTTTATCTGGTGCAAAATTTATAACATATTTATTACAATTTTTGTTTCCTGTCATATATTCTATTTCATTATTTTTTACATCTTTAACACATATAAAAATTCCTTGTGGATAATCTGCTGTTCTTTTATATCTATTTATATAATTATCTCCAAATTTACTTACCCCTTCTCCATTTTGATTTATTGCAATTGTATATTTTTCATTTCCTATTAAATTTCCTCTTATAATTCTATTATCAATTTTGTTATATTGTCTAACACTATAATTTTCATAATCTTTATATTTAATTTTTTCTGGCTTTTGTTTATTTTCCTTTGTTATTATAAATGTTTCAGGCATTCTTTCTTGTAATAATATATTTACTGCCTCTATCTCTGCATTTTGTGAAAATCTTTTCTGGAATATCTGATTATTGAAGTAATTATTTAATGAAAGTAGTATTAATGCTTGATGATGTGCCATATATGTTTTTACTGGTTCAGATTTTTTTCCTTTTTCTAATCTTTCAGGTGTATAATCTATTGATTCATAAAAGCCATATTTTCCTTTCATTCCTTCTTTTTCTAATATTTTTAAATTTTGAACAACTTCATTTGGAACATCTGAAATTGCTAATATAGTTCCATAACTTGAAATTACAATATCATCTTCTAATCCTCTTTTTAGCCCTAACCATGGAATTCCAAATGCTTTATATTGATAATTTCCTTGCAAATCTTTTAAATTAAATGCCGCTTCAGACATTCCCCATGGTATTCCTACTTTTTGACTATATTCTAGTTGATTCATTATTGCAAATTTACTAGATTCATCTAATAAACTTCCCTTATATCTTTTCATATTTATATTTGGCATTAAATATTCAAATGCTGTTCCAGACCAAGATACCAATCCCTTGTATTTCTTTAATACTGTTAATGTTCTACTTAAATTTCCCCAATGTTTTGGCGAAATATCTTTTTTGGCAATTGCTACAAAACTTGCTTGCCTTGCTTCAGAGGCTAATAAATCATAATATGAATCTGTTAATTTATTTTCTTCTACATTAAATCCTATTGAAAACACTCTTTGTTCATTATTATATAATACCTTGAAATTTGTTTGCTCAATAATATAATTTATCTTTTCAATCATATTACTTATTTTTTCTTTATCAAATTCAATATTTTCTTCTAAAAATGATTTTGTGGTATATAAATACCCTATTAGATTTCCACTATCAACTGTTGATACATATTTAGGATATAATGGCTTTTTTGTTTTTACATTATACCAATTGAATAAATGTCCATTCCATTTTGGTAATTCATACACTGTATTTATTATTTTTTCCAATAAATTTATAATATCCTCATTCTTTTCAAATCCCATATCATAACTTGCAATTACTGCTAACAGAGATAATCCAATATTTGTTGAAGATGTTCTATTTACTACAATATTTCTTCTATCTTCTTGATAATTATCTGGCATTAAATAATTATTTTCTTCTGTTATATAATCTTTAAAAAATTGCCATGTTTTTTGAGCAATATCTTTTAAATATTTCTTATCATCTTCATTTATTTCAATTTGTTTTTCTTCATTTATTTCACTAATTTTACACATTATATATGGTGTAATTATCCACAATAATCCAAGAATTAATGTAAATAAATTAAAATACAAACATGATACATATATTGTGATTATTCCAAAAATTACATTTACAAACATTGTGTCATAATATGTTTTTAAATCTGTTTTTGTTTGCTTTTCTGCTTCTTCAGATGTAGTCCATTCTAACATGTTTTTGTGTGAAATCATTAATCTATATAATGTTTTGAATATTGCTTTACTTGAGACATATGCTTTATATGGTAAACAGCCTAATGTTATAATTGCTCTATAAATAGTTCCTTTTATTCCATCTATTTGAGGATTAAATGTTTTTTGCTTTTTTTCTCCTTCTCTAATAGAAAAAATTTTTGAAAAAAATTCTAATATAAATGGATAAATTATAATTCCTAAACTTATTAATGAAAGTGTTTTATTCTTATTTAAAAATAGTAAATTCCATATTAATAAAATTATTACTGAAATTTCAATTAGACTTCTTCTTAAATTATCTAAAATTTTAAATTTTGAAAGTGTATTTAATTTACTTTTTAGCCATTTTTTTATCTGCCAATCTCCTCTAATCCAACGTGAAAGTCTATTCATAAAGCTTAAATATTTTGCTGGATATCCATCTAAAAAAATTATATCTGATGCAAGTCCACATCTTAAATAACAACCTTCTAATAAATCATGACTTAAGACTGTATTTTCTGGTATCTCATTTGTTAAAACTTTTGAAAATATTTCTAAATCATAAATTCCTTTTCCTGTAAAAATTCCTTCATCAAAATTATCTTGATATACATCTGAAATTGCATTTGTATAATTGTCAATTCCACCTGCACCAGCAAATATTTTTGTAAATACATTTTTATTACTATCATTCAAATTTACGCCTACTCTTGGCTGTAAAAGTGCATGTCCTTTTTTCACAATATTTTTGTTTACATCTAATTCTGGTTTGTTTAAAATATGTGCCATTGCTCCTACTAATTCAAAAGCTGTATTAAGCGGTAATTCAGTATCTGCGTCTAATGTTATTACATATTTTATTTTTGGTAATATATCTTGATTTATTGTATTTATCTTAAATTTATTTTTACTGTGTTTTAATATATATTCATTAAATTGTATTAAAAGCCCTCTTTTTCTCTCCCATCCAAGATATTTTTCTTCTGAATTGTTAAACTCTCTTTCTCTATATAAAAAATGAAAAATTGGAAATTCAGTATCTTTATGATATTTGTCATTTAATAATTGTACTTGTAGTAAACCTTCATCTATTACTTCTTTATCAAATTTTTCTTCTTTTTTATCACTTTCAGAACAATCTCCTAATAATGCAAAATATATATTTTTTGATTTATTGGCCAAATAAAACACTTCTAATTTTCTAAATAGTTCTCTTACTCTTTCTTTTGATTTTATAATAGTTGGTATTACAACAAATGTGCTATTTTCACTATCTATTCCTTCAAAAAAATCCATTTTAGGTATAATTTTATTTTTTACATATTTACTTAAAATTCTATTTATTGTTTGAACAACAAATTCTGATACTGGTAATATCAAAAGTAATATTGTAATTATTGTTTTTATTAAATTATCTTTTACTACTGTTTTCGATAAAAATACTGAAATCGAAATTGTAAATATTATTATAGCTAAAATATATATCTGTGTTTTTACATTATAACTTAGCTTTTTTTCATTTATTCCTAATTCATAACATAACTCTTTTCTACCATCATCAATTAAATAATATCCAATATGTTTTTGTTTCTCTTTCAAATTTGGTCTTTGACATAGTTCTAGTATTTTTCTAGATATATATATTTCTGATATATTTGATTGTTTGGCTAATTCTTTAATATTGTTTCTATATAATTCTTTTGTTTTATATTCCATCTTATTATATATGTTAGTTGGATCTCGATTTAATATTTCTTCAACTCCATTTATTTTTTCAAATATTTCTAGGAAATTTATTCTTTGTATTTTTTTCATACTTATAATACAATTAGCCATAGATGTTTTACATATCGCAATATCAAAATGTTCTTTTTGAATTGCATCTTGTACTGTTATTCCTGCTTTTTCAGTTTCTTCTTCTAATATTTTTAAATATCCATATGCTTTTTTTCCATATTTTTTTAAACAATATGACATATATTCAATAAAAGAATAGTTTATATCTTGAAAATCTTGTTTTTCTAGTTTATTCATTGATATTGGCTTAAATTCTAATTTATTTCTATCCTTTTTTTCAACTAATCTTTCTATAATATTTTTAACTTTATATTTCTGGACTTGACTATTATAAATTTTTATACAGATATCTGTTATATTTTGAATAATTGCAATTTGTAAAAATATACCTATATTCCATATTTCGTCCATATTTAATGCTCTTTTATTTTGATATGATGTTAAATATTTTTCTAATGATTTACTTCTTATTATATTATCTGTATATGCTACAATTTCAGATGCAAGTACATGTATTCTTGCAAATCCTGCATATTGCCCATTTTGTATTCCTACAAAATTAACATATTTTTTCATTGTTAGTTCTTTTTCAATTTGTTGTATAACTTCTTCTATAATATAGAAATTATCTAGAATCCATTCCCCTGCTGGATTAATTGTTATTCCAAGCTTTATATGTTCATTTAATAAATTATATACTATTTTGATAATATTATAATTTTCCAATAGTTGAGGTATTGGATATGTTAATTTATCTGATTTTTTTCCAATATTATGTTGTAATGATATCTTTTTTAAATATTCTTCTAATTGCTTTTCATTTAGGATTGCCCCTTCTATCTTCAAATTTTTATATTTTTTCACAGAAAATCCACTCCTTGCGCTTTTTATTACTATTATTGGCAATGGTGAATTTTTTTATTCAATTCTTGGATATTATGATTTTCTTTTTCAATATTTGTTACTTCTTTACAAATTTCATAAATTATTGTAAAATATAGCTATTGAAAGGATAGAAAAATGAAAAGTATTAGATATATTTCACATAATGAAAATGAAACAAAAAAACTTGCTGTACAAATAGCAAGTAAATTGAATATAGGTGATATAATTGTTCTTACAGGAGAATTAGGTTCTGGAAAAACAAAATTTACAGAAGGCTTTTTAAGTTATTTTAACCTTGATAAAGAAATTTCAAGCCCTACATTTACTATAGTAAACGAGTATAAGAATGAAGATATTTCAATCTTCCATTTTGATGTTTATCGTCTTGAAGATGTTGATGAATTTTATGCAATTGGTGGAGATGAATATTTTAATTCTGGAATTTCTATTATTGAATGGGGAGAATTAATAAAAGATGCTCTTCCAAAAGATTATATTGAAATTGTTTTTCATAAAGATGATAATGATGAAAATTTACGAATTTTAGATATATATCTTCATGGAAACAAATATGAAAATATTATTTAATATAAAAAACGAATGTACTATTACAACATACATTCGTTTTTTTCTCTTCTATTCAACTACTAATATAGAGTATTTATTTTATTCTCCTCTACCTTCTGGTAAAGCATTTGGTAACTCAATTCTAATTCTAATTTTGAAAACATATGATATAGCTCTTGCAAATTTTGATTTTTTGAATTTTTGCCATAAAGATGGTTTCTTTTCAAACATAATTGATTTTTCATATTCTTCTGCTTTATTATTTGCTTCATACATATCTACTAATTCATTTATTGGTTTCGTTTCTTCAATATCAACAACTTGTGAAACAACCTTTTTCTCAGTAGCTTTTTCTTTTGGAGCTTCTACAACTTTTTCTACTTTCTTCTCTTCAATCTTTTCAGCTTCTTGTGCTTCTGAAATTTCTTCAATTTTTACTTCTTCTTGTACCTTTTCAGCTTCACTTACAGCAGTACCCAAATCTACTGGTTTTGGAATTACTTTCAATGCTTCTGCAACTTCAATTCCGATATAACTTAAAGCTTTAGATCTATCTTCAATTCTTTCCATATCTATTTCAATATGAAGATTTGATTCTAAGTTATTTACTCTTGCATTTAATAATTTTATAGCATCTTGGTAATTTTGACTTTTTCTTGTTTTATCTTTTCCAACAAGTTTTAAAGTATCTATAACATCTTCTGAAAATTTGCCTTCTTCTTCAGCTTCAGAAATTCTATCTTTCCAATCATCAGTTTTGTTTTCTACAGCTTCAATTAAGTCTTTTAATTGTCCTGCTAATGCAATATTTTCTTCTCTTTGGCGAATTAATTCTTCAACTTTTTTCGTATTTTCTTCAAATTGATTTGTTGCAAATTCAACTAATTCATATGCAGCTTTATATACACTTACTGGGAAGTTTTTCTTCTTTGGATATTCTATTAAATAAGCTTTTATAGATTCAATTAGATCTTTAAAATAAGTATCATCTTCAAATTGAACTATTTGCTTTTTGCTTTTTGGATTTATTAATTTTTGTACTTTATCTATATTTGATAATATTTTTTCCTCTGTTATTACCATTCGTACATTTACTATGCCAGATTTAGATCTCCTTGACATTGCAAATCCCTCCTCTTTCTCTGTCGTCTAAAATTATTATTCTTTTTTATTATATACTAGTTTCCGTAAAACTACAAGCATTTATTCCTATTTTTTGTTTACATTTTTATTACAAAAATATTACAAGATGTAACATTTCTTCACATCTTGTAATATTACTGTAATATTTATTTTCCTAATACTTTTTTCAATTCTTCATGTCTTTTAATTTTTAATGTTGTTGTTTTAATTAGTGGTTCTTCTGTTATAACCATTTCTCTAACATATTTATATTTTGGCATTAGTTTATTTACTTCTTTTACTTTATCCCATAAAAATTCTTTTATGTTTTCTTCTCCTTCAATATTATATAATTCTTTTATTAATTCTTTATCATATACAATCTCTACACAAACTTTAACATCACCATCATCTTCTTTTTTCTCAAATACAAATGTTTCTTTTATTCCTTCTACTTTATTTAGTAATGTTTCAATTTCTTCTGGGAATACATTTTTTCCATTGTTTAATACTATAACACTTTTCTTTCTTCCTGAAATATATATAAATCCATCTTTATCAATTCTTGCTAAATCTCCTGTATGGAACCATCCATCAGATTCTAATGCTGATTTTGTTGCTTCTTCATTTTCATAATATC
>ULYR01018093.1_pt1 | contig 21948 bp, 20 predicted proteins | sample 1962341 | NCBI WGS metagenome assembly ULYR01 (sample SAMEA4835868, study PRJEB28245) | human gut metagenome | biome: gut microbiome; material: fecal sample | place: Denmark | collected 2008 | reverse complement strand
AATTAATCTTAAAACTGACAACTATTTTCAGTACACTTCAAACGCCCTTGCGTTTCAACTAAAACGTACTTGCGTTTGATTCAAAACGTACTTGTGTTTTAAGTAAAACGCACTTGCGTTTGAATCCGAACGCAAAGGCGTTTTTCAAGAGGTATAAAAAATTGATGAAAAAACAAGAAAATGCGATGCAGTATTTGTCAATTCTGTTCATTTGTTTACTAAAACTGGCTAGAAACTCATTTTGTCGGGATTTCTTTTTGACTTTTCGGTGAAATGGGGTATTTTTGTAAGATAAATAGACGTTGACGCTTACCTTGCATACCTATTTTTGTCTGTTTGGGATGAATAGGTGTGGGACAGGTAACGGCGAAGCGTACCTAAAAGGAAACTCTAAAACATCTATATTATGTCAAAAAAAGAAGAGCTAAAATCGCAAATACTAAAATTAACTCGAGAATATTATAAAGAAGTACACGGAGAAAAGAAAGAGTTTATACCAGGCAAAACTTTTATTAATTATGGAGGCCGATTCTTTAATGATGAAGAAATGGTCAACTTGGTAGATTCTTCTTTGGACTTCTGGCTGACAGCGGGTCCTTGGGCTCACAAATTTGAAACTCGTCTAGCCCAATGGTTAGGAGTAAAGCATTGTGCCTTGACAAATTCCGGGTCTTCAGCTAACCTTTTAGCCTTTTATGCTTTAACATCACCCAAATTAGGAGAAAGAAGAATAAAGAAAGGAGACGAAGTTATCACGGTAGCCTGTGGCTTCCCTACCACTGTAACACCAATCATTCAGTTCGGCGCTGTCCCTGTATTTGTCGATATTACAATTCCCGAATACGACATTGACGTAACTAAATTAGAAGAGGCATACACAGAAAAGACAAAAGCTGTAATGATTGCTCACTCATTAGGTAATCCATTTAATCTGAAAGAAGTAAAAGCTTTCTGTGATAAACATAACCTCTGGCTAGTGGAAGATAATTGCGATGCTTTAGGTTCTGAATATACCATTGACGGAGTTACCAAAAAGACTGGAACTTGGGGACACATCGGTACCAGTTCATTCTATCCTCCCCATCACATGACTATGGGTGAAGGTGGTGCCGTTTATACAGACGATCGCGAATTAGACAAAATCATCCGTTCTTTCCGTGACTGGGGCCGTGACTGCTGGTGCATCGGTGGCGTAGACAATACCTGCAAATGTCGTTTCACCGGTCAGTTCGGAGAGCTTCCTGTTGGTTACGACCACAAGTATGTATATTCTCACTTCGGTTTTAATTTGAAAGTGACTGATATGCAGGCAGCTATTGGATGTGCACAATTAGAAAAGCTGGATGACATTGTAGAAGCACGACGTAAAAACTTCCAAACCCTCCGCAAAGGTTTAGAAGGAACTCCGGGATTAATCCTTCCAGAGGCTACTCCTAATTCAAATCCAAGTTGGTTCGGTTTCCTGATTTCAGTAAAAGAAGATGCCGGGTTTACTCGCAATGAACTCTCTGAATACCTGGAAAGTAAAAGAATTCAGACTCGTAACCTCTTTGCCGGAAATTTATTGAAGCATCCGGCTTTTGATGAAATGCGCAAGGAGGGTACAGGCTATCGCGTAATCGGAGACTTGAAGGGTACAGACTTTGTTATGACCAATACATTCTGGATTGGTGTATATCCAGGTATGAGTCCAGAAATGCTTGAGTTCATGATTTCCACAATTAAGGAATTTGTCGCATCTAAACAATAAATCCATGAAAGTCGTACTGTTAGCAGGAGGTTTTGGTACACGCATCTCTGAAGAATCTCAATTCAAGCCAAAACCCATGATTGAAATTGGAGGAATGCCTATCCTTTGGCATATTATGAAAGAATATGCCTACTACGGACACACTGAGTTTATCATTTGCGCCGGATACCGGCAAGAATACATTAAAGAATGGTTTGCCAATTACTTCCTTCATAACAGCGATGTCACTTTTGATTATCGCGATGGTAAAAATGAAATGACAGTACATTCCAACCATTGTGAACCATGGAAAGTAACCGTAGTAGACACAGGCTATAACACCATGACGGGGGGTAGAATCAAACGTATTCAGAAATATATAGGAAATGAACCATTCTTTATGACATACGGTGACGGCGTTTGTGATGTAGATATAAACCAACTACTTGAATTCCATAAAAGTCATGGAAAAATTGCCACTCTTACTGCGGTGAAATTAAAACAAGACAAAGGTATACTGAACATAGGTGGAGACAATGCTGTAAAATCTTTCCGTGAAAAAAACATTTCAGACGGAGCTCCAATCAACGCCGGTTATATGGTACTACAGCCGGAAATCTTTAAATACCTGAAAGATGATACGACTGTTTTTGAGAAAGGACCTTTAGAAAAATTAGTAGAAGAAGGAGAACTTATGTCTTATATCCATACCGGTTTCTGGCAATGCATGGATAACATCCGTGAAAAAGCAATGCTTGAAAAGCTTTTAGCAAATGATGAAGCCCCATGGAAAAAATGGACAAGAGAAGTACCTAAAGAGTATCAACTATGATCGATATATTCAATAATTTCTATAAAGGAAAGCGTGTTTTAGTAACAGGACATACTGGCTTCAAAGGAAGCTGGCTTTCCATTTGGCTGCATGAATTAGGAGCAGAAGTAATCGGTGTTGCACAAGATCCATTTACTGATCGGGATAATTATGTGCTTTCTGGTATCGGCAATAAAATAAAAGCAGATATTCGTGCGGACATTCGTGACGGAAAACGAATGAAAGAAATATTTCAAGAATATCAGCCAGAAATTGTATTCCATTTGGCAGCTCAGCCCCTTGTGCGTTTAAGTTACGACATCCCAGTTGAGACATACGAAACCAACGTAATGGGAACCATTAACATAATGGAAGCTATGCGAGTGACTGACAGTGTAAAAGTTGGAGTAATGATTACAACTGATAAATGTTACGAAAATAAAGAGCAAATTTGGGGGTATCGTGAGAATGAGCCCATGGGTGGCTATGATCCCTACTCTTCTTCCAAAGGCGCTGCAGAAATCGCAATTGCTTCCTGGCGTCGCAGTTTCTTTAATCCAGCAGACTATGGAATCAAACATCATGTATCTTTAGCAAGCGTTCGTGCTGGTAACGTAATTGGAGGCGGCGATTGGGCGCTTGATCGCATCATTCCGGATTGTATCAAAGCATTGGAAGCAGGAAAGCCCATTGATATCCGTAGTCCCAAAGCGATCCGTCCGTGGCAGCATGTATTGGAACCTCTAAGTGGTTATATGTTACTGGCACAAAAAATGTGGAATGAGCCCACAAAATATTGTGAAGGCTGGAACTTTGGACCACGGACAGAAAACATCACTCCTGTATGGGATGTAGCACAAGATGTAGTAAAATACTATGGTTATGGTACATTGAATGATGTTTCTGACCCCAATGCATTACATGAAGCAAAGTTACTTATGCTGGATATCAGCAAAGCCAAATTCCTCTTAGGATGGGAACCAAGAATGAATATTCATCAATGCATAGCATTAACTATTGACTGGTATAAACGGTACAAATCAGAAGACATATACCAAATTTGTAAAGAACAAATCTCTCAATATTTATCATAAAAATGAAAGTTTTATTAACAGGAGGAAGTGGGTTTATCGGGCGTAATATATTAGAAAGTTTTTTAGCTAAAAAATATGAGATTATAGCTCCCTCTAGCAAAGAATTAAACCTTTCTGATGAAAATAATGTTGATATATTTTTTAAAGAAAATCCAGTAGATATTGTTATCCATGCAGCTGTAAAGCCATGCCATAGAAACGCAAAAGATTTCTCAAACCTATTCTATACTAACACTCGTATGTTTTTTAATCTTGAACGCCACAAGAATGAATATAACAAAATGTTAGTTCTTGGTTCCGGAGCAATCTATGATATGCGACATTATCATCCTAAGATGAAAGAACAAGAATGGATAAATTTTCTTCCTGAAGACGAGCATGGATATTGTAAATATGTGTGTGAGAAAATCATCGAAAATAGCTCTAATATTTATGACTTAAGAATTTTTGGAATTTTCGGGAAATATGAAGACTATGCTATACGATTTATCTCAAATGCCATTTGCAAAACCTTGTTTGATTTACCTATAACAATTAAACAAAACAGAAAATTTGACTATTTATATGTAAATGATTTGATGCCTATTCTAGATTGGTTTATTCAACAAAATCCCCAACATCAATCTTATAACATAACTCCTGATACATCTATTTCGCTTTATGAATTAGCTACAATGGTAAAAACGATTTCTAACAAAGATTTACCTATCCATGTAGCACTAGATGGAATGGGTAGTGAATATAGCGGAGATAATACATTACTAAGAAAAGAATTTCCAAAAGTAGAATTCACACCTATATATACCGCGATAGAAAATTTATATAATTGGTATAAAGAAAGAAAGGATTCCATAAACAAAGAATTTTTATTAACCGATAAATAAATATTATGATTAAAGTTTCAGATTTTATATTCCAGCATTTAGTAGAAAACCACAATATAAGTCATTGTTTTCTAGTAACTGGCGGCGGGGCAATGCATCTAAATGATTCTATTGGCCATACAAAAGGATTAACCTATATATGTAATCACCACGAGCAAGCTTCAGCCATTGCAGCTGAAGGATATTATCGCACTTGCGGAAAACTTTGTGTGACTAACGTTACTACAGGTCCTGGAGGAACAAATGCAATAACAGGGGTATTAGGACAATATTTGGATTCCATACCTGCATTATATATTTCCGGACAGATAAAAACTTCCACATATAAAAATACATATCCCTATCTCAATCTACGCCAACTGGGTGATCAGGAAACAGACATTGTCAGCATAGTAAAACCCATTACAAAATATGCAAAGACTATTACAAACGCTTTAGATATCAAGTACGAATTAGACAAAGCAATAGCCATTGCATTAGATGGAAGACCAGGGCCTGTATGGCTTGATATACCTTTGGACATACAAGGAGCCATGGTAGATGAAACAAACTTCAAGGAATTCAATACAGATGAATTGATAGACCCTATTAAACATTCTTTAGTAGACCAGCAAATTCTAGAACTAATAAAACGAATTAAAACAGCTAAGAGTCCTGTTATATATGTAGGAAATGGTATTCGATTAGCGAACCGGGTAAATGAATTCATTACCCTGGCTGAAGAATTAAAGATTCCAGTTGTAACAGCTATTAGTGGTTCAGATATAATATGGCATAATCACCCATTATGCTACGGCAAACCAGGTATTTGTGGAGACAGAATAGGGAATATCATGGTTCAAAATGCTGACCTTTTACTCATCTTAGGTACAAGATTAAGTATAAGACAAGTTAGCTATGCATACGACTTGTTGGCGCCTAAAGCCTATAAGGTCATGGTAGACATTGATTTGGCTGAAATGGAAAAGCCAACTCTTAGTATTGATATGCCAATTCATGTTAATCTGCATGAATTCATAGACAAATTTAGCATTGCGATAAAAGGACAAGAATTACCCGATTTTGCAGATTGGAGATTTTGGGGAAGAAATATAGAGAAGCAATTACCGACCCTATTTGATGACAATCCAAGCATTGAAGGCTATACCAGCTCATATGTATTTGCCGACGCTCTATTTAAACAATTAAAAGACGGTGACGTAGTTGTCACAGGAAATGGAACAGCTTATACTTCGACTTATCAAGCAATGAAAGTAAACAAGGGAGTACGTGTATTCGCCAATCAAGGATGTGCTGCAATGGGATATGATCTTCCAGCAGCAATAGGAGCCATCACAGCAAACCATAAAGGTCAGACTATATTAATTACCGGCGATGGCAGCCTTCAAATGAATATTCAGGAATTACAAACCTTGGTTACGTACAATATGCCGTTAAAAATATTTGTCCTTGAAAATGAAGGTTATCTAGCTATCAAAACTACCCAAAAATCGTTCTTTAAAGGACATTTTACCGGAAGTAATCCAGAAAGTGGAGTTATCTGCCCCAATCTTGAAAAAATTGCCAACGCTTATGGCATCTCCTACATTGGGACAAACAAAGAAGGAAAAGAACTCGATGAAGTTATCCGACAAGTATTGGATTCTCCAACAACAATGATTTGTGAAGTTCATATGCATCCAGAGCAAACTCTCTTTCCAAAATCAGCTTCATTTATGGATAAGGAAACAGGAAAAATGACTTCTGCTCCACTAGACAGAATGGCTCCATTTATGGATGATGAATTGCAGCAAAAATGTATTTATAAAGCATAAATGAATCTATTAAAGCAAATGGCACAAAGAATAGGCATAGATAAATCTATTGCCTATTCTTCTGGAGCACGCATCATCCAAGCTTTCACTGGAGTTGCCTCCATCATATTTATATCAAAATATCTTACAGGCATTGAACAAGGATTTTACTATACTTTTGGAAGTATAGTAGCCATACAAATATTCTTCGAACTAGGATTGACCGGTATTATCACACAATATGTTGCCCATGAAGCATCTCACTTAACCCTAAATAACTTGCAACAATTTGAAGGAGAAGAAAAATATAGATCCAGATTAGGGTCTTTGCTCCGATTTAGTGTTAAATGGTATGCTATTATCTCTATCCTGCTTCTTTTCGCACTAATCATAATAGGCTTTATTTTTTTCGAACGATATGACCAAAGTGAAGGTTCAGTTTCCTGGCGAATTCCTTGGATATTAATTTCACTTGGAACGGCAATCAAATTATTTCAGTCCCCCTTGACTTCCCTTCTAATGGGAATAGGTAAGGTAAAAGAAATGAGCAAGATAGGGTTCTATCAACAAATCATATTACCAGCATCTGCTTGGATTGGCCTAGCCTGCGGCTTCAAATTATACGTAGTAGGTATCAGTACCATATTGGCTGCATTAATTTGGAATATCTATATATCAAAGACATCTATGCAGCGAATTCTGACTAATTTATGGAGAGAAAAAATAACCACACGTGTCCAATACATGAAAGAGATATTCCCTTTTCAATGGAAAATTGCATTAAGTTGGATTAGCGGTTATTTCATTTTCCAGTTATTCAATCCGGTTTTATTTGCAACAGAAGGAGCTGTAGTAGCTGGACAAATGGGCATGACGCTTGCAGCACTTAATGGTATACAATCTTTATCCTTAAGCTGGTTAAATACCAAAGTTCCTTTGTATTCACGATTGATAGCCCTGAAAGATTACGAACAGTTAGATCAGATTCTTAATAAGACACTTAAACAAATGACATTAGTTTGTTTATGTTTACTATGTATCATGATGATAGGAATATGGGGTATACGATATTATAACATTCAGTTAGGTGGAAAGCCTTTAGGTGAACGTTTCCTTGACTACCTTCCGATGTTACTCATGATGATACCGTTATTTATAAATCAATACGTAGCATCGTGGGCTACTTATTTACGATGTCATAAGCAAGAGCCATTTCTTGCAAATTCCATTTTTACAGGAATTGCTTGTTGTTTATCTACATTTATTTTAGGAAAATATTTTGGATTATATGGTATTACAAGTGGCTACTGCTTGATAACCATAGCTGTTCTCCCCTGGGGATATCATATTTACAGAACTAAAAAACTACAATGGCATGGAACAAAATAAACAACCATTATTATCAATCTGTATTCCAACTTATAATAGGGCAAGCTACCTAGAAGGAGCAATACTAAACATTATAACAGATAACGCTTTCGGAGATGAAGTCGAAATTATTATATCTGACAATGCCTCAACAGATAACACAGAAGAAATCGCAAAAAAATACACTCAAAAACATTATAATATTAAGTATTATAAAAACGAAGAAAATATTCGAGATAAAAACTTCATGCTAGCTTTACAGCGTGGAAATGGTCTATATCGAAGATTATTTAATGATACTCTTAGGTTTAAGGAAAGAGCATTACAAAAAATGTTAGATATTATTCGTATTTCGCCACAAAATCGCCCTCTATTTTTTTACCAGAATATAACATTTCTAAATTCTAACACACAAAAAAAAATAAATAATCCAGCTGAACTAATATTAAATACCAGTTACTGGATAACATGGATAGGCAATTTTGGGAATTGGAAACATATCATAAATAATATTCCCTCTCCAAACGAATGTGCCCCCTTACTATTAACACAAGTCGATTGGTCCTTTAAAATCATGTCAGGAAACCAATGTGCGCAAATCTACTTTGATGATTATTTTGAATCCATCATACCTAACAAAAAGGGAGGATATAATATTTTTAACGTTTTCATAAATAATTACCTTTTAATTATAAGGCAATATATAGATAAGAAAAGCATCATTCAAAAAGAAAAGTATCGCCTTTTCCGATATTTTTTGCTTAAATGGATAAGTTCACTTAAAAACTCAAATAAAGATTTTACTTTTGAAAAAAATAATATTTGGAATATTCTTATGAAAGAATATTGGTATTGTCCATATTTCTATATTGGACTAATATTCTTGTATATAAAAAATATAATCGCAAAAAAGTAAAATATTAATCATGAAAATCCTATTAAAAAAAATTGCATATTTAATTATATCATTTTTTCATCTATTCTATAACCTAAAAACAGCTAAATACTTAGACAAAATAAACATAAGTATACGTTCCATGTGGCTTAGATGTGAATTCAAACACATTGGAGATAGTGTATTTTTCTTAAAAGGACTTTACCTTCTCGGAGCTAAACATATTACAATTGGAAATAATGTTTGCTTCGGGAAAGGTTGTATATTAACAGCTTGGGAGAAATATTTAGAAACAAAACTTTCACCCAATATTATAATTGGGAACAATTGCAATTTTGGAGATTACAATCACATTACAGCAACCAATAATATCACTATAGGAAATGGGGTTCTCACAGGCCGATGGGTGACGATAACAGATAACTCTCACGGGAAAACTGATTATCAATCACTTCAATGTCCTCCTATAAAAAGAAATATATACTCAAAAGGTCCTGTAAAAATAGGAAATAACGTATGGATTGGAGATAAAGCAACAATATTACCAGGTGTAACAATTGGAGATGGAGCCATAATTGGAGCAAACTCTCTAGTATCTAAGGATATACCTCCTTATTGTATTGTAGGAGGTAACCCAGCAATTATATTAAAAGAAAATAAAAATCATATCTAAAAATGACAACAATTAATCCTCGTATTATAGCATTTTATTTACCGCAATATTATCCATTTAAAGAAAATAATGAATGGTGGGGTACAGGTTTTACGGAATGGACCAACGTCGGAAGAGCTAAACCTCTATTTAAAAATCATTATCAACCGAGAGTTCCTGCTGATTTAGGATACTACGATCTACGGCTACCAGAAGTACGCATCCAGCAGGCCCAACTAGCACGAGAAGCAGGAGTATATGGTTTCTGTTATTGGCATTATTGGTTTGGAAATGGAAAAAGATTATTAGAACGTGTATTTGATGAGGTTTTAGAATCAGGACAGCCCAATTTCCCATTTTGCCTAGGATGGGCAAACCATTCATGGTATGCCAAGACATGGGATAAATATAGTAAAGATAAGTTGTTAATGGAACAAATTTATGGAGGAAAAGATGACTATATATCTCATTTCAATTATGCATTAAAAGCCTTCAAAGACTCCCGCTATATAAGAATACATAACAAGCCGCTCTTTTTTATATATGATGCCATGGCTGTTCCTACAGAATTTCTTTCCACATGGAATGAACTCGCTATTAAAAATGGCTTAGATGGAATATGTTTCATTGGAAGAATTAAAGATGATAATGAATTCGATGAGATAATAAAGAAAGGATTTTCGTTTGTTACATCTGAAAGAATTAATGGAATAGCCAAACATAGAAATCTATTTATCAGAAGATTATTTCAGGTAAAAAATATCCTTCTAAAAAAGCCAGTAAATTACTATTCTTACAAAGAAGCATATCCTTTTTTTATAAATAAAGAAGTAGACAGTAAATCTAATTTCATTCCTTCAATTATTCCCAACTGGGATCATTCTCCTAGAAGTCAATCACGCGGTATTATTTTGCACAATTCAACACCTGAGCTTTTTAGGAAACATATTAAAGAAGTTTTCGAATTAATAAAGAATAAACCACAAGATGAACAAATTGTTTTCTTAAAATCATGGAACGAATGGGGAGAAGGTAATTATATGGAACCGGATTTAAAATGGGGGAAACAGTATATAGAAGCATTAAAGGCCGAATTATCTAGCAGAAACTAATAAATTATTTCTCTTTTCTTATATAAATATAATGTACAATGCTTTTACTATAATCAATAATATGAAAAAAGTTCCTAACTACTTATTTGCATAAAATCTTATAAAGTTTAACAAGCCAAGTAGTCAATATTTAAATTCATATAAGCCACCAATTATAGTAACAAGATGACATTATGTTAATCCATACCAACAAAGAGAACATTAAAGAATATAAAAATATTTCTTAAAGTGGAAATTCTAGAACTTATATGCACAGACGGGTATATTTATCTAATACTATTTCTATTTCTTTGGTTCAATACAATTTTAGAATCATCCGTTCAGATATCCAAATATAAATATTTTCTTTTTTCTCTATCTTCAATAATCTTAATCTCATTTATTGGATTTAGGTGGGAAACAGGTACAGATTGGGAAGCATATAAAGATTTATTTGACACATTACAACTAGATTGGTCATTTTTATTTAATGTATATCATTTTGACATTGGCTATGTATTATTCAACGCTTTAATTAAGTTATTCACAAATGACTATACACTTTTTCTGATTTGCAATAGTGGAATTACTATCTTCTTCTTAGCTAAACTTATTATCAAAACATCTCCTTACCCCAATCTATCATTACTATTTTTCTATACGAATTTTATGATAGCACAATTCATGGGAAGCAATAGAAGAATGATGGCAATGGTTTTTATTTTGTGGTTCTTTTATTATATATATAATAAAGAAAAAAAATATTCATATCTAAACCTAGGAGTTTCTTTTATATTTCATAGATCTGCTATTGCAAATATTTTGGGCTATTATATACCCAAAAAAGTATTTTCATTACAACAAACTATCACAATACTTATTATTTCATTCATTATAGGAATTTTACAAGTACCAGCACGTACTATCGAAATTGCAGGTAATTTTTTATCTACTTTTATAAACAATCCAATTATCGAAAAAATGGTCTTCTACTCAGAAAATAATGAAGAACATTTAGTTTATGGAACAGGTAGTTTAATTATTTCTACGACCTTAGCCGTAGCAAAAAGAAGTATATTACTTGCATTCTATATCTACATTATTAAAAGACACAATATAGATAAACTAACACAGTTCTTTTATAATATTTATATTCTCGGATTTGCAGGATACCTCTTTTTTATTGGTTCTTTTTTCCAAATGTTAACTGCCTATTTAGCTTTTATTGAAATTTTGCTTATTGGAAGAATGTATGCATATACAAACGGAAAAGTCAAACTCATATTTTGCACACTTATTAGTTTTTACGGCTTCCTACAAATGGCTAATGCCCTAAATGTATATCCTGAACTATACATACCATACATTCCTTTTTGGAGTAACTTACAAAGATAAAAAAGATGAGAACTAATTATTTAATGATTACAGGATCATATCCACCTAATATCTGTGGAGTTGGAGACTATACACAATGTTTTATGAGTAATACTAGTAATTCATGGAAATTATATTATTCCAATTCTTGGAAACTTTCCGAGATATTCAGGAAAATAAAAGATATTTCTGATTACCAGTGTAATAATATCATAATGCAATATCCAACACAAGGATATAAATGGAGTATCCTTCCCCAATTACTATGCATTTACTATTCTCTTTTTACAAAAAAAAATTTTATTGTTGTTTTACATGAATTCTCGCAACGTTCTAGAAAAGCCAAATTAGCTACTTGCTTATTCTTCATAGCAAATAGAATAATTTTTACCAACGAATATGAAAGACAATATGCAATCAAAAAATTTAGAATCAACCCATTAAAAACAGATGTAATTAAAATAATATCAAATATTGAAAATGTGTCAAAAATAAAATCATGGGACAGTAGAAATATCGATATCGCATATTTTGGACATTTACGTCCCCTTAAGGGACTTGAGGATTTTCTAGATACGGCATCCCATATATATAAATTGCATAAAATCAATATTACGATTATTGGACAAGTCTTACCTGAGTTTAAAACATATTTTGAGAATCTTATACAACAATATGATGTACCTATAAACTTAAAATTAAACTTAAGTTCTACAGAAGTATCACAGGAATTAAATAACACTAAAATAACATTTTTACCATTTCCTGATGGCTTATCAGAAAGAAGAGGTTCCTTTCTTGCTGCAATCTCGAATGGTTCTCTAGTAGTATCTTACAAAGGAATTTTTACAACGCCTGAATTATTTAACATTTTTATACAAACAGAACGTAATACTGCAATTAAAGATATAATTAAAATACTAGAACAAACAGACGCCAAATCATTTGAAATATTTCAACATAACTGCTTTCAGTATTTAAAATACTATATTCCTCAGTCTTGGAAAGAAGTAGTATCACTATATGAAAAAAGTATTAATAAAATATGATACCTAAAATAATCCACTATTGTTGGTTAAGCAATGACCCATATCCCCCATTAATAAATCAATGTATTGAATCATGGAAAACAAAATTACCTGATTACGAATTTATTCTATGGGATACAAAAAGAATTGACATTAACTCTGAGATATGGCTAAAACAATGTTTTGAAAATAAAAAATATGCATTCGCGGCAGACTATATAAGATGTTATGCCTTATACCATTATGGCGGTATATACTTAGACGCTGATGTCGAAGTTATAAAAAGTTTTAATCCACTACTAGATTCAACTATTATTATGGGAGAAGAAGCCAGTGGTGACATTGAAGCTGCAGTAATAGGATCAGAGAAAGGATCTAAATGGTTAGAAAAATGTTTAGAATATTATAAAAATCGTCCATTCATTAAACCTAATGGAAGTTATGATATGCGACCAATACCTTTATTACTAAATCAAATCAGGCAAGACTTTTTTCCCTCATATCCACTTAAACCTTTTTACTACTTCTCTCCTAAAGATTATAATATAGGTAAAATATACATTACTAATCAAACCTATTGTATACACCATTTTGATGGGAAATGGCTAAAAAAAGGTTTTAAGTATAAATTAAAAATAATTCTTCATAAAATATTATATACGATTTTAGGCCGTAAAGGTCACAACAAAGCTGTAAAATTTATTCGAAAGATAAAAAGAATACAATAAAATGAAATCAATGCTTTTTTCTGTTTTACTATCTATTTATCACCAAGAAGATATAACAGCATTCAAAGAATGCATGGATAGCATTCTTTGCCAGAAGTTACTTCCAAATGAAATTATTTTGGTTAAAGATGGACCACTTACGCAAGAATTGAATAATGCCATTGAAGAATATGCTTCACAATATCCAGAATTTAAGATTATATCTCTGAAAAAGAATCAGGGATTAGGAAAAGCACTCAACATAGGATTACAATATTGTTCTAATGAATTAATAGCTCGAATGGATACGGATGATATTGCAAAACCTGATAGATTCGAAAAACAAATTAAAATATTTGAAAAGTATCCAGAAATAGATATATGTAGCGCATGGATTGAAGAATTCGAGAATGATACGAATAATATAATCTCTATAAAAAAACTACCGGAAAAGCACCAAGACATATTAAAATATGCAAAACACCGATGTCCTATAAATCACCCTGTTGTAATGTACAAAAAAACAGCAGTCTTAAAAGCAGGGGGATATGAAGGATTCCCCGAAGACTATAGGCTATGGGTAAAAATGCTTATAAATAACGCCCAGTTTTACAATATACAAGAAAGTTTATTATATTTCCGATTCTCAAGAAATATGATTAAACGCCGAGGTGGATGGAAATATGCCATTGCAGACATAAAATCCCAAATAGATTTTTATAAATTAGGATTATTTGGAATGCCTACACTTGTATATAACATTTTTATCCGAGCAATTGTCAGATTAACTCCTAATCAGATTCGTAGTATTATATACAAAAAAATATTACGAAAGTAAATAAGCTGAATTAATAATTCTATTTATAACAAACTATAAAACCATCATAAATGATTGAAGATAATAAAATACAGAAAAAAGAAAGCAATGAAATTGATTTAATTCTTTTATTCCAAAAGATATATTCAAATCAAAAAAAGATATATAAATCTATTGGACTAGGAATAGGCATAGGTATCATTATAGGGTTTAGCCTACCAAAAACTTACCAAGTAGATGTCAGTTTATCTCCTGAATCAGGTATTAGTGGAGCCAGTGGATTATCCGGCATAGCTTCTATGTTCGGATTAGGGAATAGTTCTGCGGGATTCGGTGAAGACGCCCTTACCTTCACTATGTTTCCAGAAATCGTAAAAACAAACCCTTTCGCATTGGAAATGCTTCAAATTCCTGTCAAGACCCAAAAGAAGGAAAAGCTTACACTTTATGACTATCTTGATTCTGAAAAGAAGCCTTGGTGGAATTATATAATGGGGGCTCCAAGTATGGCTATTAGTGGAATCATGTCATTATTCAAAGATACTCCAACAGATAGCATAAAAAAAGCAATCGACCCATTCTATCTCACTCCTGAACAAACAGAACGAATTGGCATGTTAAAAAAGGTTTTAAAGGTAGAAACAGATAAAAAAACCAACGTAACAAAAGTTAGTGTAGCTTTACAGGATCCGCTTGCAGCCGCAATCGTAGCAGATAGTGCCGTACACAAACTGCAGGAATATATCACCGACTACCGTACTCGTAAGGCAAAGCAGGATTATGATTTTCAGTTCAGTTTATGCGAACAATACAAAAAAGAATATTTTGAGGCCCAGCAGGAATATGCAAAATTCGCAGATGCCAACCGAAATGTCATCCTTCAAGCTGTAACTTCTGAAAAAGATAGATTACAAAAAAATCTAAGTTTAGCAGAACAAATCTATAGCCAGTCCATGGGACAGCTGCAGGTTCTGCGCGGGAAAGTACAGGAGGCAAAACCGGTGTTTGCCGTAGTAGAACCGGCCACCGTACCACTTGTTCCGGCATCTCCCAAGAAAATGCTCATCATCATTGCTTTTGCATTTTTAGCTTTTGTGCTTGAGTCTGTATGGATTCTTTTCGGGAAAGATATTTATCAAGACTTCAAGAATGAACTGAAAAAGAAAGATTAATTCCAATACGGTATCATTATTTTATCTTTACACATATGAAATATCCTATAGGCATACAAACATTCGAACAAATCATAATGGATGGATATATCTATGTAGATAAGACTGATTTAATATATTCACTTGTAACAAGAGGGAAAATATACTTTCTCAGCCGCCCGAGACGATTTGGGAAAAGCCTTCTGCTATCTACGCTGGAAAATTATTTTCAGGGTAGAAAAGACTTGTTTGAGGGGCTAAAAATAAGCGAACTGGAAAATAACTGGCTTGCCTATCCGGTATTTCACATTGATTTTAATGGAGTAAACTTTAACCAGCCAAGGGCTTTGGAAGCTAAGCTGGAAGGCTATATTTCTTCTTGGGAAAGGATATACGAAATAAATCCAGGAATTGACTTCAACTTGGGTTCCAGATTTGAGAATGTATTAAGGGCAGCAGCCCAGAAATATCAGCGGGGAGCTGTGGTCCTGGTGGATGAATATGACAAGCCGCTGCTGGATGTACTGGACCGTGACGAAAAATTGCTCAACCATAACCGTGATATACTGAAAGCTTTTTATTCTACATTTAAACTGGCTGACAGATATCTTCAGTTTGTATTTCTAACAGGAGTAACCAGATTCTCTCAGGTCAGTGTCTTCAGTGGATTCAACAGTCCGAAAGATATCACCATAAATGAAGAATATGAGGCAATATGCGGTATCACAGAAGAGGAACTGCAATTGTATTTTCAAACTTCAATCCAAGAAATGGCGAAAAGAGAAGGATGTACTGCCAACGAAATGAAACAGATTCTGAAACGGCAATATGATGGTTATCATTTCAGTGAACGGATGAAGGATATTTATAACCCATTCAGCATTTTGAATGCATTCGACTCCAAACGCCCTTATGACTTCTGGTTCAGTTCGGGCACGCCTGAATACTTAATCCGGTTATTGAACTTATCGGATGAGAACATCAACGAAATTACCGGGAAATATTATGACTCAAGTAATTTCATGGACTATAAAGCACATGCGGAAAATCCTTTGCCTATGCTTTTTCAAAGTGGTTATCTCACTATTAAAGATTACGACAAAAGAAGAAACCGCTTCATGCTGGATTTTCCAAACAATGAGGTGAAAAGTGGATTACTGACCTTAATAGCATCCAACTATCTTAAAACAAATGAGGATACACGTAATATTGCACAAGAAATGGTATTTTCTTTGGAAGATGGGAATCTGGAAAAATTTCATGGCATACTTACAGCTTTTCTCGCAGAAATACCCTATACCATGCGAAGAAAAGAAAATGAGCGAGAAAAAGAACGGTATTTCCATTATACATTTTATCTGATTCTCCGACTAATGAGCGTGTACACGGTATATACCGAAAAGGAACAAAGCCAGGGAAGAGTGGACTGCATTATAGAAACACCCAAATTCGTATATATTTTTGAATTTAAACTGAACAGTACAGCTAAAGAAGCCCTTCAACAAATTGAATCCAAGGGATATGCGAATCCATATAAAAATGATAAAAGAAAATTATATAAAGTCGGTATCAGCTTTTCATCTGAAACAGGTACAATAAAAGACTGGGATGTACAAAGTTCAGACGAAAAATAATGATCTGATAAAAACAAAAAACAAATGAAAAAACACTTACTAATAATCTGTGGCTTATTTTTATGCACATCCATTTCTGGACAGACTGAGAACTCTTCCCTCACCTACCACGTGGAATTAGGAGCCACTGCCGGAAACGGTACGTACGCCCCATTGTGGTTCACTGGAAACCGTTACGGATTAGGAAGCACAAATCCGAACTCGGGATATCTGTTGGCAGGAATCTCATACGAAAAACAATTCAAACGCGGATGGCGTATTGAAGCCGGACTAGACATGGCGGGAGGCATTCATCAGGCGCAAGATGTGTTCATTCATCAGATATACAGTGATTTTTCCTGGAAGATGCTGACACTGAGCATCGGAAGTAAGGAACGACCGGGTTTTCCGCTGACCAAGAACACAGCACTAAGTAGCGGAATGATGGTGGAAGGTCCTAACACGCAACCGATTCCACAAATCAGAGGAGAAATCAAGGAGTTTCTAAACGTGCCGGGCACAAAAGGATGGCTGGCTTTTAAAGGACACATTGCCTACGGTTCATTTACAGACAATGGCTGGCAGAAGGAGTTTGTACGTCCGGGACAGTATTTCACAAAGGATGTGCTTTACCATAGCAAATCGCTCATGCTGCGGTTAGGGAACAAGGAAAAACTTCCATTGGAGTTTGAATTTGGCCTTCTGATGGCAACACAATTTGGAGGTGACCGCTATCTGAAATTGGAAGACGGAAGTACAGAGAAGGTGCTGGACATGCCGGACAATTTGAAGGCTTATTGGAAAGCTTTTTTCCCTCAAGCAGGAGGGAGTGATACTCCTGAAGGAGAACAAGTAAACGTGGAAGGAAACATGTTAGGAAGCTGGAACTTCGCACTGAATTACTATTTGGGACAATGGAAGTTCCGGGCTTATCTGGAACATTATTTTGAAGATACATCACAGATGTTTTGGGAATATGGACGCTGGAAAGACGGACAAATCGGACTGGAAATTACTTTTCCGAAAAACCAGTGGATAACTTCGGCCGTATGGGAAGGACTTTGCACAAAAGACCAAGCAGGTCCCCTGTTGTTTGATAGCTTTTGGGGACAGTTCCCTGAATACCAAATCAGCGCCGATGATAATTATTACAATCATTATATTTATGGAGGCTGGCAGCACCAAGGTATGGGCATGGGCAACCCATTGCTTCCAGGACCAGCCTATAATGCAGACCATAGTATTTCATTCCGGAGTAATCGCGTAAGAGCACATCACCTGGGCATCAGCGGACAGCCTTCTTCGGAGTGGGGATACCGCATGCTGATTTCATTCGCCCGCCACTGGGGTACATACGACATTCCTCTTGACCAACAGCGGAAACAATTCAGTTCGCTCTATGAAGCAACTTATACACCGAAATGGACAAAGGGATGGAGTGCTTCGGCAGCACTGGGACTTGACCGAGGTAATTACTTGGGTAATTCTACAGGAGGCATGCTGACCATCAGAAAAACAGGAGTGATTTTTTAATTGAAGAAAAGAAGTATGAAACGAATTTTCTATATAGGGCTTTGCATAATGGTACTGGCCATGGTATGCAACAGTTGCAAGAAGGAACCGATAAACAGTGAGATTGAAGGACACTGGCAATTATTGGAATTTACGACGAAAGCGGACAATGAGGTGCATCCGTGTGAACGTATCTATTACAGTATACAGCTTTGGGTAGTGGAAGTAGCAGAAAAGCAAGGGCCACAGGGATTGACTCCTTTCCGCGGAAGATACCAGTACGATGAAGCAAGTAATAGCATCACCATGAACGACATGAGCACGTATGACATTCCGGAAAACTCCCGTCCGGCTGAGGTATGGGAACTGGAGCCCTACGGACTAAACAATGTGAATACGACGTTCAAGGTAGTGGAAACAAACGGGAAATACATGACCTTAGAGTCTGATTATGCCATATTAAAGTTTAAGAAATTCTAAAGCAAAAGGCATATAATCAGAAAAAAAGCCCCGGCTGTCATTGGCAGTACGGGGCTTTTTCTATATCTTTGCGGGGTAAAATTTGATTATTTATGGAAAGAAAAGTAGCACTAATCACAGGTATTACAGGACAGGACGGATCATTCCTGGCTGAATTTTTATTGGAAAAAGGTTATGACGTACACGGTACCATCCGCCGCTCGTCAGTGGACTTCCGCGAACGTATCGCACATCTGGAAGGACAACCGAAATTTCACTTGCACTATGCGGATTTGGGGGATTCCATGAGTATTCTGCAAGTGGTAAGCAAGGTACGCCCCACAGAAATTTACAACCTGGCTGCACAAAGCCACGTACAGGTAAGTTTTGATTCTCCGGAATTTACAGCTGATGTAGACGCCACAGGGGTGCTCCGCGTGTTAGAGGCTGTCCGTCTGTGCGGACTGAAAGATACCTGCCGCATCTATCAGGCATCTACTTCGGAACTTTACGGAAAGGTGGAAGAAGTGCCGCAGAATGAAAACACGCCGTTCCATCCTTACAGCCCGTATGCAGTGGCTAAGCTGTATGGCTTCTGGATTGTGAAGGAATACCGCGAGGCTTACAATATGTATTGCTGCTCGGGTATCTTGTTCAACCATGAATCGGAACGCCGTGGAGAAACTTTCGTAACACGTAAGATTACATTGGCTGCAGCCCGCATTGCACAGGGAAAACAGGAGAAGCTGTATCTGGGTAACCTGGACTCACTGCGCGACTGGGGTTATGCCAAGGATTACGTGGAATGTATGTGGCTGATTCTGCAGCATGAAACGCCGGAAGATTTCGTCATCGCTACGGGTGTACAGCACAGTGTACGTGAATTCTGTTACCTGGCCTTCAAGTATGCGGGCATCGAACTGGAATTCAAGGGTGAAGGTATCAACGAAAAGGGTTATGACAAGGCTACCGGCAAGTGCCTGGTAGAGGTAAGCGAGGATTTCTACCGCCCGACAGACGTAGTGAATCTCTGGGGTGACCCGACAAAGGCAAAGGCTAAGTTAGGCTGGAACCCGTCGAAGACAACCTTTGAGGAACTGGTAAAAATCATGGTGGATGCGGATATGGCGAAAGTGGCCGTAGAAAAGGCAGGAGAACAGATTCGCACGAACCTGGCAGAGTACCTGGAGAAGGGAATCGTGAAATAATGAAGAATGAGGAATGAAGAATTAATAATGAAGATTATATGTTCTTTTGTTCTTCTGTCTCTGAAACAATAAACAATTAATTTGTCGAATATGGACAAATCAGCGAAGATATATGTAGCGGGACACCACGGACTGGTGGGTTCCGCTATCTGGAACAACCTGAAGGAGAGGGGCTACAATAACCTGGTGGGACGTTCGCACAAGGAGCTGGACTTGCTGGATCCGATGGCAGTTAAGGCGTTCTTCGACGAGGAACAGCCGGATGCGGTGATTCTGGCGGCTGCACACGTGGGGGGCATCATGGCCAACCTGCAATACCGTGCGGACTTTATCTACCAGAACCTGCAGATTCAGCAGAACGTGATTGGAGAGAGTTTCCGCCACGGGGTGAAAAAACTGCTGTTTCTGGGCAGCACGTGCATTTATCCGCGTGAGGCTCCGCAACCGATGAAGGAGGAGGTGCTCCTCACCTCTCCGCTGGAATATACGAACGAACCGTATGCCATCGCGAAGATTGCGGGACTGAAGATGTGCGAGAGTTTTAACCTGCAGTATGGCACGAACTACATTGCCGTAATGCCGACCAACCTTTACGGTCCGAACGATAACTTCCATCTGGAGAACAGCCATGTACTGCCGGCCATGATCCGCAAGATTCACCTGGCGAAATGCCTGAACGAGGGCGACTGGAAGGCGGTACGTAAGGACATCAACCTGCGCCCGGTGGAAGGTGTAAACGGAAGTAATACGGACGAGGAGATTCTGGAAAAGCTGGCGAAGTTCGGTATCACACCGGAAGCGGTTACGCTTTGGGGTACGGGAAAGCCGATGCGTGAGTTTTTGTGGAGTGAAGAAATGGCAGATGCCAGCGTACATGTGTTGCTGAACGTAGATTTCAAACAGACGTATGATGCATCAAAGAAGAATGCCGACGGTATTACTGAAATCCGTAACTGCCACATCAACGTGGGTACGGGCAAGGAAGTGTCTATCCGCGAAGTGGCAGAGAAAATCATGAAGGAAATCGGCTTCAAGGGTGAACTGCGCTGGGATGCATCGAAACCGGACGGCACACTGCGCAAGCTGACGGACGTAAGCAAACTGCACAGCCTGGGATGGCACCATAAAGTAGAAATAGACGAAGGTATTCACCGCTTGTATGAATGGTACCTGAAAGGTATCTGCATCAACCATCAGACAGTATAATCCGAATGGAAGAAAAAATAGAGAGACACTGGTATGCTTTCTACGTAAGAATGCATCACGAGAAAAAAACGGCAGAGAAATTAGAAATGCTCCACGTGGAGCATTTTTTACCCATACAGGAAGTGGTGCGTCAATGGAGTGACCGGAAAAAGAAAATCAAGCAGGTCGTAATTCCGATGTTGATTTTTATCTGCACGGATGAAAAGGGACGAATTGAACTGCTGCAGAATTTTCCATCATTAACAGGATGCTTGATAGACCCGGCAACCCGACGACCGGCCATTATCCGGAACAAAGAAATGGAACAGTTTAAGTTCATGCTGGATTACTCCGAGGAGACTGTACGGTTCCAAAATGAGCCGCTGGCCCCAGGGGAACAGGTAGAAGTAATCAAAGGCTCTCTGAAAGGTCTTCAAGGTGAGCTGGTAGAAATAGGAGGACACTCGCAGGTGATGATACGCATTGACCATTTGGGGTATGCCACCGTGGAAATACCAGTAGGATACGTAAAGAAAGTATAAGGCTGGTTTCTCAAAAGAGGGAACAGGAAAATAAA
>ULYR01016948.1_pt1 | contig 22049 bp, 14 predicted proteins | sample 1962341 | NCBI WGS metagenome assembly ULYR01 (sample SAMEA4835868, study PRJEB28245) | human gut metagenome | biome: gut microbiome; material: fecal sample | place: Denmark | collected 2008 | reverse complement strand
GTGTGCAAAGCACACAATTCCGCCCCTTATACTGCTCCGTTGATTTAGTGATGTCATCTTTTTACTATTATTATTATATTTTATCAACCGCCAGATATAAGCTACGGGACGGTTGTCACGAATAATGCGCAGGACACACTTGAAAGCCGGTTGCGCTGTTTCTTATACTTTCCATTAAGCCTCAGATAGGCGGGTACACGGATGTACCCGCCAGTGAGGCCGTGCCAAGGAGGGCACGTCCGAACGGTGTCGTCCGTTATCAAAAATCATATGGAAAGTATTAGAAACAGCCAACCGGCTTTCTGGTGTCCGCAGCTATATTCGCGACATCCGTCCCGTAGCTTATATCGTCCGTTCGTCACTACCGTGACATCACTAAACAACAATTCTATGCAAAGAACTCACCCAGTTCATCCGCAATCTTCTTTTCTACAACCTCTGCATCTTCCTTGCTCTTAGCACTTACACTTATATAAGTCTTAAGCTTAGGCTCTGTACCACTTGGTCTTACTACAACTGAGCAGTTGCCATCAAGGAGATACTTAAGTACATCTGACTTAGGAAGGCCGTCAAGACCCTTGCTGTAATCAAGAACTGTGTTAATCTTCTTGCCAGCAAAGCTTTCAATCTTCTTTCCTTCTCCAACCTCTTCACGGAAAGATTCCATAATCTTCTGCATTTTCTCAAATCCTGCTGAACCTTCAAACTGATAAGAATGAAGAGTGTTGAGGCAGTAACCATACTTATCGAAAAGTTCATTGAGCTTGTCAAGAAGAGAAATGCCCTTAGTAGCATAGTAGCTGAACATTTCGCATATAAGGAATGCACCGTTAACAGCATCCTTATCTCTTACATAGCTTCCTGAAAGATATCCGTAAGACTCTTCAAAACCAAAGATATAAGAATCTTCCTTACCCTGCTTTTCAAGGAAACCAATCTGCTCTCCGATGAACTTAAAGCCTGTAAGAACATTGATAACTCTTACGCCATAATTCTTAGCAATCTGCTCTGCCATATCCATAGATACGATAGTCTTAACCATAACTGGGTCTGCTGGCATCTTGCCATGCTTAGTCCTCTGTGAACATATGTAATCAAAGAGTAACATACCTGTCTGATTACCTGTTAATAGCTGATATTCACCATTCTTATCCTTAACAGCTATACCTACACGGTCGCAGTCTGGATCTGTTGCAAGAAGAAGGTCTGCATTGTTACGCTTGGCATAATCCATACCAAGTGCCATAGCTTCCTTAATCTCTGGGTTAGGATATGGGCATGTAGGGAAGTTGCCATCTGGAAGACGCTGCTCCTCTACTATAGTGATATTAGTATATCCCATTTCTTCAAGAGTTCTTGTAACAGGAATATAACCTGTACCATTAAGAGGGCTGTATACAATAGATACATCCTTGTTTACTTCCTCACCGAATAATACTGACTGACTCTTAACCTTCTCGATAAATGCTGTAAGAACATCATCTGATATGTACTCAATCTTTCCAGCCTTGACAGCCTCATCAAAGTCAATCTTCTTAACATCAGCAAATATGTCAAGCTTTTCTATCTCTGAAAGAACAGTTGCTGCTGCTTCTGTTGTCATCTGGCATCCGTCTGAGCCATATACCTTGTAACCATTATACTTAGATGGGTTATGAGATGCTGTAACCATAACACCTGCTGAAGTATGAAGATATCTTGTTGCAAATGATACTGTAGGAACCGGATTAAGTCTAGGCCATAAGTTCACCTTGATACCATTAGCTGCAAATACTGAAGCTGCTGTTTTAGCAAATACATCCGACTTTATACGTGAATCATAACCAATCGCTACAGATGGCTCTTCAAAAGACTTCACAAGATAATCTGAAAGTCCCTGTGATGCCTTAGCAACTGTATATATATTCATTCTGTTAGTACCTGCACCTATAGTTCCACGTAAACCACCTGTACCAAACTCCAGATCACGATAAAACGCATCTTCTATCTGTGCCTCATCCATATTCTTTAATGCGTCTGAAAGTTCTTCATCCTTAACGTTTTCTACCCAACGCTTGTACTCGTCCATATAAGACATAACATCATCCTCCATTACATAAATTAGTCGTCACTTCATCAATCTGCCTGACATAAGCGAATATATCCACAAATATTAAGTAAGTGACATAAAAACCCACTAAATCATAAAATATATAATACGATCATTGGTCTTTATCTTATTATACTCTATATTGGTAGTAATTAGCAAACTTTTATTTGATAAATATACAGTATTTTTAAGACATTTTCTGATTTTTTCTATAAATACAGACCTTATGATAAAGTTTAAAAAATAAGCGCAAATTCCCCCTTACAACCTGATTTTAAAAAATGTACGTAAACATTTCACTAATAATACATTAAAAAATAGGCGTAAACACTCTACTACAATACAATTAAAAATTCCCTACAGACAAATATTCTTTTATGCCACCGCAGTGACCCGCACATCCGTCCATAAGGAATTTAATTTTATTATTTTATTGTCCGCCAGTAGTAAATACCGAAGCTACTGTCTTAAAGAGAATTTTTATATCAAGCCCTATACTCCAGTTGTCGATATAATCCAAATCCATCTTTACAATATCTTCAAAGTCAGTAACTGTCTTTCTTCCATATGCCTGCCACATTCCTGTGATACCTGGCTTCATAGAAAGTCTTCTCTTATGATGTCCCTCATACTGCTTGAACTCATTGACCGTTGGTGGTCTCGTTCCCACAAGGCTCATATCTCCAAGAAATACATTGATAAACTGTGGAAGCTCATCAATACTTGTCTTTCTTATAAACTTACCAACCTTTGTTATACGTGGGTCATCCTTCATTTTAAACATAAGACCGCTCATTTCATTCTGTGCAAGAAGCTCTTTCTTTCTCTCCTCTGCATCCTGATACATTGAACGGAACTTGTATATATAAAAGTATCGTCCATTCTTACCTACACGTTTCTGCTTAAAAAATACAGGTCCCTTTGACTCTATCTTAATAGCTGGAACGACAAATATCATCGCTATTAACATAATGAGCATACCTACTATAGATCCAGCTATATCCATAACTCTCTTTACCGCAAGCATTTTATAGTCAAATTCTCTGTTTGCAAATGTTACTACAGGAACATTTCCAACCATTCCAAGCGATGTTGAATACCCATCAAAGCCGTCCAGCACTTCTATTCTTATATGTACTGTTATACCCATATCCTCAAGGTGCATAACCATAGGATTAAGATGGCTTCTTATGCTTTCATTAACATCTATATAGACTTCGTCAACAATCTCATTTTTAATGTAAGTCATCATACTGTGGGCATTGGCTACCACCTTTACACCATCAATCTCCTGACCCACCATATCCTCATCCATAACAACAAAACCGGCAAGTGTTCTTACCCAGTCCTCTTCTCTGTCAAGGTTATCCACAAGATGTTTCGCTCTGTCCTTCATTGTTATAGCTATTACACGTGCCGCTTTGTCCTCATTTCTTCCAAGGCCCTTAAGATACTTTTTCATAAGCTCCCTGCCCACTAATATAAGGACAACACTTATAAGAACTGTACATACATATACACCTCTTGGTATCTGGCTTTTTCTTGTAATAAGCTCATATACAGCAGCAGTTGCAGCAAATACTGCGACTTTGCATATAACGGCTCTTAATTCATCAAATCTGCCTCTTTTTAAGAACTTACCTTTACCATTGGTAAAGAACATTCCGACAAGTGCCGCAACAATAATGGTATCCAGATTCGTACTAAGCTGAACGATTGTTTTATCAATGCCCATATTCTTATATACAAACAGCCATGCCATACCAGATACATAATATGCGATAAGCACGCCCAAAACATCTATAAAAAATAATATTATATTTTGTACACTATCACGTGTTTTATTAGAATCGTTCAACATTCTCACATCCTCTGTTACTCTTATTAAATAATATCTGCCATACAATCCCCTGATGTCATTCCCTTTACTGTTGCCTATATATGTTTTTACTTGTTATCATCATCAAAGTCCATATCAAGGAGAAAATCTCCATCATACTCCTCTGTTCTGCTGCCTCTCTTCTTAAGAGGCACACCATTAACACTTCCCGGCTTATTAGCTGTGTTATTCTTATTACCTCCTGAAGACTGTGCATGTGAATTCTTTCTTGCAGCTACTGAACCAACGCTTCCTGCAACTGGCTTTTTACCATTCTTAGATGAAGAAGTTCTCGAAGATGATGAACTGCCGCTTCTTGACCCAGAATTCTTTGCTGCTGAAGCCTCCTTAGCCTTTTCAAATGACTTATCTGGTGACTGTTCACTATGATAATTGCCATAATAGCTTCCATAGTACTTACCATAATACTTGCCGTAGTACTTACCATAATATCCATTTTCAGACAAATCAACCTTATTAAGAACACTACCAATAATCTTAATTTTAGTTTTCTTAAGCTGTTCCATAACATTCTGTGCAAACTTATAACTTACCTGATTAGCTGCAATTACAAGCACTGCACCATCACTTACTGTTGCAACAATAGCTGCATCAATAACTGAACCAAGTGGCGGCGTATCTATTATGACATAGTCATACTTTTCACGCATTTCCTTAACTGTATCCTTAAATAAAGGACTGTCAAGAAGCTCTGCCGGATTAGGTGACACAGGTCCCGCAAGAATAACATCCATATTTTCTACATTTGTAGAATATATAACTTCCTCAAGAGTATTCTGACCTGATAAGAAATGTGTCAATCCCTTAATACCCTTCTTAACTCTGTAACGTCCTACTAATACTGACTTTCTTAAATCGCAGTCAATAAATAAAACTTTCTTGCCACCATCTGCGATAGATGATGCGAGATTCATTGTAACTGTAGATTTTCCTTCATTAGGTCCACAGCTGGTAAACATAACTACTTTAGTATCTTTTCCGCTAAGGAATATATTAGTTCGTAAGTTTCTATAACTTTCTCTTACCTGATAATTATCCTGCTGGGCATTCTCTATATTGATCTTCTGCATTCTAACTTTCCTCCAACCTTTCTTATTTTTTATTACTTACTTTTCTTTTTCTTCTTACTGTCATGTGGCTGTCCATTGTACTCTTCTTCTGTAAGAGGAATCAGTGAAAGGTTAGTTATACCAAGATACTTTTCAACATCATCGGATGTCTTGATAGTATCATCAAGTATGAAGTTAACTACAAGTACTGCTATTGCTAATACGATTCCAACCGCTGCACCAAGCAGTGTATTCTTCTTTACATTAGGGCTCGATGGTTCTGTTGCAACCCTGCCATATTCAATAACATTTACGCCTTCTATCTGCATAACAGAAGTTATCTGATTAGCTGATATATCAGCAACTGCATCAACTATATTTTTAGCTCTCTCTGGATCCGGGTCTGTTACTGTGACCTGGAGAACTCGTGAATCTGACTCTATCTCGCACTTAATCTTTGATACAAGCTCATCAGAAGTCATATCAAGTTCAAGATTTCTTATAACCTGCTCAACAACTGGAAGACTTGTTACAAGAACTTTATAATCCTGAACAAGCTGTGTAGATGACTGAATATCACTAAGTGTTGTTGTTGAACCATTCTGTCTGTTAATTATGTATAACTTTATTGACGACTGATACTGTGGTGTAATTGCTAATTCTGTTATTGAAAACGCTATAATTCCCACAGCAACTCCAGATACTATTATCACCCATATCTTTGATAAAAGCATTCTTAATATCTGCATTATATCAATTTCTACTTCTTCATTGTTATCCTGTCTAATATTAGTTTCCATCTTTTCTCCTATTTTCTATGTCTTACTCGTAACCTTAAGATACCTTCAATATATCTTCTTAAAATAATATGATGTCATTGGGCAGTGTTTATTTCACCTTTGACTTCTGCCATTTGACTGCTTCATAATTCTGCAATTTACATAATTCTTTGGCAGATTCATCTTAATATTTCAAAAGATTAACTATATATAAACTTAGAAAATTAATAGTTTATTAATTGTTGGTATCCTGATTGATTATATATACGCTAAGTTTACTTGTCAAGCCGGGTCAGCATCCCGATTATTAATTCATAATATGAATTATAGTTTCTCCCCCCCCCCTTGATTTATGCGACTTAAAGGTATTTTAACCCGGTAATCTTATGTAACAATGTTTTTAAAAAAGAACATAAAAATATCTGGATATCTACTATGATATCCAGATTAGCCATAATCAGGCATAGCAAATGCTATAAGCTACTAGCCGGAATCGAACCGGCGACCTACTGATTACGAATCAGTTGCTCTACCGACTGAGCCATAGTAGCATACTCTAATATAATACTATTGTATTATTTAATTGTAAAGACATATATTTATATTTTTTCAATATTTTTTCAACTATATAAAGTAGGACATATCGTGTCATACATTAAAACAACTCCGTTACAAGTCTATTTTGTGTAGAGATAAAACTGATTATATAATGTATTTTTTCCTTTCTCTATAAAAATTCATTTTTTTAATTTTTTTTGTAATTTCTTGTTGACAAACTATATATCACATGATATTATAATCAAGTCGCTGGGATACAGCAACACAATAAATACGCAGTCGTGGCGGAATTGGCATACGCGCTAGACTAGGGATCTAGTCCATATTGCTTGGGTGCGGGTTCAAGTCCCGCCGACTGCACTACTTAAAGGAAGCTGATAAGGCTTCTTTTTTGTTATATTGACTATTTTTTCTAATATATTTCATTATAAACTGTCTTAAGTGTCTGGACATCTTTCTTAAGCTCCTTATCATATTTAAAAATATTTTAATCATGACATTATATGTAATATTTTATATGATATATCCGTATTCATCTTGACAATTCATCCATATTATCATAAAATAAATGAGTTAGCGGAAATGTCGGAATGGCAGACGAGCAAGATTCAGATTCTTGTGTGGGTTACCACGTGTGGGTTCAAGTCCCATTTTCCGCACTATATAAATGTCAAAAAGGAACGATTACTATTATATTTGTAAAGTAATCGTTCCTTTTATTTTCTCTTTTTGTTTTTAAGCAATTCTTATGTAAACATTAGTCAACAACTGTTATTTTCTCGATAACCGGCTGGTCCCCTTTGTTGACCTTTCCATTATCATCAACAGGCTTAACATTCTGACATATCTTGTCCACTACATCCATGCCATCTGTTACATAACCAAAGCATGCATATTTTCCATCAAGATATCTGCTGTCCTTATGAACTATAAAAAACTGTGAACTTGCACTATTATTGCTGCTTGAACGTGCCATTGATATAGCACCTCTCTTATGTGTCAGTTTATTAGACACTCCATTATCCGAGAATTCACCTTTTATCTTAGTATCCGAACCACCTGTACCATCGCCAAGAGGGTCTCCACCCTGTATCATAAAACCGCTTATAATCCTATGAAATGTAAGTCCGTCATAAAAACCACTTTTTGCAAGTGTAACAAAGTTAGTAACTGTAATTGGTGCTGCATCTGCATCAAGCTCTACACTTATATTTCCATAATCCTTAACAGCTATAACAACGTGATGCTTTCCTGTAAGCTGCTCTTCATTACTATTCTGCTGGTCAGATGATGTACCTGTATTCCTGCCGCATGCAGCAAGTGATACCGCCATAATCACAACCAATAATACTATTGATATTTTTTTCATATTTTTATTTCCTAATATTTAAACCTGCTTAAGATGATACATCCTTAACTAATGCTTAATACTGCATAAACTCATTAATATCCCTTAACACATCTTCAATTTCGCTTTCTCCACCATTGATAGTAAGCTGTAACGGTCTGCTGATATCAAGACTGAATAAGCCAACAAGCGACTTGCCATCTACATAGCTGTTACCACTCTCCACATCAAAACTGCATGAATACCTGCTTATCTTGCTTACAAATCTCTGAACCTTTTCCACCGAATTAAGTAAAATTGAAACTGTCAACATAAGTATTTCCTCCTAATCAGGTCTTAACCTTTATCTTATATTAAAATGCTAAGGTCACAATTTCAAAAGTCTTATTGCACAAACACTAACAACTTTTTGACCCTTACATCATATTAAAATAATATCATAAATCACTATACTACTTTTCTTTACTAAAAACAACATAATTCGACATTTTAAATATTATTCATAAATATTGTCAAATATTACATTCAATTATCCTATATAAGACTCTACTGTCTCCCACAGCACATCAAGTCCCTGCTTTGTTTCTGATGAAAATGGTATAAGAATATCGTCTTCCCTAAGACCTAATCCAGTTCTTACAGCCTTAACATGCTTAGCCACCTGACTTCTTTTCAGCTTGTCAAGCTTTGTGGCTATGATAACAGGTCTGAAGCCATTATCAACTATCCAGTTATACATCATCTTATCGTTCTCTGATGGATCATGTCTTATATCCACCAGAAGAAATACCTGTTTAAGATTAGCTGACTTTCTAAGATACTTCTCTATCATCTTGCCCCACTTTGCTTTAACCGCTGGACTTGCGTTCGCATAACCATATCCAGGAAGGTCAACAAGGTACATACAGTCATTAATATTATAAAAATTAATAGTCTGTGTCTTACCCGGCTGTGAAGATGTTCTTGCATAAGACTTTCTGTTCATAAGCGAATTGATAAGCGATGACTTACCAACATTAGACTTACCTGCAAATGCAACTTCTGGATATTCTGTATCCGGTATAGCACTTGTCACACCGATAACTATATCAAGATTTACCTTTTTGATAACCATAACAACTCTCCTTTCTTTGTAATTCATATTCCACTATGTCTATAAAATTTTTCTATTTTATTTATATAATTATAAATGAGTAATTTTAAAATATTGCATAATTACGCCCTTGTTAGAAATACACAATTCTTACTTTGTAAACAGAGCTTCTTTTATCACCTGACTTATATTTTCTACATACACGATAGAAAGTCCGTCTGTTATCTCAGCCTCCAGTTCCTCAACATCTGACTTATTCTCCTCTGGAACAAGTACGGTCTTCATACCTGCCATCTTGGCTGCAAGAAGCTTTTCTTTAAGACCTCCTATAGGAAGCACCTTTCCGCGAAGCGTAATCTCTCCTGTCATGGCGACATCTGCCCTTACTGGTATTCCTGTAACTGCTGATAATATGGCAGTTGTCATAGTAACACCCGCAGATGGTCCATCTTTAGGAACTGCACCTTCAGGAATATGCAGATGAAGATTATGCTTATCATAAAATTCACTGTCAACCTTGTACTTTCCCGACATAGTAAGTGACCTTACAAGTGAATAAGCTATCATAGCTGACTCTTTCATAACATCGCCCATATTGCCTGTAAGCTTAAGTTCAGAATTGCCTGCCATAACATTAACTTCTATCTCAAGCGTCTCACCTCCGGCACTTGTCCACGCAAGACCTCTTACAACACCGACCTCAGGACGTTTATTAGCCTTATCTGGTCTGTACTTCACTTTTCCAAGATAATCTGCAAGATTTTTATCTGTAATTCGTATACATTTCTTAATCTCTGTATTTCTCTTACCATCCGGTGTATACATCCCTTCTTCGTAAGCCTGCGTTACTGCCTTACGGCATATCCTGGCTATCTGTCTTTCAAGCTCACGCACTCCGGCTTCCTTTGTATAACCGTCTATTATACGTTTAAGCGCACTGTCAGATATCTTAAGCATTGAGGCTGTAAGGCCGTTCTTTGCTATCTGCTTCTTTACAAGATGTTCCTTTGCTATGTGCATTTTCTCATTCAATGTATAACCCGGAACTTCTATTATCTCCATTCTGTCAAGCAGAGGTGTGCTCACTGTTGAAAGGTCGTTAGCTGTAGCTATGAAAAGTACATCCGAAAGGTCAACCGGAAGTTCGATATAATGGTCGACAAAATGTGAATTCTGCTCACTGTCAAGCACCTCAAGCAGCGCAGAAGCTGTATCTGACCTATAATCGTTACTTATCTTATCTATCTCATCTAAAAGCATAAGCGGATTAGATGTCTTTGCCTGCTTAAGACCTTCAATAATTCTTCCCGGCATCGCACCAACATAAGTTTTCCTGTGTCCTCTTATCTCAGCTTCGTCCCTCACGCCACCAAGACATACTCTTATATACTTCTTATTAAGCGCATTGGCAACCGAACGTGCTATAGACGTCTTACCTGTTCCCGGCGGACCGACAAGACATAATATTGGCGCATCTGACTTTGATGTTATATTTCTTACCGCAAGAGACTCTATAATTCTGTCCTTTACATCCTTCATGCCATAATGGTCGGCATCAAGCACTTTTCTTGCATTTACTATATCTTTGTTGTCCTCTGACTTCTTATTCCAAGGAAGTGCAAGACAGTTTTCAATATATGTTCTTTCAACATTTACCTCTGACGAACCCTTAGACAGGTTCTTAAGTCTTTTCACTTCCTTATGGAGCTTTTCTTTTATATTATCAGGCGCATTAAGTCCGGCTATCTGAGTATCAAACTCCTCAGTTTCTGAATACTCATCCTGCCCAAGCTCCTGATTAAGTACATTTAACTGTTCTCTTATAATATATTCTCTCTGGTTATTATCGACCTTAGATTTAACCTTAAGTGCAAGTTCTTCCTTTATCTTATACGCATTAGTCAACTCTATAAGCATCCTTGCAATATATTCATATATGTCTAATATATCATCCATCTCAAGAAGAGTCTGCCTGTCTGTATATTCCATAGGAAAATCAGCGCATATCTTAAGCATAAGTTCTCTTGCATCATCAAGACCCAGCCAGTACTTTAAAAGTTCCTTATTACTTCCATGGTTAGATTCACCGTACTGCTTTAGCAGTTCTCTCATGCCAAGAATTATAGCCTTGTCAGTAACTTCATCAGGCTCATTTATATAACTTTCCTGAACCTCTGCCACCGCTCTTATGCACTTTTTAGTATCTGTTATCTCTATTGCATGTGCTTTATGCAGACCTTCCACCTGAACACGCACAAGCTTGTTTGGAAGCTTTATAACCTGCTTTATAACAGCTACTGTTCCTGTTTTATATAATTGCTCCGGCTGTGGACTCTCTACCTGTGCATCCTTCTGTGTAAGAAGTAACACCTTTTCATCTGCAGCAAGTGCATCCTCCACCGCCTGTTTAGATTTTTTTCTGCTTATATCAAAATGTATGACCATGTCAGGCAACACGGTCATACTTTTTAACGCAATTACTGGTAATGTAATCATATTCATAATTATTATGCTCTCTTAACTTCAATGCCGTCAGCATCCACAAAACTGCTTCCAGCAATACCACCTTCGTTACTGCTTCCTACCATCTGTGTTCTGCATTCTATAACCGGCTTACCTGTTCCAAGAACTGCATCCTTTGTTATAATACATCTAGCGATAGTTTCATCGGATGGAACCTCATACATAACCTCATTCATAACTGACTCAAGTATAGAACGAAGTCCTCTGGCTCCCGTCTTTCTCTCAAAGCTCTTATGCGCTATTTCCTTAACAGCATCATCCTCGAACTCAAGGTCAACCTCATCAAGGCTAAGGAGTGCCTTATACTGCTTAAGTATAGCATTCTTAGGCTCTCGAAGAATACGTACAAGTGCTTTTTCATCAAGTGAGTCAAGTGCTACAACAACCGGCACACGGCCTACAAACTCAGGAATAAGGCCAAACTTTATAAGATCCTGTGGCAGTGCCTTATGGAACATTTCACCAATATCCTCAGTTGCTGTCTTTTCCTTAATCTGTGAATTGAAACCAATTGTACTCTGGTCCATTCTTGACTCTATAATCTTCTCAAGTCCGTCAAATGCTCCACCACAGATAAACAATATATTAGTTGTATCTATAGGAATAAGCTCCTGCTGCGGATGCTTTCTTCCACCCTGAGGTGGTACTGATGCTACTGTTCCTTCAAGAATCTTAAGAAGCGCCTGCTGTACACCCTCACCAGAAACATCTCTTGTTATTGAAACATTTTCTGACTTCTTAGTTATCTTATCTATCTCATCAATATATATAATTCCATACTGTGCTTTCTCTATATCATAATCAGCAGCCTGAATAAGCTTAAGAAGGATATTTTCCACATCCTCACCTACATATCCGGCCTCTGTAAGAGTTGTGGCATCTGCTATCGCAAATGGTACATTCAGAAGTCTTGCAAGATTCTGTGCAAGAAATGTCTTACCAGAACCTGTAGGTCCTAACATAAGGATATTACTCTTCTGAAGTTCTACATCCACATCCTTTGCTGATAATATTCTCTTATAATGATTATAAACAGCCACTGATAAAACTTTCTTAGCTTCATCCTGTCCTATTACATAATCGTCAAGGAATTCTTTTATTTCCTTAGGCTTCAAAAGATTGATATCAAGCCCTTCTACTGCCTGCTCATCTTCTGCCTCAAACTCCTCGTCAAGTATATCTGAACATATTCCAATACACTCATCACATATAAACACACCATTCTGTCCCTGAATAAGCTTCTTAACCTTATCCTGAGTCTTACCACAGAATGAGCATCTTAACTCTCCATCTTTAATCTTGCCTGCCATAATTCCTCCGGTCTGCTATGCATTAATAAATAATACATAATAATATATTGCCTCACTCTAAATATCACATCAAACACACTTTATTATATTATTAGCATATTAACAAATCATGTCCAATGATATTCTATCCGTAACGCTCTTTTAACTTATAAACAACAGGGGACTGTGCGAAAAGCAACAGTCCCCTTAAGTAACTATCTCTTTTCAACTACGCTGTCGATAAGGCCATATGCAACTGCTTCCTGAGCAGTCATATAGTTATCACGTTCTGTATCCCGAGAGATTTCTTCTACTGATTTACCTGTATTAGCTGCAAGTATCTCATTTAACTTATTTCTAGTCTTTAAGATATTCTCTGCAACTATTCTGATTTCTGTTTCCTGACCTCTGGCTCCGCCTGAAGGCTGATGAATCATAATCTCAGCATTAGGAAGTGCAAGTCTCTTACCCTTAGTACCGCCAGAAAGAAGGAATGCTCCCATACTGGCTGCCATACCTATACATATTGTTGAAACATCGCACTTGATATACTGCATAGTATCATATATCGCAAAACCAGCCGATACTGAACCGCCTGGGCTGTTGATATAGAAATGTATATCCTTACTTGGGTCTTCTGCCTCAAGGAATAACATCTGTGCAACAACAAGGTTAGCAGAAACATCTGTTACCTCTTCACCTAAAAATATAATTCTGTCTTTAAGAAGACGTGAATAGATATCATATGACCTCTCTCCACGGCTATTCTGTTCAATGACATAAGGTACAAAACTCATATTATTGCCTCCCTGTCTTATATTATGCCGCGGGTATCAATTAAATTATATCAATACCCGCCACTTAACGTCATAATAATCAATTAAAGTTATTATTTCTCAACTACTGAGTTAACGATAACATCAACAGCCTTCTGGATAGCGATATCTTCTCTAATCTGCTTAGACTCATATTCGCCCATGAATTCCTTAATCTTTTCGATTTCCATCTTATACTGTTCAGCCATCTTGTTAAGCTCTTCTTCAAATTCAGCATCAGATACTTCGATATTTTCAGCCTTAACAACGGCCTCAAGAACAAGTCTTGACTGGATGTTCTTAACAGCCTGTGGCTTCATATCTTCAATAATCTTCTCTGCTGTAACACCTGTATACTGGAAGTACTGCTCTACTGATAAGCCTTGAGCCTGTAATCTCTGAGCAAAGTCTTCTAACATTCTGTTAACCTGTGTATTAATCATAGCTTCTGGAATATCCATCTTAGAAGATTCGATAATCTTAGCGATAGCTTCGTCTTCCTTCTTAGCCTTAGCTTCATTTTCCTTACGTGTAGCTATAGTCTTCTTAAGGTCTTCCTTGTATTCAGCAAGTGTATCAAAGTCAGATACATCCTGAGCAAAATCATCATCAAGTTCTGGGAGAACCTTTTCCTTGATTTCCTTAACCTTAACCTTGAACATAGCTGGCTTACCCTTTAATTCTTCAGCGTGATATTCTTCTGGGAATGTTACGTTGATTTCCTTCTCATCGCCGATGTTCATACCGATAATCTGCTCTTCAAAGTTATCGATGAATGAATGAGAACCAATTGTAAGAGGATAATCTTCACCCTTACCGCCTTCAAATGCTTCGCCATCAACAAAGCCTTCAAAGTCGATAGTTGTCATATCGCCATCTTTAACTGCTCTGTCTTCTACAGTAACAATTCTTGAATTCTTATCCTGAGCCTTCTTTAACTCTTCTTCAACGTCTGCATCTGTAACTTCTGTATCACACTTAGCTACTTCAACACCCTTATACTGTCCAAGTTCAACTTCTGGCTTAACAGCTACAACTGCTTCAAAGATAAATGGCTTGCCAGCTTCAATCTGAACTACATCAATCTTAGGCTGAGAAACGATTTCTAATTCACTCTCATCTGCTGCCTTAGCATAAGCATCAGGAATGATAGCGTTAGCTGCATCTTCGTAGAAGATTTCTGCACCGTAAAGCTTTTCTACCATCTTTCTTGGTGCCTTACCTTTTCTGAAACCAGGAACGCTGATTTTGTTCTTATTCTTATTAAAAGCTGTGTTAAGGCCTGCTTCAAATTCTTCAGCAGTAGCTTCAATCACGAGCTTAACCATATTCTTCTCTTCCATGTTTTCAACTTTAAAACTCATTGTTTATAAATCCTCCTTAAAATATATATGAAGTCTCTTTTTCTATCGTACAAAGTACATACTAATGGATTGTATCACATCCGGCGCTGATTTGCCAATATATTTTTTATAATTTATATTTATTTTAACATTTCGATATTACATACCTGACAATCAGCTTTGTTAATATATCGTATCGTTAAATCACGCAGATATAATCAGTGTGGATGTTTTATTCGTTTACTTTGATAGTAAAATATTAAATCTAATATCTTTAATGTTCATCTTTCTCATCATAATCATTCTTACAGAAGAAAAACTTTCTTGTAGCAAAAAGTACACATATTGACATAACTCCTATTGCCGTGTTAATTGCAGAATCGTGATGTGTCACCATCTCTCTTGCTATCGCGAACATAAGCACTTCCACAACTGTTGCCGGTGTATGCTGCGATAACATCTTAATAAGCTCCACACCGACTGCCAGTGTCATAATATCTGATACAAATGTTTCAAAAAACTCAACTGGCGCACTGTCAAACATCCCGCCAAGTTCAAACACAAACCTCACACACATAACTGCAACAACAACTACAAGTATTGCTGAGATTATCCATTCAAGGATATTGCATACTTTTCTGAATATACCGTTTACTCTGTTTTTCATATATCACACTCACCTCGTATTATTATTAGTTTTCAGAACCTCCTCCAAGGCTTTAAATCAAACTATTTTAAGTATACGAAAATTTTCTGCATATATCAATACAGGTTTCAATCTGCTTATTTTCATATTGATAATACTGTCTTTGTTGACAGCGTTGACGGTATCTTTAAACTCCCATCAACAAATGTTATTCTATATTCCACTAAAAAAGCAGCCAGTGCATGTTTTTCACATTGCAAACTCACGCACTGACTACTTAATATAAACTTACTTTACTTTTAACATTTTCATTCCTGTAATTTCCTGATTAAGCAGGCTAACCGCATCACACACATTACAGATTAGTATACCCCATCAGATACTTATCCACTTCTCTTGCACAGTCCCTGCCCTGTCTGATAGCCTTTACGACAAGTGACTGGCCTGTATGGCAGTCGCCGGCGGCGAATACACCTGCAACATTAGTTGCGAACTTTCCATCATCTGTCTTGATGTTGGTTCTCTGGTTTACTTCAACGCCAAATGCATCTGTAAGATACTTCTGGGTTCCAAGGAAACCTGCTGCGATAAGAACAAGTTCACAAGGAAGCTCTTTCTCTGTTCCGTCTACTGGAACCATCATTCTTCTTCCAGTTGCCTCATCTACCTTTGACTCAAGCTGGACAGTAACAACCTTGCAAAGCTTGCCTTTCTTATCCTTCTTGAATTCCTTTACAGTAGTTGTATATATTCTTGGGTCATGTCCAAATACCGCTATAGCTTCTTCCTGACCGTAATCCGTCTTGCAGACAAGAGGCCACTGTGGCCATGGATTAGACTCACTTCTTACATCCGGTGCCTTAGGCATCATCTCAAGCTGTGTCACTGACTTACAGCCATGTCTTATACATGTACCAACACAGTCATTACCAGTGTCACCACCACCGATTACGATGACATTTTTATCCTTGGCACTGATATACTTACCGTCTGTAAGGTCTGAGTCAAGAAGGCTCTTAGTTGTAGCTGTAAGAAAATCCACTGCGAAATATATTCCGTCAGCATCTCTTCCCGGCGCATTGATATCTCTTGGATTAGATGCACCAACAGCAAGTACAACTGCATCATAATCATCCATTATCTTCTTGGCTTTGATGCTCTGTCCGATGTTTGCCTCTGTTACAAACTCAACGCCTTCATCCTTCATAACATTAAGCTTTCTGTCGATAATGTGCTTTTCAAGCTTCATATTAGGTATTCCATATCTTAAAAGTCCACCTATTCTGTCAGCTCTTTCATATACCGTAACAAGATGACCTCTCTGGTTTAACTGGTCTGCCACTGCAAGTCCTGAAGGGCCTGAGCCTATGACAGCTATTCTCTTTCCAGTTCTTGCCTTTGGTGGCTTAGGACCTGCAAGTCCGTTAGCATAGGCATGCTCTATAATAGCCATCTCATTTTCCTTAGTACATACTGCATCACCATTAAGACCGCATGTACATGCTTTCTCACAAAGAGCTGGACATACACGGCTTGTAAACTCTGGGAAGTTACTTGTCTTATGTAATCTGTTATAAGCCTGCTCCCAGTTTCCTGTGTATACAAGGTCATTCCACTCTGGTATAAGGTTGTTAAGAGGACAGCCGCTTGTCATTCCCTTTATAGTCATACCAGACTGGCAGAATGGAACGCCACAGTCCATACAACGGGCGCTCTGGCATCTCTGTTCTGCTTCTGAAAGTGGTGTATGAAACTCATTAAAATTCTTTATTCTTTCCTTTGGTGCAACTGCCTTAGCTTCTACACGTTCATATTCTAAAAATCCGGTTGGTTTTCCCATGATTATCTCCTTTCAAATACACATTTTCACAAATATGTACCAGCAGACTTATAAGCTGCCAATACATATCTGTTTTTGTACATTTCTATCTTACTTAGTTGCTGCGTAAAATGCTTCAATCTGAGCCTGTTCACTGCTAAGACCCTTCTCTTCCATCTGAACAATCATATTGAGCATCTTCTTATAATCATGTGGCATAATCTTCTTGAACTTAGGAAGATATTCACCAAAGTTATCCAGAACCTCTTTACCCTTCTTAGAGTTAGTGAAAGCTACATGGTCAGTAATCATCTGCTTAAGTTCAAGTACATCATACTTGTTAGTAACTGGTTCAAGTGATACAAGCTGCTTGTTAACTCTCTTGTAAAGTGTTGTATCCTCATCTAACACGTATGCAACACCGCCACTCATACCAGCAGCAAAGTTCTTACCAGTTCTTCCAAGAACAACCACTCTTCCGCCTGTCATATATTCACAGCCATGGTCACCTGTTCCCTCAACAACTGCTGTTGCGCCTGAGTTACGTACACAGAATCTCTCGCCGGCGATACCATTGATATAAGCCTTACCGCTTGTTGCACCGTAAAGTGCTACATTACCGATGATAATATTTTCATCTTCCTTGTAAGATACACCAGTTGGTGGATATACAATAAGCTTACCACCTGAAAGACCCTTACCGAAGTAATCGTTACTGTCACCTACAAGCTCAAGTGTAAGTCCCTTAGGTATAAATGCACCGAAGCTCTGTCCGCCTGCACCAGTACATTTAACTGTGTATGTATCATCTGCAAGACTTTCACCAAATCTTCTTGTTATCTCTGCACCAAGAAGTGTACCAAGTGCCCTGTCTGTGTTCTTTACATCAACCTCAACACTTCTCTTCTGCTTCTTATCCATAGCATCTGAAAGCTTCTTTATAAGAATTTTCTCATCTACTGTCTTATCAAGTTCAAAGTCAAATACATTTTTCTTGTCATACTTGATAGAAGCAGCTTCCTTAATATAAGGATTATTAAGGATATTAGAAAGGTCAACCTTTGCTGCTCGTCCACTTTCCTTAACATCTGCCTTAGATTCAAGGAAATCAGTTCTTCCTACAAGCTCGTCCACTGTCTTTACACCAAGCTTTGCCATATATTCACGAAGCTCTTGTGCGATAAATCTCATAAAGTTGACTACATATTCAGGCTTTCCTGCAAATCTCTTTCTAAGCTCAGGATTTTGTGTAGCAATACCAACCGGACAAGTATCAAGATTACATACTCTCATCATAACACAGCCCATAGTTACAAGTGGTGCTGTTGCAAACCCAAATTCCTCGGCACCAAGCATAGCTGCTATAGCCACGTCACGTCCACTCATAAGCTTACCATCTGTTTCGATTATAACCTTATTACGAAGTCCGTTCATTGTAAGTGTCTGATGAGCCTCCGCAAGTCCTAACTCCCAAGGAAGTCCTGCATTATGTATAGAACTTCTTGGAGCTGCACCAGTACCTCCGTCATAGCCCGATATAAGGATAACCTGTGCGCCTGCCTTGGCAACACCGGAAGCTATAGTACCAACACCCGCCTCAGATACAAGTTTAACTGATATTCTTGCATCTTTATTGGCATTCTTTAAATCATATATAAGCTGTGCCAAATCCTCGATAGAATAAATGTCGTGATGTGGTGGAGGTGATATAAGTGATACACCCGGTGTTGAAAGACGTGTCTTTGCAATCCAAGGATATACCTTTTTGCCTGGAAGATGTCCACCTTCACCCGGCTTAGCACCCTGTGCCATCTTAATCTGTATCTCTTTAGCACTTACAAGATACTTGCTTGTAACACCGAAACGTCCTGAAGCTACCTGCTTGATAGCTGAACATCTGTTAAGTCCGTCAGCGCCGACTGTGAGTCTGTCTTCATCCTCACCACCTTCACCTGAGTTAGACTTGCCGTGAAGCATATTCATGGCGATTGCCATAGTTTCGTGTGCTTCCTTAGAGATAGAACCATAAGACATAGCACCTGTCTTAAATCTCTTAACGATTGAGTCAACACTCTCAACCTGGTCTATGCTTATTCCCTTCTTAGGGAACTTGATATCCATAAGACCTCTTAAGTTCTTAACTCCTTCTTCCTTATTAACAAGCTCTGTATATTCCTTAAATGTATTATAATCACCTGTACGTGTTGCATGCTGTAAAAGATGTATAGTCTGTGGATTATAAAGATGTTCTTCCTTTCCACTTCTCATCTTATGTGCGCCCTCACTGTCAAGTGTAGTATCTGTTGATAAGCCAAGTGGGTCAAATGCCTTTGAATGAAGTGTTTCAACATCATTCTGGATATCCTTAAGGCTTATGCCCTCAACTCTTGATACTGTACCTGTAAAGTACTTGTTAATAACATCTGAGTTAATACCTATTGCTTCAAATATCTTAGAACCCTGATATGACTGTATAGTTGATATACCCATCTTTGCAGCTATCTTAACAATACCGCTTATGATAGCATTGTTATAATCATCAACTGCTGCATAGTAATCCTTATCAAGCATATTAAGGTCGATAAGCTCCTGAATACTCTCCTGTGCAAGGTATGGGTTGATAGCAGATGCACCATAACCAAGCAGTGTTGCAAAGTGGTGTACATCTCTTGGCTCACCACTTTCAAGTATAACTGCCATACTTGTTCTCTTCTTAGTCTGTACAAGATAATGCTGTACAGCACCAACAGCAAGAAGTGAAGGTATAGCTACGTGGTTTTCATCTACTCCCCTGTCTGATAAGATGATTATGTTAGCACCCTCTCTGTGCGCCCTGTCGACCTCAACAAAGAGATGGTCGATAGCCTTTTCTATAGAAGTATTCTTATAATATGTAATAGGAATAGTTTCAACCTTAAAGCCTTCAACCTTCATATTCTTAATCTTTAAAAGGTCTGTGTTAGTAAGAATAGGATTGTTAATCTTTAAGTTCTTACAGTTTTCAGGCTGTTCCTCAAGTATGTTACCATCTTTACCAAGATAAACTGTTGTAGCTGTAACTATTTTCTCTCTTATAGAGTCAATAGGTGGGTTAGTAACCTGTGCAAACAACTGCTTAAAGTAGTTAAACAGTGGCTGGTGTCTATTAGAAAGTACTGCAAGTGGTGTATCTATACCCATAGCACCGATTGACTCACTTCCGTTAAGTGCCATAGGAAGAATAGATGTCCTGAAGTCTTCGTATGTATAGCCAAATGCCTTCTGTAATCTTGCTCTTTCTTCCTTAGTGTGTGTAGGAACTTTCTTATTAGGTATCTTGAGGTCTTCAAGCTTAATAAGGTTGTTATCAAGCCATTCACCATATGGCTGTTTTGTGGCAAACTTTTCCTTAAGCTTGTCATCATCTATAAGCTCGCCCTTAACTGTATCTACAAGAAGCATTTTGCCAGGATGAAGTCTGTCTTTAACTTCTATTCTGCTCTCATCTATAGGAAGTGCGCCTACTTCTGAAGAAAGAATAAGATATCCGTCCTTTGTTATATAATATCTTGAAGGACGAAGACCATTTCTATCAAGAACAGCTCCCATAATATCACCATCTGAGAACAGGATAGATGCAGGACCGTCCCAAGGTTCCATCATAGTTGCATAATACTGGTAGAAGTCCTTCTTTTCCTGCTCCATAGCCTTGTTGTTACTCCAAGGTTCTGGGATAGTTATCATAACAGCAAGTGGAAGTGGCATACCATTCATAACAAAGAATTCAAGAGTATTATCTAACATTGCTGAGTCTGAACCATTAGTGTTGACAACTGGTGTAATCTTAGACATTTCATCCTCAATATATGGAGAAACCATTGTTTCCTCTCTTGATAACATTCTGTCGGCATTACCCTTGATAGTGTTAATCTCACCATTGTGAACAATAAATCTGTTAGGATGGGCACGCTCCCAGCTTGGGTTTGTGTTAGTTGAAAATCTTGAGTGAACAAGTGCTATAGCTGACTCATAATCCTCATCTGTCAAGTCCTTAAAGAATGTTCTTAACTGTCCTACAAGAAACATACCCTTGTATACAATAGTTCTGCTTGAAAGTGAACAGACATATGTATCTTCTGCTGTCTGCTCAAATACTCTTCTTGCAACATACAGCTTTCTGTCAAAGTCTATTCCCTTATTAACATCCTTAGGCTTCTTTACAAAGCCCTGCATAATATATGGCATGCAGTCAACTGCCTTCTTACCAAGGACATTAGGAAATGTAGGGACTTCTCTCCATCCAAGGAATTCAAGTCCTTCCTTTTCAACGATTATTTCAAACATCTTCTTTGCACGGTTTCTTGCAAGCTCGTCCTGTGGGAAGAAGAACATACCAACACCGTACTCTCTTTCCTCGCCTATCTTGATACCAAGAGGCTTAACTGCTTTCTTAAAAAACTTGTGGGATATCTGAAGGAGAATACCTACACCATCACCAGTTTTACCTTCTGCATCCTTACCTGCTCTGTGTTCAAGATTTTCTACGATACTGAGTGCATCAGATACTGTCTGATGTGTCTTTATTCCTTTGATGCTGACAACTGCACCGATACCACAGTTATCATGCTCAAATTGTGGGTTATAAAGTCCAGGCTGTTTATTCTGATTTTCCATAGTCCTATCATCCTTTCATATATAATCTAATCCCTGTTACATCCATATGCCTGTCTGTTATCTGCACATATCTAACAGTTCCGCCAGTTTTAAGCTTATCTGGCAGCAGATTTTTTTCTTGTCCATAATATACTCTTATTTTCCG
>ULYR01078718.1_pt1 | contig 22170 bp, 20 predicted proteins | sample 1962341 | NCBI WGS metagenome assembly ULYR01 (sample SAMEA4835868, study PRJEB28245) | human gut metagenome | biome: gut microbiome; material: fecal sample | place: Denmark | collected 2008 | reverse complement strand
TTCCTGAAAAAAACGTTCAAAAGAATAAAATCTATAATGACAGTTCATTCCGCATAATCGATTTTTAAAATTTTTCATTTATTTATCCTCATCAGAAATTAAAGGGTTGAAAAAAGTCTTTTCAACCCTATATATATATGTTAATTATGCCAAAATACCGAAGAATGCACAGACAATACAAAGTGCCATCATCGCAAACATAATTACTAGTGGTTTAACTTTCTTATTTAACAACATATATACGAATCCAGTTAATAATAATGGTAATAATCCAGGGATGATTCCATCAATAATAGCCTGAACTGTTGTAGCTGATTCACCACTACCAATCGCAATTGGAACTGTCATATAAACCATTTCTGCAGTCATAGCACCTGCAACTGTTAAACCTAAGATACTTGCTGCTTTACTAATTAGATCCATTACACCAGATTCTTCTGCAGAAGTAATGAAGTCTGAACCAAATTTGTAACCTGCATATACCAATACGTAACGTAAGATGAAGCTAGGTACGTTGAAAACCAATAAGAATAAGATTGGTCCTAAGATACTTCCTTGTAATGCTAATGAAGTACCTACACCAGTAGCTAAAATTCTTAATGTTCCCCAAATAAAACTATCACCAATACCAGCTAATGGACCCATGATAGCTGTCTTAACACTTGAAATAGAAGTTGTGTCAAAGTTTTCCATGTCATTTGCACGTTGTTCTTCCATCGCAACTGTAATACCCAATGGCAATGTAATACATTGTGGAGTTGTATTGAAGAACTCTAAGTGACGTTTACATGCTTCTTTAAGATCTTCTGGATTTGTATAGATTTTTTGTAATGCTGGAAGCATTGAATATAGATATCCATCATTCATCATACGTTCATAGTTCCACGTATGTTCCATTGTAATGGCGTGTAAGAATACTTTTCTTAAATCTCTTTTAGTAATAACGCCTTTGTATTCGTAATTAGAACTCATCTAAGCCATCTCCTCCCTCAACAACTGCAACTTTTCCTTTTTGATCTTTTTCTTTAAAGAACATCAAGACTACATAAGCCAATGCGAAGATTGCGATTGCTGTTGTATTTAAACTTAAATATTGAACTGCGAAGAAACCAATGAAGAAGAATGGAGCAATCTTTTTGTCCATGATCATCTGTGCTAACATCGCAAAACCTAATGCAGGAATAATTCCACCTGAAATATTAATACCTGTTTGTAACCATTCTGGAATTTGACTTAATAATCCAACTACAGCTTCACTTCCAAAATAGAATGCACATGGAATTACTACTAAACGAGGTAAGAATGAAGCATAACCACCGAAGAAATAGTGGAATTTGAATTTTCCAATATTACCTTCTTCAATATCTTTATCCATCAAGTGAGTGAAAACCAACATAATTGGAGCACTTAATACTGAGTTCAATGCCAACATAACTGTAGAAATTGGTAAACCTAATGCCAACGCTGTCTCAGGACCTGCTCCAGCTTCGATTGCTAAAGCTGTTCCTAAGATAGTTCCTGAAATCATATCAGGAGGTATGTATGCACCAATTGAAACTGCACCAATAAACGCCAACTCAAGAGTAGCACCCATAATAATTCCTAATTCTAATTGACCAAACGCTAGACCTACCAATGGTCCTAAAACTAGCGGTCTTTGAATTAATGATGTACCCAACAAGAATTCTGAAACCGCGAAGAACGTGATCAAGAAAATTAATAAAGTCTTAACTAACATCTTATTCTTCTCCTCTAAAATTTTTTATTTTAATAAATCTTTTGTATTAACACGTTTGTCTGATGGAACCATCTGTGTAAATACATCAAATCCATCATCCATTAAATCTTTTAAAATCTTTTCATCGTTATCACTTACATAAACCGCTGTCGAAATTACGTGACGATCATCTGTTGGTTTTGTACCACCAAGGTTGATTTCCTTAATATCTAACGCTCTTGCAAGTCGATCAGCATCTTCAACACTTTCAACTACGATAAACAATTTGTACTTATCTGTAACACCAGATTTGATTGCTGCAACCGCATCATCAACTGTTTTAGCTACAACCTTTACGCCACTAGGTTTAGCCATTTTAATAGCTGACATACGCAATTTGTCATTCAACAAAGTATCACAAGCCAACAAAATGCAATCTGTACCAAGTTGTTTACTCCAACTAAAAGCTACCTGACCATGTAATAAACGGTGATCAATACGAAGTAATTTAATCATTGTACTTCTCCTCTCAATTTTTACAACTCATCTAAATCTGAGTCGATTTCTGAATCATTACAATATACGATACCTGTTTTAGCATCTTCAACGCATGTACGGATTGCTGCTGCAACATCATCGCATTCACGACAAGTCAATAAGATTGACATTGCCAAAATTAAGTTTGTTCCTGTTACTAAATGAACATTCCCCTTAGTCGTTAGCTCCAACAATTCGTTGTTTACGCTACCACCCAATAGATCTGTCATAATTACAAATTCATCTTCAGGATGATCTTCAACTTCTTGAATCACCAAAGGCTTAAAGAAAGGTTCGCCCTCAGCATATGCACAATATACGGATAAGTTGTCTTGTTTTCCAAGAATTAATTCAAGTGAAGTTTTGATTCCTTTAGACATATAAGCATGTGATGCCAAAATAAATCTTCTCATCAATACATCCTCTTTTCCAATTGTGTACACTTGATTTTTACCACTCGATTATGCCCGCTTGCGAGTGGTATGTAAATGCATACCATTTGTACAATCAAAGTATACCAGTAATCAAAATATAATGCAAGCGTTTACATGAAAAAAATTAATTTTCTTCTGAATTCCAATATTTAATAATGTTATATGCATCCAAAATATCACTTGCTATCTCATCCGTTAAGCCTTGATTGAAATCATAGCGATTATCTTCTTTGGCAATTACACGAATATTTGCACCAATGCAAGCCTGTATACCATATGTTGAGTCTTCAATCGCTATTACCTCTTCTGGTTTCAAGTTTAATCTTCTTAATGTCTCCAAATAAATTGCTGGATCCGGCTTACTCTCTTTAAAATCTACTCCACTAACCATGCATTCAAAATATGAAGCAATACCACACTGTCGAGTTACCTTCTTAATATTTTCCATTGAAGAACTCGAGGCAATCGCAAGCTTATACCCCTTCGCCTTCAATTTCGGTAACACATATAATACATGCGGATTTAAAATCGTACGATAATCCAACCCTAATTCTTTTGACCACATACCCGCCTTAATTTCTTCTGTCGAATATTTATGATTTAAATATTCAGACATAGCTTCAAACATTTTATCATCCGAAGCACCCACAATTTTATTCATTTCTCTTTTCAATTCCAAATAAACCACATCTTCTTTAAGATTATCCAAAATATAATCAATGGCTTCCTGCAAATAGATTGGTTCTGAATCCACTAAAACTCCATCCATATCAAAAATAATACCTTTATATCTCATATTTAACCCCCATATAAAAGAAAACCACCCTTATTTACAGAGTGGTTTGACATCGTACATTGACTATTAATATTCAAATTGTCTGTAGTAACGACGATATTGTAAGTTGTGTTTAGTATATGCTTCGTAATGTCTTGATAATCTTCCTGTAATACAAGCAGTAGTGATCATAGGAACGATGAATTTTCTAAATTCATTGTCTAAACGAACGGCATATTCACTCGCATCGAATACTACATATTGGCAGTTAATCTTTTTACAGAATTCTTCAACACGGTTGTCTTGAGCTCTAAATTCATCTTCACCCTTAACGATAAATACTGGAACTTTGTCTTCGATCAATTCTAATGTTCCGTGGAAGAATTGTGCAGCATTTACTGGACGGCAACGAATCCATTGCATTTCTTCTAACATACACATAGAGAATAATAATGTTTCTCCCCAAAGTGCACCAGAACCTGTAAAGATTGTATATTCAGCATCATATAATTCAGAAGCCATCTTCATTCCGATTGGTTCGAATTTTTTCTTAATTGCTAATAAGTCTTCGAAAATATATTCAGATAATTGATCTGCGAAGCGATCATAAGCATCGAAATCTCCACGTAAGTTCATTAATTTGTACATGAAATATGCTTGTAATACATATGAGTGTTCGCAGAATCCAGTTACAACAGGAGCATGAACTACATAATCTAACATTTTTCCTAATTTACTATCACGACCTGTAAATGCAACAACGCGGATTCCTTCTTCTTTCATCCATTTAGCAGCTTGAACGATTTCAACAGTATCACCAGAAGCACTAGCAGTGATTACTAATGAATCTTTGTTTAATTTCTTAGGACGAACTGTGTTCACATCAGCCGCATTAACTGAATAAATATCTACATCTGACATTCTTGAAAGTAAATATTCATAGTGGCCAAATTCAAACTCAGTACCGCCAATACCTAATAAGAAAATGTTTGAATAACCTTGATCATGAATAACTTTTGCTAAATCTTCAGCCTCTTTACGTTGGCTAACTACAGCCCTACCATCTTCCAAATACTTTGGTTCATCGAATTTAATTAATTCAACTCTTTCACTAACAGTCATAATTTCCTCCTCTTAGGTACGCCAACAACCTCGGGCACTGGTTCGTATATGCATACCATTTGTACGCACTTAATATACCAGTTCTTTTTATAGAATGCAACACTTTTTTTTGAAAACGTTTACTATTTTTTTAAACGCCAAAAAAAAGACACCGATTATAAGAAGTGTTGTTGCACTTTCTTTTCATCAACAAAAAAAGCACCTATCCTAAACAGATGCCTAAATTATCATTTGTTAATAAATTTGTATACTCGTAAGTATACTACTCATGAGTATACAAATATTCAACGATTCTTTCACTGTATTTTTCTTTATTCTCCCAGTTCATCCAACATATCATCTACACCATCACGATAATTTTCATCGTTATCGTAACGATTCTCATCATAATCACCAGAATATGCATCATCACTTCCTTCATCATAAGATGAGGACGAAGAAGATGATGATGAGTTTGAACTTTGTCCCTCTTTCTTTTTACGTTTTTCTTCCCTTACCTTAAACTCATTTTGTTCAGCTTTCCGCCTACTCTCAATACGATACTGCTCCTGTGCCATATCCCATTCTGCCTCTTCCTTTTTCAAAGAAATATATCCATATCCAAACAGAAGTCCAATAATGATCAAGAAAATAATTCCACCCTTACCATTTGATGTTTCCTCCTGTTTAATAGCTACTGAAGCCCTGCTTTTATTTGTCTTTCTAGAAGATTGACTCACATGTTCACTACAAATCTTAGGTGATTTAGTCCTTGGAGCACCACCTTGATTTACCTTTCGAATCTTTGGGGATTGTACTTTAGGTGGAGTTATCTTCACCATTTTAGGTGGCTCAACCACCACTTTCTTATGTATATCAATCAATCTTCTAAATATAAAATGAGCCAACCAATTAATAAAGGCATCCTCAAAATCTATACTCATACATGTTAATACACTAAGAAACGCAAGTAAATCATCATCAAAATATTCATCCTCGCACCAAGGCTCCTCATAAAGCATTTTTTGAACTTCATCCTCTGACTTACCATCATAACGAGATATAAGCTCATCATCACTCATATCTAAGATTTTCTTAACGCCATCCCCTACAATCTTTTTACGCGTTTCTATATCTAATTTTGACTTTTTCGGTGTTTCTTTCTTCTTTACAGAAGCAGGTACCTGCAGCTGCTTTGTCTCCTTCTTCTTTGAAACAGGTACATCCACACCATACTGATGCATTACCTGTATTAATTCTTTTGTAAGTAGACACTTTTCATTAGCATGAATATAAATCTCTTTATAGATTGGACAAAGACTACAAGCTTCACTAAACTTATCTTCTTCAATTAAAGAATCAACAGATTGAACAAACTCATACGAACTATATCCCTTAATACACTCTTCACAAATAGACGCATAAAAATGTCTTAAATAAACAGGAATAAATACATAGGTATAAAAATCATTTTCTTTACATCGCTTTGAAACATCCTCAATATGTTTCTTAACTCTACTCGAATCCAAAATCATACGATATAGCGTACTCGCCAATGGATTGCACAATATGCCAAAGTTCACATTCCGACAAGATTCAAACATCTTCTCCTTTACAAGCTCTATTTCTACATTAATCTGACTTGTACTCCCCTGCATCATAAGCACTTGAATCTTTTCTAAGCTCGATATATCACGATTCAAATTATTCGTGTTCATATTTGAAAAAGGAAGTTCAACATCTTTATATTCACCACAAATCAATTTATCCTCTACATCATTTACTAAACTTGAATACTTTTCTTTACACTCATTATAATATTCATACCAATCTAGAAACTCTTTTGAAATTATTATATTTTCCATTCAATATACCTCTGGTCTTATACTGTTATTATAACCTTTTCGATCTATGATTTCATTTTAATGCTGGTATAATGTTGGGTATGAACTATCAAAATATACAAAGCGGATTATCCACCGCATTTTTAGACAAAAATATATCTTCCAACGTATTATATCGACCTCAATTTATTTCAAACGATTATAAGAATGGAAGAAAAGTATTAAGCACCATTGAAGATGAACTATTACACTGCGACTCCTTTTTAATCAGTGTAGCCTTCATTACGATGGGAGGTATTACCCCCTTACTTCAAACGCTTCGTACTTTAGAAGATAAAGGCATCAAAGGTAAAATTCTAACAACGGACTATTTGGCATTTAGTGATCCAAAAGCATTAGATAAACTCGCTACATTTTCAAATATTGAACTTAAAATGTACCTAGTACCCGACTCAAAGAATGGCTTTCATACCAAGGGATATATCTTTCAATCAAATGAAATCTATAAGATCCTTATAGGTTCTAGTAATATGACAAATACAGCACTTACTACAAATCGAGAATGGAACACAAAAATTGTGTCCACAAAATCCGGAGAATTTGTTTCCGAAATGTTAGATGAATTTAAAGAATTATGGAATCACCCAAATACATATTCCTACAATGAATTCATTGGTGCTTATAGAGTGCATTATGAAGAATACAAAAAAGTGAAACAAAAAGAAGAAATTAAATTACCTTCTAAACAACTGATCCCAAATTCTATGCAACAGGCTTTTATTTCAAGTCTTAGAAACATTCGCAATTCAAATGAATCGAAAGCACTTTTAATCTCAGCTACCGGAACCGGTAAGACCTATGCCTCTGCCTTTGCACTTCAAGACCAAAATCCAAAGAAAGCCCTATTTTTAGTGCATAGAGAACAAATTGCCAAACAAGCTCTTCAAAGCTACAAAAATGTATTTAAAGATACAAAAACATTTGGCCTTTTATCTGGAAATAGTAAAGATACCAATGTAGACTACTTGTTCGCAACGATGCAAACGATGTCTAAAAAAGAAGTGTATTCTAGTTTTGCCCCTGATACATTTGATACCATCATCATTGATGAAGCACACCGCATTGGAGCTAAAAGTTATCAAGAAATCATGGAATACTTTAAACCAAAATTCTGGTTAGGAATGAGCGCAAGCCCAGAAAGAACGGATGACTTTGATGTATATGCAGCCTTCGACCATAATATCGCCTATGAAATACGTCTTCAACAAGCTCTAGAAGAAAACTTATTATGTCCATTCCACTATTTTGGCATTACCGACTTTTTAACAGACGGAAATGAAACGGATTTTACGGATTTTAACTATTTAACATCCAATCAAAGAGTTGACTACATTATCAAACAAACTAATTATTATGGCTATAGCGGAGAAAGAGTCAAAGGACTCATGTTTTGCAGCTCCAAAAAAGAAGCGGCTGCTCTTAGTGAAAGATTAAATTTGAGAGGCTATAGAACCCTAGTTCTAAGTGGAGAGGATTCTCAAGAAAAAAGAGAAGATGCGATTGATCGCTTAGTATCCAATACAAGAAGTGACTATCTACAATACATATTAACTGTAGACATTTTTAATGAAGGTGTCGACATTCCTGAAATCAATCAAGTTGTACTATTAAGACCCACACAATCGCCCATTGTCTTTGTGCAACAATTAGGTCGAGGATTAAGAAAATCACAAGATAAAGAATATGTTGTCATTCTAGACTTCATTGGAAACTACAAAAACAACTTTATGATTCCAATCGCCCTATCTGGAGATCGTTCTTACAATAAAGACAATATAAGACGCTATGTATTAGAAGGTGAAAGAATCATTCCAGGATCAAGTACGATTCACTTTGATGAAATCAGTAAAAAACAAATCTTTGCGTCGATTGATACAGCCAACTTTGCGGATATCAAACTCATTAAGGACAGTTATAAAAATCTAAAGAATAAACTTGGAAAAATACCTACCTTAATGGATTTTGAAACTTATGGAGAAATTGAAGTACAAAGAATTTTCGACAACAAATCATTAGGATCTTACTATGCCTTTTTAAAGAAATACGAAAAGGATTATAAAGTACGATTGAATGGACTTGAAGAAAGTTTTATTAAATTTATTTGTACAAAACTAGCCAATGGAAAAAGAAAGATTGAACTCGAAATATTAAACGATTTAATCGATGATAAAGATTATATATTCCCAAATGACATATCTCAAACAAATGTATTCAATATCTTCACCAACGAATTTCCAACGGGATCTGGAAAGAATACTTTTAAAGATTGTATTTTTATTGAAGATACGAAAATTTCAAAACCATTTAAGACATGTCTAGAAAATGACGAATTCAAATCCATGGTAAAAGAAATCATTGAATATGCATTGGATCAATATAATAAACATTTTAAGAATACATATAAAGATACAAACTTTGTACTCTACCAAAAATATACATATGAAGATGCATGTCGCTTATTAAATTGGCAACACAATGAAGTTCCATTAAATATTGGCGGATACAAATATGATCAAACAACCAAAACATTCCCTGTCTTTATCAATTATGACAAGGCAAATGACATTCAAGATACAATCAAATATGAAGATCATTTTATCAATGAAAGTCAATTGATTGCGATATCCAAATCTGGAAGAACCACTAGTAGTGATGACGTACAAAACTTCTTATATGCCAAAGAAAGAGGCATTGAAGTTCATTTATTTGTGCGAAAAAACAAAGATGATAAAACAAGTAAAGAATTCTATTATTTAGGTAACATGCAAGCAGAGATAGAAAAAACCAAACAGTTTATGATGCCAAACACACAAAAAACAGCTGTTGAAATCTTATGGCAATTGGATACACCCGTAAGAGAAGACATTTATCGATATATTGTAGAGGAGTGATTTTTTGAAAACGATACACGTAGTAGCCGCCATTATTAAAGATGGTAATAAAATATTCGCCACCCAAAGAGGCTATGGCGAATTCAAAGACGGATGGGAATTTCCAGGCGGAAAAGTAGAACCCAATGAAACAAGTAGACAAGCGATTATTCGTGAAATCAAAGAAGAATTAGATACAACCATTCAAGTCGAAGAATACTTTGATACAGTCGAATACGACTATCCAAACTTCCACCTATCCATGGAATGTTTCATTTGTACAATTCTTGAAGGAAAGCTAACACTATTAGAACATGAATCTGCAAAATGGCTTACTAAAAAAACATTAGATTCAGTCGATTGGCTACCTGCAGATTTAGGATTAATCGCCAAATTAAAAGAAAGATTATAATCCCATACAACATTTTAAAATACCTAAAAACGAGCATTTCACCTTTATATAAAGAACAAATACTTGTTTTTCTTTTGCCAAGCTGTCAAATAATCAACAAATTTATAGGAATTCATAATATTTTCACATTGAAGTTTTATAATTGAAATTGGCTACTGGATGTGGTTGGTGGTTACCTCTTGTTAAGGAGATTTGAAGCCTTGAATCTTGAGTTCCAGGTAAGCAGATCTTTCTATTTTTTACAGGAGGAAAGCTTATGTATATATATCTACATATTGATGTTGCTTTTGTGTTATTTGCCATAGTAGAAATACTAAAAGTAACATTTATAATTATAGAAAAATGCAAAAAGCACTAATCACCACTGACAATGGAACAAGATTAGTGCTTCAGCATTAATTTTATTTCAGAGTAACCACTGCTTTTCCAGTAGTCGTTCTCTATATGTATTATACAAAGAAACCGAATGTATTTCCACAAGAAAAGCTAAAAATCCCATACAACATTTTATCAATGTCAAAAGCATCTATTATTACTTTATTTAAAGTAAATATTGAGATTTTCATGTGATTCAACTGTCAAATAAATTTCAAATCGATTAAAATTCCATACAACATTTAATTAGTTTTAAAAACATCTATTTTCACTTTATATAAAACATACATCAAGGCTTTCACTTAATTTAACTGTCAAAAAAAAAGAATAATTCAAACGAACTATCCTTTCTTTTGTTGAATCCAATATACACTTTCTGCAACACGAACTTTCAAACCATCCATTATCATTTCTTTTTGTTGAAAGTTTGCCAAAACATTCAAGCGATTCCAGAAAGTTCTTTCGCAAGTGGATTTCCCATCAATAAAACATTCCATTTTGCGTCTCCCTCGACGTCTATCATAGAATATTCTGAATCCGCTTACAAGTCTTGACTTTTTTAATTTTTATGATTCTTTATTTCACAGAAATGACTGTATATCCTGCATTGGTCACGGCATCACTCAACATCTGATCTGTGACATTCTCTGTACAATTTAATGTAGCTGTTTTTTCATCTAAACTAACCACTACATCACTTACACCTTCCACTTTACTTAATGCATCCTTTACATGTGCCACACAATGCATGCACATCATACCATTAACTGTTACTATTTTTTTCATTTTCTTTTCCTCCTTATATTCAACGGGAATATAACCCGCATCTTTAACTGCTTGTTTTAAAGCCACCATATTTACTTGTTGCACATAATCAATATCGGCCTTACCCAAATTATAATCCACACGAACCTCTTTTACATTTGGAATTTTCTTTAAAGCATCCTCAACCAACCATGCACAATGTCCACAAGACATACCATCAATATGCATTGTGAATGTTTTGACTTCTTCCATTTCAATTCTAGGTTTAAAATAACGAAGTCGTAAAGCGTTTGTAACAACACAAACACTACTCAAAGACATACATGCCGAACCAATCATTGGTGATAATCGAAGTCCAAATGCTGGATACAATAAACCTGCCGCAACTGGGATTCCTAAAATGTTATAGAAGAAAGCCCAAAATAGATTCATCTTAATATTTTTAATAACATTACTTGATAAATCAATTGCCGTCACTACATCTAATAATGAACTCTTCATCAAAATCACATCCGCACTATCTAAGGCAATATCGGTTCCAGCACCAATCGCAACTCCAATATCAGCACGCATTAAAGCAGGCGCATCATTAATTCCATCACCAACCATCATAACCTTCTTACCTTGTTCTTGAAGCTTACGAATCACACTCTCTTTATCTTGTGGTAACACATCACTGATGACTTCATCCACACTTAAAGATTTACCTATTGCTTCAGCCGTCTTTTGATTATCTCCAGTCAACATAACCACATGCATATTTTTTTGTTTAAACTGCTCTAATGCTACCTGACTTGTGCTACGCACTGTATCCGCCACACTAATTAAGCCAATCACATTTTGATTTTCCACAAAAATCAATGGTGTTTGACCTAAACTTGCATAAGCATCTAAATCATTTAATACTGTTTCGTTGAGTTCAATTTTATTTTCTTCAACCAATCTCTTATTTCCAGCCAAATACACATGACCATTTAGCTTAGCCTGAATACCACGACCCGAAATATTTGTGAAGTTTTCAGGTTGTTCTAGATTCATATTTTTATCTTTCGCATATTCCACAATAGCCTGTCCTAAAGGATGTAAAGAACCACTCTCTAAGCTTGCCGCCATTGAAATAAAATCATTTTCGCTTATATTTGTATAAACCTTAATGCCTTGCACACTTGGCTTTCCTGAAGTAATTGTACCCGTCTTATCCAATACAATCGTATCAATCGAATGTAGCTGTTCTAATGTGGCAGCCGACTTAATTAAGATACCATTCTCTGCAGCTTTACCTGTACCTACCATGATCGCAACTGGCGTAGCTAAGCCCAATGCACAAGGACAAGAAATAACCAATACACTAATCGCATTGGAAAGTGCAAATTGAATGGTTTGACCACAAGCTAACCAAGCAACAAATGTAATCAATGCGATCAAAATCACAACTGGAACAAATACACCACTGACTTTATCTGCCAAACGAGCAATAGGTGCCTTCGAATTTCCTGCATCATCAACTAGCTGAATAATCTTAGCCAAAGTTGTATCTTCACCTACTTTTTCAGCCTCAAACTGAAAAGTGCCATTCTCATTCATGGTAGCTGAAATAACAGAATCCCCTACATTCTTTTCTACCGGAAGACTCTCACCCGTAATCGCCGACTGATCCACATAACCTGTACCAGAAACAACTTTACCATCCACAGGAATTCTTTGTCCTGGACGAATCACAACTATATCATGAATTCGAATACTCTCACTTGAAACAACGACTTCTTTACCATCCCTTAAAATCGTCGCATTCTTTGGTGCCAAATCCACCAATTTATCTAGCGCATCATTCGTTTTTGCCTTGGATCTAGACTCTAAATACTTTCCGACGCTGACCAAAGTCACAATTGTTGCAGCCGACTCAAAATACAAAGAGTGCATAGCCATATGAGCCATTTCTATATTCTGTACACCAAAATAATAAGCCATTTGATAAATGCCGACTAAGCCATACACAAAGCTTGCACCTGAACCCATCGCAACCAAAGAATCCATATTGGCCGACTTTTTCATTAAAGCTTTAAATCCCGTAATAAAGAAATGTCTTTGAATAAATAATATAAATAGACATAGAATCAACTGTGTTAAAGCTGAAACCATCATCCATTCCATACCCTCTAAAATCGGAAGGCCTACCATAGGTCCCATCGCAATCACAAGTAATGGAATCAATAAAACTAAACTTAAAATCAATCTTTGTTTAGCACTTCTTTGATCCGATTCAACACGGTTCTGACGATTCTGCCATTCCTTTTTAACTTCACCCTTTTCACCATGAACACTAGCTCCATAGCCAATTTGTTTTACAGCTTCACAAATCACTTGTTCATTCACCTTATCTTGATCAAATTCAACCTTCATTGAATTCGATAATAAAGAAACATCACAATGACTCACACCATCTAATTTACTCACAACACGAGTTACATTAGCCTGACAAGCTGCACAAGTCATGCCTGTCACATCAAATTTTTCTTCCATTAAAACCACCTACTTTAACTTCTTTACTAAATCTATAACCTCACTCATAATTTCTGTATTTCCATTTTGAACGTCCTCAACGACGCACGTATTCAAGTGTTCCTGCAAAACAATATATCCAAACGCCTGCAAAGCACTCTCTACTGCCGCTACCTGCACCAAGATATCGCCGCAATACCGATTCTCCTTCAACATATTTTCAATTCCATTTAATTGTCCTACCATACGATGAAGACGATTCGTCAATTGTTTGATTTCTTTCTCATCTCTAGGCTGATGCTTTTTATGACAACAATCTCCCATATATTTCACCCCGATACAATGATATACCCCCTGCAGGTATATTTCAAGTAATCTGATTATGGCATAATAAAAGAAAGGAAAAAATAATATGAAATATAATTATTACGTGTATCTGCCAAGAATTGGAACCATTCTTGTCATGTTTTTAACGTGCGGTGCACTCTTCTCAAAAGAAATCTTTTTTAATCTCATATACCTCGTTTTTGTTGTGCTCTTTAGTCAAATTCTATTTATATATGAAAAAAGACTATTAAAAAACAATGAACCACAATACGAAAAAATTAGTTTTCGCGATTCATTGTTGATGTATCCCATTCTATTAAAAATTGAAATCCTCCTATTTACGATTGTCAGCCTATTTAGTATATTGATCCTTCTATGCATCAATAAAACCATTATGGCACTCATCACAATTGGAGTTATCACAATTATTATTTCACTCTATCTAAACATGCGAAGACACTAGCAAACGTCATTAAAGATGATTTCAGAACCTGAATAGTATTGTAATATTTTTAACAAAATGATCAAAAATGCTTATAATCCTCTAAAGTTACATTAAATCTATGCATTTTAGAGAATTATAAGCATTATTTTATCTATAATGCTCTAAAATAATAGCGAACCCTACCATTATTATGATAGTGATTCGTTTGTTTGACCTGCTTTTTCTGTCTGATTCAACATACGATATCCAACACCCACATGCGTCTGAATATATTTAGGATTTGAAGTATCCGGCTCAATCTTTTTACGCAAAGTAGCCATAAACACTCTTAGACTCGGCGTTTCTGTACCTTGAACACTTCCCCATACTTCTTGCATGATATAATTATGTGTTAAAACCTTATCGGTGTTTTTAGCTAAAACACACAATAATTTATATTCAATCGGCGTTAAATGGATTTCATGCCCATTCTCATATACACAACCCTGCGCATAATTGATTGTCAAATCTCCATTTTCATATACACTCTCATTTACACTTATGGTCTGACTATTATTTAATCTTCGAATCGTTACACGAAGTCTAGCCAACAACTCATCCACTGAAAATGGTTTTGTCAAATAGTCATCGGCCCCTAAATCTAAAGCTTGTACTTTATCTTGATCTTCACTTCTTGCCGAAACCACAATAATTGGAATATTTGACCAAGAACGAACCTTCTTTATAACTTCCAAACCATCCATATCCGGTAAACCTAAGTCTAGAAGCATAATGTCAGGATTATAAGAAAGAACATTCATAATACCTTGTTTCGCTGTTTTTGCCAGACGAAACTGATAGTTTTCCATCTCAAGTGTTGTCGTAATCAAATTTCCTACCGCAACATCATCTTCAATAACTAATATTTGTACTTTATTCATAAAGATTCACCTCCACTGCGTCCAATAAAAATTTAAAACAAGCACCATGAGGATTTACATTTTCTACCCAAATCTTACCACCATGCGCTAAAACAATCGACTTACACAAAGATAAACCTAAACCCATACCTCGTCTTGTATCTCCACTATGATTATTTTCCGTATAGAACATTTCAAACAGTTGATCTGGATGTAAAACACCATTTCCATCATCTTGAACTTCAATTAATATCTTATTCTCAATTCGTTTTGCGCTCAAAACAATTTTAGAATTCTCTGGCGTATATTTAATCGCATTATTCATTAAATTCACTAATACTTGAATAATCAAACGCGCATCCATATTGGCCATCAACAAATCATCCTCTAAATGCATAGAAATATTATGATTACGCTTATTGCGCCCCAAATGATGAATGGCCTCTCTAAAAATATCCTCAATCATTTCTGGTTGTAGGTTCAACTGCATCGTACCATTTTCAATTCTCGTTATAAACAATAAGTTTTCCACCAAATCATAAAGCCACATCGCATCATTATAAATATCCTGATACAATTCCTTCTTCTTTTCTAAAGAAAACGCATTCTCGTTTTCCAACAATAAACCTGCATTACCAGATATAGATGTTAATGGCGTTCTTAAATCATGCGAAATCATACGCAATAAATCGGCTCGCAACGCTTCTTGTTTAGCTTGCTGCTCAATCTTTAGATTTTCTAGACGAATCCTTTCCTTTTCTAAAGCCATACCACACTCATCCAATATCGCAAGCCACAAATTCTTTTCAAAAGAATCCATCTTATCTTTTAAAACAATTCCAACCACACCTAATACTTCGTGCGTTCCATTTATAGGTAAATATAAACACATCGAATCCGAATGATAACTTGTTGTTTTACCAGCTTCATGTTTATTTTCATATACCCAAGCCACAACATTTGTCTCGATCGGACATTGTCCAAGTAAAATAGGCTCATCATTATGTGGATACAAAACTAAATCTGTATCCAACAATTTATGCAGCTGTTTTAACATGGACGCATAAATCGCATTCATATCATTCGCCTTTTGAAGCATCTGGCTCATCTCCAATAAGACTTGCGTACGATATACTTGTTTGGCATTCTCAAAAGACTGTTTCTTTAACCTTGTCATTAATGAACTTGAAGACATAGCCACCACAAACATCACAATATATGTCGTAATATAGCTTGGATCACTCAACAAAGAAAAATAGGGGTATGTAAAGAAAAAGTTAAAACATAATACTGAAAATAAAGATGCCAATAAACTATAGATATATCCGCTTGTCCAAATAGATACAAATACAATCCCCAAGATATAAATCATAATGGGTGTCGTAATCAAGAATTGAAAGTGCATAAATCCCTTGCCAATTAGCGTGCAAAGAATAAGAATCAAAATCATCTTTAACAGATCTTTAAAGGAAAAACGAAAAGAACTAAAGTCAAAATAAAACAAACGACGATAGTCATGAGGATAATTCACAGAATATACATCAATGTCACGCAATCTAAATAAAGCCTGTGAGGCAAGACTCTTTTCTATAACTACGCAATCCACTTGTGAAACATCCACATATTCAACAATCTGTCGAATCTTATTGTGCCCATAAAGAATTGTAACTTTAGCTCCCTTACTCTCCGCAAACTTAATATTTTCACGCAAACAACTCTTTGATGCCGCACTCATACTTTCATCTTTTGGGGTCTGCACATAAACAGCACTTAACGTCGCATGATTGTTTTTCGCAATTTGAGCCCCTTTTTCAATCACTCTTGAATTATATTTTGAAGTCGATAAACATAATAATACACTAGCCATACGACAAGTATAACACAAGCCCACAAAACAAGCCCACAAAGAACCAATTATCTTAACACTGTCTTAATATAGTGTTAGAATATTTTTATAAAATCTTAATGCAGACTAGTGTAGAATGTGTTGAGATATAGGATAGGTGGTTTTATGTTTAAGAAACGTATGAATCGCATTACCCCAGGACAAATGATCATCCTCAGTTTTGCGACTATGATATTTATTGGTGCCTGTTTGCTTATGCTTCCATTTTCCACAAACGATGGAAGGGGCGCTCCCTTTTTAGATGCATTATTCACTTCAACCAGTGCCTCATGTGTAACCGGACTGATTGTGCATGACACAGCTCAATATTGGTCCCCATTTGGACAACTTGTCATTTTAACACTTATTCAAACTGGAGGTATGGGCGTTATTACTATGGCAATAATCCTATCTGTTCTAGGTGGTAAAAAAATTGGTTTTAAACAAAGATACTTTATGCAACAATCTATTTCCGCACCAAAACTAGGCGGTATTATTCGAAACACAAAATGGATTCTTAAAGCTACCTTATGTGTAGAAGCATTAGGAGCCATTTTATTAGGCATTCGCTTTCTGCCTCGCTTTGGCCTAGTCAAAGGCATATGGTATTCCATATTCCATTCTATTTCCGCCTTCTGTAATGCTGGATTTGACTTAATGGGCACAAAACAAGCCTATTCATCCCTAACTAGCTATTATGGCGACATACTTATATCCAATGTTATCGCAGCACTAATTGTACTTGGCGGCTTAGGTTTCTTTGTCTGGAAAGATGTGGTTCAATACAAACGTCATTTGCACAAATATTCCTTACAATCTAAAGTCGTGCTATTTACGACAGCCGCTTTATTGATTATTAGTACGCTCTACTTTTACATCAATGACTTTAGCCATTGGAATATGAGCTTAGCCGATCAAATCAATGTTTCAATCTTCCAAGCCGTATCCCCAAGAACAGCCGGCTTTAATACGATTGATTTAAACAAAATGAATCAAAGCAGCATCCTCTTTATGACACTACTTATGTTGATAGGAGGAAGTCCACAAGGTACGGCCGGAGGTTTTAAAACTACAACACTTGCCGTATTGATACTAAGTATTCGTGCTGTATTCAATCATAAACAAAACCCACAATGTTTCGGAAGACGCATTTCCATAGACTCATTAAACAATGCCACAGCCTTATTTATGTTATTTATGGTATTATTCTTTACAGGCGCACTCCTTATTTCAGCCTTCGATCAACTACCCATTCTAGACGCCCTATTTGAAGCGGCCTCTGCCATTGGAACTGTTGGACTTACATTAGGAATCACACCCACACTATCAAGTGCATCCCACTGCATTTTAATTTTCTTGATGTTCTTTGGAAGAGTTGGAGGATTAACTTTACTGTTAGCTATTTCTAAACATCAAGTTGTCGCAAACGCAAATTTACCACAAGAAAATATCACAATTGGATAAAGGAGAAAATATGAAATCAGTATTAATTATTGGAATGGGACGTTTTGGACGTCACATGGCACAAAAACTATATGATTTAGGACATGACGTTTTAGCTATTGATAAAAGTGAAGCTAAAATCAACAAAGTATTATCTTATGTCACAAATGCACAAATTGGAGATTCCACCGACGAAAGTTTTGTTGACTCACTAGGCGTATCCAATTTTGACCTTTGCGTTGTAGCCATTGGAGATGACTTTCAAAGCTCACTAGAAACAACCGCCTTATTAAAAGATTATGGCGCTAAACTTGTTGTCGCAAGAGCCGTACGTGATGTGCACGCTAAATTCTTATTGCGTAATGGAGCCGATGAAGTCGTATATCCTGAAAAACAAATTGGTAATTGGGCAGCCGTACGTTTCTCAAGTGAAAATATCTTTGACTATGTACAACTTACTCCAGACTACTCAATTTATGAAATTTCTGTGCCAAATTCATGGATAGGAAAAAGTATGTTAGAACTTGATATTCGAAGAAAGTACCACATCAATATTTTAGCCACTAAAATCAATGGAATTCTTGACCCACTACCTAGTGCGGAACACACTTTTGAAGAATCGGAAAACATTCTGATTCTTGCACAAAATTCAGACCTACAAAAATTCCTTCGCTTTTAATGAAATCTTAATATGTCGCCTCATTCTTTAACACCATTTAAACATTGAAAATTCTACAATAAAGGTGTAAGAAAGAGGCGATTATTTATGTTAGGTATTTTATCAATAGGATCCGTAATCTACATTTCTTTCTTAGTCCCACGACTTTTAAATCACATCTTAAATATCACACACCATTAATGTATGCCACAAGCATACCAATTATCCCCATTTCTAAGTTATATATATACTTAAGAAAGGGGATTTTATCATTATGAAAACATGGAAATTAGTCAGTGGAATCATTTCCACTGTATTAAGTGTATTTGTCGTATTCCAAAGTATGATGGCAGGCCTTGCCAACGCACTAGAAGAAAGTGGACAATCCAGTGGCAGTGCAGGACTTGTTGTTAGTATATGCATGCTTTGTGGAGGAATTGTATCGATTGTATCTAGAAAGAACAACTCTAAAGGCACAAACATTGCACTTATTATTCTGTTTGGTTTAGCTACATTCACAGGCTTTGTACTTGCAGGTAACTATTCAGACCTATATATATGGTCTTCTTGGTGTTTGATCAATACAATACTCGCAATCATTTCATCAAGAAAAGGTATCAGAAATTAAAACTGATACCTTTTAAATTATAATAAATCCTTTGTTTTTCGAACCAAGTATAACGGAAGATTTGTAAAATCACCATCCTTACGATACCCACGTTTAGAAAAACGATATGCATGTTGAGGTGAATTATTTGCGACATATGTCTTAAAGGAATTGGCAGACCTATCCTCCCCACCCTTTACTTCAATTGGAATAATTTCCATTTTATTTTGAACCACAAAATCAATCTCACCATTTTTATCCGAATAGTATCGTGGTTCTACTTCAAACTGTCCTTTTAATTGTTGTAAAACATAGTTTTCTGTCATTGGTCCTTTAAATTGGTAATCCGTTTTCAATAATATGGCGCTATTATCCACACCCGCCATTTGTTTAAGAAGCCCAGTATCAAACATAAACAATTTAAATTGATCCAATTTATCAAAAGCAGACAATGGATGTTCCATCTTAGACACATTATATACACGATTCAACATACCAGCGGATACTAGCCATTCAATAGCTTCTTCAAAATCTCTAGCTCTAGCTCCTTCACGGACAGCACCATACATAAACTTCTCATTCGGTTTTGCAAGTTGAGCAACAATACTTCTAAACACCATCAAAATACGTCCACTATTCACTTTTCCATTATGCTTAGAAAAGTCATTTTCATAAACCTCAACCAATTCTCTTTGGATTCTAGATATCATGGTAGGATCCTTATACTTGATCCATGAAGATACACATTCAGGCATACCACCAATAATAAGATAGTAATTATAAGCATCTAATAAGCGTTGATGGAAAATTTGTTCGATAACTTGTTCTTTTTGAATACTTTCATAATATGCATACAATCCTGAATCTATCGCATTTAAAAACTCATCAAACGTCAACGGATAAATATCTAAAAGATTAACCATGCCTACAGGATATGATTTTGGCTTTGCCAATAATGTGCCTAAAAGACTACCTGCCGTTATCACATGATATTCATTTGCCTTTTCTTTGAAATACTTCAGTGTATTTAATGCTTCAGGACACTCCTGAATTTCATCAAATATAATCAAAGTTTTTTCAGGCTCAATTTTTTCATCACTGATCATAGAAAGAAGTTCAATAATACGATGTGGATTTTTATTGGTTTCAAAAATAGATTTTAATTCATCTTCTTCATCAAAGTTAAAATAAACATAATTATCATAATAATTCTTACCAAATTCCTTCATCAACCAAGTCTTACCAACCTGTCTTGCACCTCTTAATACCATAGGTTTTCTCTCAGGACTATTTTTCCATTGAACTAGCTTTAAAATCGCATTTCGCTTCATGAAATCACCTCTTAATTATAAAATAACACGTTTTTCTGGACTTTTAAATACCTTTTTCGCACATTTTTCCGAACTTTTTAGTATTGTTTTTACACATTTTTTCTAAATATCAAAAAAAGACAGCATTTAAGCTGCCTATCTTACCATATCACGAGTAATGTCTTTTAAGCTTTTAGCCCCACACATCTCCATAGTATCTTGCAGTTCACTACCAAGCTTGTCCACTAAAACTTGAATACCTTCTTCTTTTGCGCCATAGATTGCATTCACAAATGGACGAGCTACAATAACAGCATCGGCTCCCATTGCCAAAGCCTTAAAAATATCGACACCATTACGAAGTCCTCCATCGACAAAGATCTTCATACTTCCATCCACAGCTTTTACAATCTCTTCAAGCACTTCAGCTGTTGCAGGCGTCTGATCTTGAACACGACCACCATGATTAGAAACTACAATAGCTGCAGCACCCGCTTCTTTTGCCTTTAAAGCCCCTTTCACACTCATTACACCCTTCACAATAAATGGGACAGGTGTTTTAGAGATGATGGCTTTTAATTGTTCTGTATTCATTCTTCCTGCAGGAGGCTGACACCCCTTTAAGAAAGGAAGCCCAGCTGCATCCACATCCATCGCTACCGCAAACGCATTACTGTTTAAAGCTAAATCTAGCTTTTCTAAATATGTTTCCAAACTCCAAGGTTTAACTGTTGGAATACCATACCCATTATTTTCTTTAATGATACGCGTCGCATTGATCATAATATTTGGATCTTTCCCATCTCCTGTAAACGCACAAATACCCGCATCCATACAACCTCGAACCAAAATATCATTATATCCATTATCATCATATGCATCTGAATAGTGCATTCCTACAGCTCCTACAGGTCCTGCAAAAATCGGATATTTAAATGTATGACCAAATAGTTCTAATTCAGTACTTACTGGCTCATTATCTGTAATTGTATCCATATTTACACGAATGTTTTTCCAAGCATCATAGTTACGCATCGCAACATCCCCAATCCCTTTAGCCCCAGGACCTGGAATCGTATTTCGACATGCCTTTCCATCACATATAGGACAAGACTTACACAGCTTTGTCCCCATCACTTCGCGACTTTTTTCCATCAATTCCATATAATTCATAAGTAAATTTACCTCCTTCTTTTACTCATATTTA
>ULYR01014127.1_pt1 | contig 22312 bp, 22 predicted proteins | sample 1962341 | NCBI WGS metagenome assembly ULYR01 (sample SAMEA4835868, study PRJEB28245) | human gut metagenome | biome: gut microbiome; material: fecal sample | place: Denmark | collected 2008 | reverse complement strand
GCATTTGCACATTAATTAGGTATAGCCTCCTCCCCTTCGCTTTGGAAGAGGTTCTTAACGATGTTCATTTCCATGAACGAGGTGCTCTGTTCCTTGCGTTGTGAACCGAGGTAGCAGATGCGGTCCTCCATGTGGAGCATGTTGTCAGAGAGGAGTTTGCGTAAGGCTGCGAGCAAGAACTCGTGGCCATAGCTCTTCATCGGCATGTAGATAGCGTAAACGCCATATTGTAATGCTAAGTGGCGCACCGTCTTCGCCTTGTAGCAAATCGCAAGAATGGTGCTCTCGCCACGGAAAGAACTTACATAGCGTGCGGTGCGACCTGTATAAGAGTCCATAATGATAGCGCGGAGCTTCATGCGCTTCGTAGCCATCACTGCTTCTTTAGAGAAGAACTCCGTTACGTCAGGTGTGGCAGAGAGGGGAATATCAACGTCGCCAAACTCCTTAAACGTATCCCTCTCAGCTTGCCATGCTACGGTGGCCATAGTCTTTACGGCCTCAACGGGATAATCACCATAAGCCGTCTCGCCTGAGAGCATGAGGGCATCGGCGCGTGAGTAAACGGCATTGGCAATGTCGGTCACCTCGGTACGTGTAGGACGTGGGTTGTGAATCATGCTTTGCAGCATCTGGGTGGCTACGATTACGGGTTTGTGAGCACGAATGGCCTTGTCGACCAAGCGACGCTGAATGCCAGGAATAAATTCTTGAGGCACTTCGATACCGAGGTCGCCGCGAGCCACCATAATGCCGTCAGCAGCTTCGAGTATTTCGTCGATGTTGTCAACGCCCTCTTGGTTTTCAATCTTAGCAATGATGCGAATGTCGCTATCGTGTGCATCGAGTATGCGGCGAATTTCGTAAACGTCCTCCTTAGAACGTACAAATGAGTGAGCAATAAAGGCTACGTCGTAGTCGATAGCAAACTCAATGTTGCGTTTGTCCTTCTCGGTCAGTGCGGGGAGGTTGATGCGCACGCCTGGCACATTGACGCTCTTGCGCGACCCCAACGTAGCATCATTCTCAACGTGGCAGATGAGTTGGTCGGCCTCTTTATGGTCAACGCGAATGCCAAGATCACCATCGTCGATAAGAATTTGTGCGCCCTCGTTAACGTCGGCCACAAAGCCTGGGTAGCTAACGGCAATGACATCGCGAGTTGTTTGCTGCTCAGGACGTCCTACTATGGTTACGATATCGCCCTTATGATATTCAATGGGTTGTTCGGTTTTGGTAGTACGAACTTCTGGGCCTTTTGTGTCGACAAGTATGGCAAGGTGGCTTGACACTTCGCGCACGTTGTCAATAACGCGCTTCATGCCAACAGCGTCTTGGTGAGCAGTGTTAAGTCTAACTACGTTCATGCCGGCATCATAAAGGCGCTGTATAAGGCCTACATCGCAACGCATATCCGATATGGTTGCTACAATTTTGGTTTTCTTGTACATTGTATAGTTGAGTCTGTTTATTTTCTTTTAGTTGACACGTTAACGAGTTGACAAGTTAACGAGTTGACAAGTTAACGAGTTGACAAGTTAACGAGTAAGTTTGTATATCTTAGTAACAAATGGCGACCATTTGCACATTCTCACATTCTCACATTTGCACATTAACTATGCATCTGCACATTGTTCAGCAGCGCTTCCACCCCAAGTCGGTAAGAGTCGAGTCCGAAGCCACAGATGACACCGCGACAAGCGGCTGATATCATAGAGTGGTGACGAAACTCCTCGCGTTGGTGAACATTGCTGATATGTACCTCAATCACAGGGAAGTGGAGAGAACGGATGCAGTCATGCAAGGCAATGCTTGTGTGGGTATAAGCCCCCGCGTTGAGCACAGCGCCTTCGATGCCTTCAGCATTGGCTTGTTGCAAGCGGTCTATTAAGAAGCCCTCGACGTTGCTTTGATAGTATTCGAGCTCGTGGTCGGGGTAACGTTGGCGCAAGGCAGTCATGCATTCTTCCATGGTGCCGTGACCGTAGATGCCAGGCTCGCGTTGGCCCAAAAGATTGAGATTGGGGCCGTTGATAATTAAGAGCTTCATTGTTTTTTGTGTTATAATAAAAGAAGCGGTAACTTTGCAGCACTTTTTGTGCTACTCGCTTCAAAAAATTTAGTGCAAAGTTAGTAATTTTCATGTATATGGACGTACACTTATGACTTCGATTATTGACAAATATAATAATTACCTACTGCTCGAAAAGGGCTTTTCGCCCAATACGGCTGAGGCTTATGTAGGAGATGTACTGAAATTCTTCAATTTTATGGAGGACGAAGGACTTGAAGCGCGTGACGTGAAGTTAGACGATTTGCACCACTTTGCCGCTTCACTCTACGACATCGGGCTGACCGCCACTACAATGTCGCGCATACTAAGTGGTGTGCGTTCGTTCTTTCATTATCTATTAGAGGACGGCTATATCACCGATGATCCTACCGAACTGCTCGAAATGCCCCAACGAGGTGAGCATCTTCCTACAGTCTTGACCGTAGAAGAGGTTGATGCTCTTGAGGACGCGGTGGATAGGAGTCAAGACGAGGCGCTGCGCGACCGTGCTATTGTTGAAGTGCTTTATAGTTGCGGTTTGCGCGTGAGCGAACTCTGTTCGTTGCAGTTGACGAACGTTTTCTTAGACGACGGTTTCTTACAAGTAATGGGTAAGGGCAGGAAGCAACGATTAGTGCCTATCTCGCCCCGTGCAGTAACGGAACTCAAGATATGGCTTTCTGATAGAGAGAGCATTGATCCCAAACCTGGTGAGGAGGACTACGTATTTTTGAGTCATCGCCGCCGCCAACATCTCTCGCGCATCACCGTATTCCACGTGCTGCAAGTCCTGGCCAATCGTGCAGGCATTACACGCACCATATCGCCTCACACGCTTCGCCACACGTTTGCCACCCACCTACTCGAAGGCGGTGCCAACTTACGTGCCATTCAAGCTATGTTGGGACACGAGTGTATTGATACGACGCAGATATACACCCACCTCGACCGCTCCTTCCTCAAACAACAAGTGTTGGAGCATTTGCCACGAAATTAATAGGGTAGCCTTTCCCCTATCCACAAAAAAAACCTGTGCAACACACACTGTTGCACAGGCGCACTTTATTATGATTGCAATTACTTCACAGCAAAAGATAAATGTCAAAGATTTGACGTCCATAAGGTGTTACTATTAATAATGAGTATATTAATTAAGTCCCTCTGGACTCTTTCAAACCCACCTTCAATCATAATGTAATGAAAAACACACGCGCAAAAGTATATAGTTTATCTTGTGCATACAAACTTTTAAGCTAAAAAAAGCCTAAAACTGACGAATAGACTTAATATTAAGCTATTTATACCAAAAGAGAGTGTTAATTTTGTTGACGTCCTTTTGTTAACGAGTTAAGGGCAAGTAATAAATAAACATAGTCAAGAAGTAATGAATAAATCCTCCATAGTTCGTCCCCTACGTTGGCTCTTGCGTTTTCGTCATCGTCGAGGGTATGGCATACATTCCCCTTTTGCTTTCAACTTCGTCACAGGCGTAGTCTATGAGCAAGGCATGTATTATGCCTATCCCGAGTTGAAGGCGATGTATAAAAAGCTCCGCCCACATGGGGTGCGACTGAAGGATGGCAGATTGCTTTTCCGATTGGCCAACTTTGCACAGCCTCAAGTGATAGGGCTTGTAGGCTATCGGATTGACTCCTGGGCGGCACGCTGCCTCAGTGAAGGATGCCGTCATGCGCGGATCGTGGAGGACGACGAACTATCGCAAGCTGACTTTGTACTGCTCAGTGCGATGAAGGCTCGGCAGGCCGAGGCGATACTTGCCAATTTGCCTACAGGAGGCACCTTGGTAGTGATGCACACCATAGGGCGCAATCGCGAGGTATGGCGCAATGTAATCGCTCACCCTCGTGCCGTCGTGACATTTAATTTGGCCGACTTTGGCATTGTAATGGTACGGCCCGAACTGAACAAACAAAATTATGTAATCAATTATTATTAGGTTAGAGGGGGAGAGGTTAGGAGTAAAAAGTATATTTTTGAAAAAAATCTACGATACATCTCCAATTAGACTAACTTCTTACCCCTTCCCCCCCTCCCTAACCTTTTAACCCCAAATACGTTATGTCAATCTATACACGTCGAGGCGATAGTGGCACGACCCAACTTGCTACGGGCGAGCGCACTTCAAAGAGTGCGCCACACATTATATATTATGGTATGTTAGACGAACTCTCATCCCAATTGGGTTGGCTTATCGCACAAGTAGAGGGTGATGTACTGCCGCCTAAAGTGGTAGATCAGTTAACAGAAGAGCGTGAGTTGCTAATTCAGGCACAACGCTTGTTGTTTAATCTAGGTGTGGAAGGCACCGATAAGGCTATGTTGCAGCAATACCCCGCTCCCTCTAACGCCGATGTGGCGGCGTTAGAACATCAGATAGACACTATAAGTAAGGCCATAGGTGGACTCTTCCGAGGTTTTGTCTTGCCAGGCGGACATACGGTGGCGGCTGCAGCACATGTGGTGCGCACGGTGTGTCGACGTACCGAACGGGAGTTGATAAGCCTCGTGACACGCTATCCTGATGAGAATTGGCGCATTAGTGAGGGCGAAACAATGGCTTACGTCAACCGTTTGTCGGACTTTTTGTTTGCTTTAGCGCGGAAATTAAACTATTTAACACAACACGATGAAAAAAGTGCACACGAAATGTTACGTGTTTGAATTAAAGCAGTATTTTTGCGCGCAAATTAAGAAAAGCAAACTTATAAAATAAAACTAACACTATGTATTGGACATTGGAATTAGCATCAAAACTTGAAGATGCACCTTGGCCCGCCACAAAGGACGAGCTGATTGACTACGCTATGCGTTCGGGTGCTCCGATGGAGGTTGTCGAAAACCTGCAAGAGTTGGAGGACGAAGGCGAAGTTTACGAAACGATAGAAGACGTTTGGCCCGATTACCCAACGAAGGAGGACTTCCTCTTCAACGAGGACGAATACTAATCGCTCAAATAGCTACACAAACAGCTTAAAGCGTTGAATATAAGCGGTATAGGAATATAACAAATAGATTCCTATAGATTCAAGATAGAAGTGCAATCCTAACAGCCTATCCCAAGCTTATGTAGTGAGCGTAGCGAACGGAGAAGGCTTGGAATAGGCTGTTAGGATTGCACTTCTATCTTGAATCTATAGAATCACTAAAACGCATCAAGTCTGCCTGTCTTGACAAGATGTTTATATAGCCATAATAGAAAAGCATTCCGTATATATGAGTAATTTGATCGAAAGGAAAGCAATATCTGATCTCTTAACAGGCGGATATTTTTACATACCCTCATACCAACGAGGTTATCGTTGGACACCGACACAGGTTACGCAACTGTTGCGTGACCTGTTCTCGTATGCCAATGAGCCACATGGGACAAGCACCACTAACTTGGAAGGCGATTATTATTGCCTTCAACCAGTTGTTGCCCGTCTGATGACTAACGAAAAAGTATTGAAGCGCATTCTACCAGAAGGCGTAGAGAGGAGTGAAGATAACCCTGTGTGGGAGATTATTGATGGTCAACAACGGCTAACTACCATATACATCCTTTATAAATACCTAATGACTAAGGAAGGTATTTCGGAGAGAGAGTTGGAAGAAGACTATGGTGGCAAGAAACTCTATCATTTGGTGTATGCTACCAGAAAAGATTCTGCATACTTCCTGGAACACTTGGGACAGTCAGATAGTAGCACAATAAGCAACATTGACTACTTCCACATGCAGCAGGCTTATGATACCATCGATCAATGGATCCGTGGTAAAGGAGACTATTCAGAAACAGGTGGTTTGGCATTGTGTAAACGATACGAATTGGATGAGACTGTGAAGAATGTAAGAGAAACATTTTTCAAACTTCTTAATGCAGGTAAGGGGAAAAAGAACAATACCGGCTCAGTTCAAGTACTTTGGTACGAACTTTCAAAGGACACAGATGCTATTGGCGAGTTCCGTAAGATAAACACAGGTAAGATTTACCTAACAGATGCTGAGCTGATTAAGGCGCTCTTCTTGAAGAAACAAAAGGATGTGCTTGAACACATTCAGATGCAGCGAGCATTGGAATGGGAAAGTATTGAAAATACCTTACATAATGACTCATTCTGGTATTTTCTTAACAAACGAGGTAATGAAATGCCAAACAGAATCGACTTTATTTTTCAACTCGCTTATAAGGCTGAGCGCCTAAAAGATGTTGCGGAGGAAGAGATAGACGAATGTTTGAAGGAATGCGATGCAGAACTGAAAGATAAGAACCGAATCTTTAACTTCTACTATGATAAGTTTGATGGATTGCATGGTGAAGATTTGTCTAAGAAAATAGACGAAGAGTGGGATTCTGTTACCAAGGTGTACCATGTCTTGGAAGACTGGTATGAGGATGTGGTGTGCTACAACCTTATAGGTATGCTTTGCCAGTATAACGAAAGCCTTCTCCCTAAAAGTTACATACATTTCCTTTCAATGGAAGAAAATCAATCTCGCGAAGACTTTAAGGAGTGGATGAAAGCTGAAATCCGTGAACAAGTATCTGGAATTGAAGTTGAGAATGGAGAGATTAATATTAGCTATAGTGATAGCAGAGTATTCAATCTATTGCTGTTGCTGAATGTGAACCACCTCAATCGTCAGGCAGAACAGGCAAAGAATGGTTTGAATAAACTTGGTGAAATTTATAAATTCCCATTTGCAATACTCACATCGCAAGATTGGGATATTGAACACATCGACTCATTCACCAAGAATGGTTTGAAGCGAGTTGATGATCAGGAAAAGTGGCTTGATACAGCAATGGCAGATCTTGAGATTCAGCTCAACGAAGATGAGAAAACAAAGAATGAAATCCAGTTATTACGTGAGAATGGTAAGTTAATGGATGCTATTAACAAATTGCGTATACTTGCCAAAGAGACTGATGCTCCTGAGGAAGTGAAAAACAATATAGGGAATCTGACCTTATTGGATTCTTCTACTAACCGATCATACGGTAACAGCCTATTTGTTACTAAAAGAAAAAACATCATCGAACGCATGAGGAACGGAGTGTTTGTGCCTGTGTCAACCTCTTTCGTGTTCATGAAACTCTTTGATGACGAAGGGACAAGACGAACTCAATGGACAGAAGAGGATATGAAATCATATCAGCGTTATATCTGCGAAGAGTTGAGAGACTATCTTAATATATAATATAAAAGGAGAAATAATCATGAGCCAAACATACACTTTCACTAAGATATTCAGCACTCCTGTACATCATTCCTCAGAGAGTGACCTTGTGACAATCTCAAAGATTGTAGTACCTCGCATTCAGCGCCCTTATGCACAAGGGCGTAATGGAGAGGCAGAAACAAAGATTCGAGAGAACTTCCTAAAGGATATTTTCAAGAGTCTAAAAAATGACTCACCAATGGACATGAACTTTATTTATGGTGCTGTCAAGGAAAACAAAGAGAATGATAGTGCAGAGTTCGTCATGGAGTTATTAGATGGTCAACAACGCTTTACAACTTTGTACCTTCTTCATTGGTATCTTCTTAACAAAGAGAATAAGCAGGATAATCCTGTATATGAGCCTATTCGCTATGCTTTGAAGTCATTTGTCTATGAAACCAGAACAACAGCCACAAAGTTCTGCAAATCCTTATCGGTTTATGTTTGTGACCTCGATGATGAGAAACCAAGTGAAAAGATCAATAAGGCAAGATGGTACTATCGCTCGTATGACAAGGATTCTACTATAGCTGGTATGCTTGTTATGCTGGATGCTATTGACTCATATTATAAAAATAATAGAATTGCAGATGCCATTGATAAAGTGGATAATCTTCAGTTCTATGTATTGCCATTGATGCAGTTTGGAAAGTCAGAAGAGCTTTACATGAAGATGAATGCTCGTGGACTTCCACTTTCTGTATTCGATAATTTCAAGGCTGACTTTACTGGAGCTATGAACAAGGTGACAAGCCTTCGTGAAGAGATGGTTCTTTTAGAAGGTGGGCTTGAAGGAGACATGGTTTCTCATTGTGAGAACATCTCCATAAAATTGGACGCCAAATGGATAGACCTTTTCTGGGATAACACAATGAAGAAAAACTCTGATATTTCGTACATGAGATTCTTCAGTCGTTTCTTTGCTTGTCGTTATCTCATTGATAGCAATCTTGCCCCAAAAGATATGCGTGGCACAGAAACAGCTGTAAATGTATTCTATACTCAGTCGGAAAAAAGCAAGGGTGAATACCTAGGTTTTGATAAATATGCAGATGAGTTAGAGGCTCATCCTGAATATTTTTCAGCTATTGAGAAGATACTTGATACATTGCAGCAATATAAGATGCTGATAGAGGAATCATTGACACCGGTATGGGATGAGGGGAAAAAGGGAAATTTCTTCGTTGATTCATCGGTCAATTTTACACAGACGCTTTTAACTGTTATGGGGGCTATCGAAGAGTTTATTTTGACGTTCAAGACCTTTGATGAGGCATTATATAAAGAATGGATGCGAGTGGTTTGGAATATCGTTGAGAATACCGATATTGATAACTTGGAACGTGTTGCAACCACATTGCGCAACTTCGGTAGGATGATTAGGGCTATTGCAAATGCTCTTGACTATGAAAGCGAATTTGCAATAAGTCGTGAGAGCATGAGTAATATCACAAAGGCATCTTCATTTTATGAAGCTCTGGCAAATTGTGCAGAACTACCAATATCAGATGATGATAACCGATGGGCACGTCCATTCAAAGAAGAAATGGAGAAGGCAAAACGCATCACAGAAAATTATGCTTGGTTGGAGCAGTTTATGCTAATAGAGAAGCACCCTTACTTTAAAGGTACGACGAACTTTTATTATACAGAAGGTATGTCTCTTGCCGATTTTAAGCATCGATGCGAGCTCATTTCAGATATGTTTGACTCAAAAGGTATTTCTGCAGACTACCGGAAGAAACATATTCTTATTCGAGCACTTATGTCAAGACTATCTTCATGGAAGGATCTAGCTCGTCAATATATTACTGAGAATAGTGGGACACATAAATATCTTAAAATTCTTCTTATAAGTGATTCGCGCATTCATGAAATGTTAGCATCAATACTAGATAGGAGTAAAACTAAGGAAGAAGTGATAGTTGGCTTGAATGAAGCAGCACAGGAATTGGTTACATATACAGGAAAGGAAACTTGGGAACTCCAACTTGCCATTGCGTGCAATGCATTACGTAAAGACGTACGACTGTATAATTGGATTGTAAATCAACCATCACCAGTGTATGTGCATTGGAAGAATGGTCATATTGCTGTCGCTATCCCTGGCAAATGGTTTGAGCGCTACTTTATTGATTCCGAACGAGAAAAAATGGCCCAAAAATTTATTGAGGATTTTGGAATGCAGTATTATGAGGATGAAGACGTTCATGCAAGTTTAAATGATTACAATACATATGGTCGTTATAAAGGAGAGGATGCAATCTTTTATTACTGCTATGACGAGAAGGGCGAGTATTCTTTCAATATCAACTTCAGCAATGGTCACCGATTCAGAATCTTTGTTCAATTTCCTTCTAGGGGGAAAGCAAAAAGATTTCTGGAGATCGCAGAAGTTGGCTACATAGATCAAAATGATCCTTATTGCGTTTATATGGATCTTGACGAAAATGGAAATGAACTTACCTATTATTCTGCAAAGAGTTATATAGAACTGAAGCAATACGTTGTCGAAGCAGCTGACGTTGCAAAGAAGACTTTAATAAAAATGGGTGTAACAGAATAAATAACAATGGCTAACGACAATACACAATTCTTCATCAAGGAACTTGCATTTGAGCAGGCTCTTGCCAATCTTCTCCATACCAGTCATGGATGGGATGGAGGTATCATGATGAATCCGACAGAGGAAGACCTTGTGCAGAACTGGGCTAATATCCTCTATGATAATAATCGCGACATTAACCGATTGGGCAATGCACCTCTGACAAAGACAGAGATGCAGCAAGTGATTGACCAAGTGTTCACCATTTGAGATGAACCGTCTTATTAATGGTGGACAGGTTATAATAAAGCGTGATAATTCAGCAGATGCAAATAGCTGTGGCAAGGAGGTATATTTGAAAATCTTTGATGCACAGGAGATATGCTGTTCAGAGCCGTTATCAGATTGTACGTCAACCTCGTTTCAAGACTTCGCACCCACTGGGAGGTGCTCGTCGAGGTGATGTAATGTTGCTTATCAACGGTATGCCTGTAATCCATGCGGAGTTGAAACGTAGCGGAGTGGATGTGACTCAAGCGGCCTTCCAAATTAAGCGTTACACTCACGAAGGTGTTTTTTCTAGTGGTATCTTCAAATTAGTACAAATTTTCGTGGCCATGACACCCGAAAAGACTTTGTACTTTGCTAATCCAGGAGCAGAAGATAGCTCCAAACCTGAGTTCCAATTCCATTGGGCAGACTTCAACAATATGGAAATAACTGATTGGCGTATTATTGCCAGTCGTTTATTGCCAATCCCTATGGCACACCAACTTGCGGGTTACTATACAATAGCTGATGAAAAGGACAAGACATTGAAGGTTTGCGCTCATATCAGTATTATGCGGTTAGCAAGATAAGTGATGTGACTCACCGCACAAATTGGGACACTCACCAGCATCGTGGTGGTTATATATAGCACACTACAGGATCAGGTAAAACCATGACTTTGTTTAAAAGTACTCAGCTCATAGCAAATTCTGGCGATGCAGACAAGGTGGTATTCTTGCTTGACCGTATCGAACTATCGATACAGTCTTTGGATGAATACCGTGGCTTTGCTGGCGATGATGACAGCATACAGGATACTCAGCATACAGCTATATTAGTCAGTAAGTTGAAGAGTTCTGATCCTAATGACCGACTGATTGTAACATCCATACAAAAAATGTCGAACATCAATGTACAGAACGGCATTACTCAGAGTGAGATAGATGCAATCGGTCGTAAACGATTAGTATTCAAATCTCACGTCAAAGAAGCTCGCAACGATGATGCCTATGGGTATGTTATATACGTACCTTTAATGGGTCAGCCTTGTAAGGCTGGCTCTATGGGAGTGTACATATACATATCGGCGTGGGGGCTCGTTGCTTGTTCTGACGTGAAGGGTAAGTCCTAAGGCCTCAAAGGTGGAGCAAGCGACAGGTGGCTTCACGCTTTTTCGTGCTTACACTAAAGTACACGACTTAAATAGTGTCCCGATTTTAACGGGACACTAATGTTGGAAAATAAATAAAAATAACTTTCAGAAAAGTTGTAGTATTCCTCTATATATTGCATATTTGCACCTGATAAGTTCGGAAAAGTGTTGTGTTTGACACAAAACAGAAGTAATTGGTGCAAATATGAGAATTGAAAGAGACATAATAAATAAATTCAAGGAATGGAAAGATGCTGAAAAGCATAAGCCAATCCTGTTGAAAGGAGCCCGTCAGATTGGCAAGACATGGGCTATGGAGGAGTTTGGAAGAGAATGCTTCGACTATACAGCGAAATTTGACTTTGACCGTCAGAAAGAGTTGCTGTCAGCCTTCACTGAGTCAAAGGAACCGGCACGCATAATAAAGGAACTCGCCCTTTATAGCCAAGTTCCTCTTGTTCCAGGCAAGACACTACTTATATTCGATGAGATACAAGAATGTGAAGAAGCGCTCAACTCGTTAAAGTATTTTTGTGAAGATGCTCCCGAATGGCATATTATTGCAGCAGGTTCGCTGTTAGGAGTGGCTGTTAAAAGGAGGAGAATGACCGTACCGGTAGGAAAGGTGCAGGTTATGCGTATGTATCCGATTACGTTCAAAGAGTATCTGCGAGCCAGCGATTCTCAGACATTCAATTTTGTTGAACAGATAGAACAGCCAGAGAAATTGCCTCTTATTATACTTGACAAGTTGAAGTCTGAATACCGCAGATATATGGTGTCTGGAGGAATGCCAGAAGCTGCCGTGAGTATGCTTGAAAATCAGGGAATGCAAGCTGTGGACGACATATTGCAAGGCATATTAGACTTGTATGAACTTGACTTTGCCAAGTATGCAGAACCTCGCGAAATACCGCGCATCCATGCTATTTGGCGTTCACTTCCTTCTCAACTTGCCAAGGAAAATAGAAAGTTCATATATAAGATTATAAAGAAAGGAGCAAGAAGTCGTGATTATGAAGACGCTTTGTTATGGCTTGAAGATGCTGGTATGATATATCGCGTGAATGCGGTGTCGAAACCGGGAATGCCTTTAAGTGCCTACGAAGAGCCAGACATATTCAAGATTTATGCCAGTGACTGCGGACTGTTGCGACGATTGGCCGGACTACCGGGAAGCATTGTCATTGACCCGACTGTTAATTACACAGAATTTAAAGGCGCAATGGCGGAGAATGCAGTGCTGCAAAGCCTGTTGCCATCGTATGGTTCAATGCCTTACTATTGGTCTTCGGAAGGAAAGGCTGAGATTGAGTTTCTGTTACAGCGAGAGAATGAGATAATCCCTGTAGAAGTAAAGGCAGAAAATTGTGTCAGTGGAAGAAGTATTGTTGTGTACAACGAACGTTACCAACCCAAGAACCGCATACGTTTCTCGTTTCTCAATTTACAGCAAAACTGCGGAATGTTAGCTTGTCCCTCGCCCTTAGCTGAGTGGTCTATGAAATGGTTGAACAAATAATAGTATCTTATAGCAGAGATACATACCGCCTTTTCTCGTTCTTTTACCGTCAAAGACAGTGCAAGTCGAATGCAATGAAGTTTTCTTCAATTGCTGAGGCGCCGTAGAGACAGTGCAAGCCGAATGCAATGAAGTCCCTTCAATTGCTGAGGCGCCGCCTGTCTTATTTAAATAAACTGCTCAAATCGCTATGTTTTGAAAAACATAAGAAGAGAATTTGTTCAATGTAGACTATATATAGAACAAGATTAATGAACAAGATTAATGAAAAAGATTAATGGTCGATTAATGAAATATTAATGTTCAAAATCCAAAGCGTGAAGCGCGCCTTAATGTTCATTCCTGTCTCTTCAACAAATTGCAGTTTAATAAAATGAATTTAGGTTTACAAAAAAAAGTTTGCCAGACTCACGTCTAGCAAACTTTCATTATGAAAAGTATCAAACCTTCCTAACTATTATAAGTTAGGGTTCATTTCAGTCCACTTATCAACAGCGGGAACGATGCCGAGTTCTACGATCTCGTCACGCATCTTGCAAAGGTGCTCGTATGACTTAGCGAGAGAAGCCATTTCATCGGGAGTACCTTGGGGTTCAGTGAAGTGAACACCCGTCTTGTCGATAGTAGTAGGCATAGCCATCATTACGTTCTTGAAGCCACACTTGTCGCAGTTAACGTAGCAACCTGCGGGCAAAGTGAAGGGTTCGCCACCCATAGCAGCTTCGATCATCTTAACAGCGTTGTAAGCAGGGCTCTGGAATGAGCTACGGCCACGAAGCTTGATGATGTTTGAACCACCCTGTACAGTGTGGTGCTTAATCTCTTCCCAACGTTCAGCAGAGAGACCCATTTCAGAAAGGGGCTTGCCGTCAACCTTCACTTGTGAAGCGAATACTGCCATTTGTTCACCGTGGCCACCATAAGTGTGAGCACCCGTTACCTTATCCTGCTGTACGCCAAATTCGAGGGCGAGAGCTTGTTGCAAACGAGTTGAGTCGAGAGCAGCGAGTGAAGTAAGTTGGTTGGGCTTCAAACCTGAGTGGATAAGAGCTGTAAGAGCAGTTACGTCAGCAGGGTTGAAGATAACTACTACGTGTTCTACCTCAGGGCAGTACTTCTTGATGTTGTCGCCAAATTCAGCAGCGATCTTGCAGTTACCCTTGAGAAGGTCTTCACGAGTCATGCCGTCCTTACGAGGAGCACCACCAGAAGAGATGATATACTTAGCACCAGTAAAAGCTTCAGCGGGATCAACTGTATAAGTTACGTTTACGCCAGGGAAAGCGCACTGTTGAATCTCGTCGAACACACCGTGTACACCAGGTTCGTAGATATCGTAAAGGCAGATGTTAGGAGTAAGGCCGAGCATCAAGGCGCTCTGTACCATGTTAGAACCAATCATACCGCCTGCACCGACGATCAAAAGCTTTTCGTTTGATAAAAATGCCATAATAATTTAACTTTTAAAAAGTGTTTGTTCCTTTTCGTGTGGCAAAAGTACAAACTTTCAATCAAACGCACAAAAAAAATAGTTGTGTTTTATATACGATAAAAGCGCATTGCCAAAATCGACAATGCGCTTTTTATTTTAGTGGGTTCTAATAAGGTGTTAAAACTCGAATTGTTCTAACTTCAGTGTACCCAATTTTTCAAGTTCGCCGACGTATTGTTTGAAGTGGTCAGCGGCCATGTGCTGCTTGAGTGAAGCCTCGTCTTGCCACGTTTCGCAGATCATGAATATGTCGGGGCGCGTAGCACTCTCGAATGTGTCGTAAGCGATGTTGCCTGCATCTTTTAATGATGCTGCCGTAAGGGCAATGGCTGCCTGAAGGGCTTCGTCGTACTTGCCCTCATTGGCTTGAAAGAAACAATTTAATCTAAGCATCTCTTTGATTCTTTTGTTTCTTAGTTGACGAGCTTTTTTAGTTAACGAGTAAGTCTTGCATAAAGTAACTTACTCGTCAACTCGTCAACTGAGAAACAGGATTAAAACATATATGCTACTTGCACCTGGAAGGTGTTAGTCTTATACTTCAGTTCGAGGTCTTGGCTATTGCCCGTTTCGCCACCAAAGTTGTTGAAGATAGCCTTACCCGCTTTACCGAGGGCAAAGTTATAACCGATGCTGGCTTCGAGGTGCTTCATGAGGCGGACGCCAGCACCAATGTTCCAGGTCGTGTTCATATTCTCCTTGCTAAAGTTCGTGCCAGAGCCAAAGTTGCTCCACTCCATGTTCTTAAAGGCAAAGCCAAATTGTGGACCTGTAAACACGTATATGCCAGCTATCTTGCCCAACCCGATGTTATAACGCACGTTGATAGGAATTTCGAGTGTGCGATACGTCTCTGACTTTGACTTTCCACCGAATACCTCTCCGTTGCTATAGTAAGTGACTCCCGTAATGTTGAGTTTACGTTGAGAGTATTGCAGCGAAGCGTCGATGCCGATGCCCAAAGGCGTATTGAAGGCCACCTTCGGACCAATGAACCATCCTGGCTTGTTATCAGAGCTAAAGCTCTCCTTCCAATTGCCCGAAAACTTCATTTTAGTCAAGTTATAACCAGCCGTAATACCGTAGCTAAATGATTGTGCTTGTGCTTGCATAGTGCCAATAATTGTTAGCACCAACACCAAGCAGAGAGTAGTGATCTTTTTCATAATTTATATAGGTGTTATGGATGTTTTCGTTTCTGATAGCGACAAAGGTACAAAAAAATAAATAGTTACAAACGAAAGGGTGAAATTTGAGTAAAAGAGAAGCTTAAAGAGTGTTCTGTAATGCTGCATTTAAGCGAAGAGTTTCGCACCACGAAGCGCGCCTACGTGGCGCGTAACGATTTGTATTGTCTTACTTTATCTTTCATGTTTCATTTTTCTTTGTAAAATGTCTGATTATCAATCGTTTTGGAATGATGAAACATTTGCCTTCTATGTTTCATTTTAAGTTTCATGTTTCATTTTTCAAAACACTGAGAGAGCGATTGCGCGCTCCCACAGTGTTTTTAAATCGCTCCCTCAGTGTTTTTTTGAGATGAAACATTGAAACTAAAAATGAAACATAGAAGTGCGATGTTTCATGTATTAAAAGAATTGATTATCAATGTTTTCATGCTAATAAGTGAAACATGAAAGCAAAAATTGCGGTTGGTAAAATAAGTGTAAGTAAGCAAGCCTATTTAGGGCGTCCTGACACATTTTGTAGAGAGTTCTGTAGAGAAACGTTCAGGTAGGGCTATTTCACCCTTCTGTTCAATTGATTATTGGCTTTTTCGCGTTTCGACTTTCCGACACGCTTGCCAGTAGACTTTTTCTTACCTGCGCTTTTGGCTTTGAAGGCGAAAGGATTAGAAGTACCTTTTTTACGTTGTAGTGGCATGACTGATAGCTTGTAAATTGATTTGTGTGCAAAAATACGACTTTCTTTTTTTGTCATATAGAAGAATAAGCCTACATTTGTCGCAACCTAATACTTAAACCTACCATGGAAATATTCAACACGCTAACTGAATGGTTAAGTTCCCCTTCGGGACAAGTGGCGATTGTGATAGCCATTTTTGCACTTACCATTGTCGCATTCATTGCCGACAAAGTGCGTAGCGACATTGTGGCACTTTGTTCCTTAGCCCTATTGCTTGTAACCAATGTACTCACCCCAGCTGAGGCCTTGGCGGGTTTCTCCAACTCAGCCGTAGTGATGATGATAGGTCTATTCGTCGTAGGCGGAGCGGTGTTTCAGACGGGTTTGGCACGCATTATCTCAGGTCGTTTGCTCAAACTCGCGGGGACGAGTGAAGTAAAACTATTCTTCCTCGTCATGATTGTCACCAGCGTGGTGGCCGCCTTTGTGAGCAATACGGGTACGGTAGCCTTGTTGTTGCCGATTATTCTGGCTATGTCGAAGTCGGCAGGCACGAGTCCTACCAAACTTATGATGCCATTGGCCTTTGCCAGTTCGATGGGTGGCATATTGACACTCATCGGTACACCGCCCAACCTCATCGTTGATGGTTATCTACGCGACAATGGACGTGAGGGCTTTGCCTTCTTCGACTTCTTGCCTATAGGTATTATCTGTTTGGGCGTAGGATTGATATTGCTTTATCCCTTGTGCCGTTTGTTCTTGGGTAAGAAGGCGCGCGAGACGAGCGAAGCAAGCAATGACGACACCTTGGCCGCTTTGCTGCACGAGTATCACATTGCCGACCTCGTATTTCGCCTTCAGGCTCAGAGCGGAAGTTCCCACTTAGAGGGTATGACCGTAGGCGAGTTGGATATTCGTCGTCAGTATGGCATTACGATTTTAGAGGTGCGTCGCGCCAATCGCACCGTGTTTAGTTCCAATATACAAGAGTCCGTGTCAGCCGATACGATATTGCAGGCCGACGATACCTTCTACGTGTTAGGACATCGCGAGCAAGTAGAGAAGTTTGCGACCGACCACAACCTTTCCGTATTCGAAGATGAAGAACGTGAGGGTAAGGGGAAACTCGATTTTTATGAAATCGGACTGGCCGAGCTGCTTGTCTCGCCCGACTCTTCACTTATCAATCGTCCCTTGCGTCGTGCCAACTTCAAGGAACGCTTTGGCGTAAACGTATTGGCCATAAAGCGAAGTGGTAAGTATCTGTTCGACAACGTATTAGACAACGTGGTGAAGAATGGCGACATGATATTGGTACATGGAGAGTGGAAAGGCATAGAAAGTATGGCGAAGAAGAATCGTGAGTGGATCGTTATCGGTTCGCCTACCGAAGATGCCGAGAGTGTTGCGCTCGACCACAAAGCCCCCTTGGCAGCAGCTTTGATGGCACTGATGATACTCTTCATGGTCTTTGCCGACCAGATAGGTGTTAAGCCCGTAGCCGTAGTGATTATCACGGGTCTGCTAATGGTCTTGACGCGCTGTGTGCGCAGTGTTGATGCGGCTTACAAGATGATAGGGTGGGAGAGCATTGTGCTCATTGCCGCTATGATGCCGATGAGTACGGCCTTGTCGAAAACGGGCATATCGGAGTGGATCGCCACTTCATTGGTAGAGGGGCTACACGCTTACGGCCCGATAGCAGCCATGGCTGGTGTTTACATCGTTACTTCCGTACTAAGTACCTTTATTAGCAATTCAGCTACTGCTATCTTGGTTGCTCCTATCGCTTGGGCTGCAGCTACACAATTAGGTGTATCGCCTACGCCCTTCATGATGGCAGCTGCTGTGGCAGCCAGTGCTTGTTTTTCCACACCGATTTGTACTCCACCGAATGCCATGGTGATGAATGCAGGCCATTACAACTTTATGGACTACGTCAAGGTGGGTGTTCCTCTTCAGATTATTATGGGTATTGTAGCCATATTGGTTATCCCCTTGTTCTTCCCATTTTAGGCTCTGTAACGCATCGTGTGGGTAACTCGGTTCGAAGAGACAAGAATGAATATTAACGAAACAATTAACGAAAAAAATTAATGAAATAATTAATGTTCAATTAATGATAATTAATGTTCAAAACAACGCGCGAAGCGCGCCTAAACGTTAACTATTTATGTCATACGCTTCGCGCGTTGTTTTGAACATTAATTATCATTAATTGAACATTAATTATTTCATTAATTTTTTTCGTTAATGTTCATTCATGTTAAGTTTCCAAATTGTAGTTTATCGCCTTAAATGTTATAAAATCAGTCCTTATTGCATATTTAACTGCATAAAATTTGTTGATACACGATAAAAGCGTACATTTGCAGCAAAATTGTAGGCAAAAAGCGTTTATAATCAACGTCTTGCCATACGATACGATAAAAATCAACCAAAATGAAAGTAAAAAACTTATTTGCTGCCGTGCTCTTGCTTTTATGCATGGTAGCCAACACCGCCTATGCGCAGTTGCCGTCAGTTAAGTTGAAGGATATTAACGGTAAAGTAATTGATACAGCAACCCTCAGCAATGATGGTAAACCCTTTATCATTAGTTTCTTCGCCACTTGGTGCAAGCCCTGCAACCGCGAACTCAAAGCCATTAATGAGGTATATTCCGATTGGCAAGACGAGACGGGTGTGCGCGTAATTGCTGTGAGCATTGACGAGGCACAAAACGCGCAGAAGGTAAAGCCTATGGTTGACGCCGCAGGTTGGGAATACCAAGTATTGCTCGACCCCAACTCAGACTTTCGTCGTGCAATGGGTGTCAACATGATTCCCCACGTATTCGTCATCGACGGCAATGGCAAGATAGCCGAAAGTCGTAGTGGTTACACCGAAGGCGGTGAACAACACCTTATCGAAAAGGTAAAAGAACTCATTGAAGCTGCAAAGAAGTAATAGGGACGGTTCGTTTCAAGTTCTTAGGTTATGTAGGTCTTTATATTTAGATGTCCTTTAAGACACATAACCTCCAAACTCAAAACATCCCTCTTCCCTCTCTAAATAAAAAATATGAAACACATTGCCGCATTAACGGCTTTAACCTTAGCATCGGCTGCACTCCCCTTACATGCACAAAGTACAGAGGGCGCAGACGATGCTAAGCGCGTTACACTACATGGTAGCATACAAAGTGATGTACTCACGGCCGTTAGCGAAGACGATAAAATTGGTACAGGTCGTTACGACGACAAGTTTATGACCAACACTTATGCTGAACTCCACCTCTTAAATAAGTATGTGCAAGCAGGTGTGCGTCTTGAATATCTTGATCACCCCCTGCCTGGCTTCGACAATGAATTTAAGGGTTGGGGCTTGCCCTATTTTTACGTAAAGGGCAACTACAAGTGGGCCGAACTCACCTTGGGCGACTACTACGACCAATTCGGCTCGGGACTTATCTTCCGCACCTACGAAGAGCGTTCGTTAGGCATTGATAATTCCTTGCGCGGTGCCCGCTTGGCCTTGAAGCCTATTAAGGGCGTCAGCCTCAAACTCTTAGGCGGTCAGCAACGCTACTATTGGAAGCACCGCAGTCTGGACGACTGTTCACCTTGGACGTGGGGTGGCGACCTCGAACTCAACGTCGACCAATGGTCGAAGCGCATGGACGAGTCGGGCACACGCCTCACCCTCGGCCTCTCAGCCGTAAGCAACCATTATAGCAAGAAAGAGGGTGACATCGTCAAGACCGTTGGCAGTGGTTTCAATCCCGATACCAACGAGTTCGAGACCACCACACAACGCCTTCGTTTGCCCAAAGACGTGGCAGCTTTCGATGTGCGCGCCAACTTGCAAAAAGGCAACTATAACTTCTTAGCCGAATACGCATGGAAGAGCCAAGACCCTTCCGCGCTCAACTCCTATATCTATAAGCGTGGCAAGACGCTCTTGCTCTCAGGTTCGTACTCTAAGCGCGGCATGAGCGTGTTGTTGCAAGCCAAGCGCAGTGAGGATATGGCCTTCCGTTCACGCCGCGACCTCAAGTCCACCTCAGCTTGCTACATCAACCACCTGCCCGCCTTCTCCATGCAGCACACCTACACCTTGGCTGCCCTCTATCCCTATGCCACTCAGATGACACCTGGTGAATGGGCCTTTCAAGCCGAGTTGGGCTACAACTTCAAGCGTCGCACGGCCTTAGGAGGTAAGTATGGTACGAATGTAAAGGTGAATTTCTCACACATTCGCGCTATTGACCAACACCAACCTGAAGGCGAACTTATGGGTACAGACGGCTTTACGTCACACTTCTTTAAAATGGGCAATGAGACGTACTATCAAGATGTTAATGTGCAATTGGAGAAGAAGTTGACCCGCCAGTTCAAACTCAACTTTATGTATAGCTACCAGCAGTACAATCAACGCGTGGTAGAGGGTCATGGCGACGATGCGATTAAGAGTCACATCTTTGTAGCCGAAGGTAAGTATCAGTTCTCGCCCAAGGTAACGCTCCGTGGCGAGGCACAATATCTCCACACCCGTCAGGACCAAAAGGACTGGTGGTTTGGCTTGCTCGAACTCTCTGTATTGCCCAACTTTATGTTTACGGTGAGCGATCAGTTCAATGCCCACGTGCCTATGCACAATGCCGATGGCTCTGCCATTACGGGCGGCAAGACGAACAAGGTACATTACATTACGGGTAGCGTCACCTTTACCCATCGTGCGCACCGTCTGCAAGTAAGCTATGGCAAGACGCGCGCTGGTTATAACTGTTCGGGTGGTGTATGTCGCTTCGTACCCGCCTCAAAGGGCTTGACCGCATCGTATTCGTTTAACTTCTAAGGGGAAAAGGTAGGCTGAAAGCCTATCATTTAAATAGTCTAGGGTTTTAACCCTAGGTATCCCAGTGCTATTACGAGCTGTGCTGAAAGTACAGTACGTGCGAGAATATGGTATATCGATGTGCTGTACTTTCAGCACAGCATTCAAGGGACATACATAACCTAGGGTTTTAACCCTAGGCTATATAAATGTTAGGCTTTCAGCCTATTACGTTGCTTAAAATCCTTGAATCAAAAACGCAAAATCTTTTATGAAACTTCATAACATCATTCTATTATTGGGCCTCAGCGCATTGAGTTTCACGGCTTGTGACGAACATGCCGAAGGCGAACGTTGGGACGACCCCATAACGACTGTGGCCAAAAAGAACGTGCTGCTGGAGGACTTTACTGGTCAGGACTGCTCGAACTGTCCGCGTGCTGCTGAAACGGCGCACCAGTTGCAAGAGACCTTTGGCGCTGACCGCGTAGTGGTAGTAGCCTTGCATGGTGGCCCACTGTCATCATCGGTCGAAACGGACGAGGCTGGTCTTGCTACTTCTGAGAGCCGTGACTACAATACGCGCTATATGGGCAGCAACTCTTACCCCATGGGCAGCATTGACCGTGGTGCCGTACAAGCATATAGCACATGGCCCGCTGCCGTAGCCAGTCGTATGCAGGTGCAGCCCAAGGTGAACCTCAGCTTTGAGGGCGACGGCGTAACCTACGATGCCGAGGCAAAGCAAATCAACCTTAATGTAAAGGTAAGAGCCAACGAGGCCGTAAAGGGTAACTTGCAAGTATGGCTCACTGAGAGTGGCGTAACGGCATGGCAAGTATTGCCTACTGCCCCTTGGTATACTGACACTTACGAACATAACCATGTGTTCCGCGCTACGCTCAATGGCATGGATGGTGATGCGTTCACGCTCGATGCAGAGCAAGAGGTAGAAAAGGAGTACACTTACACCTTGCCCGACCTCAGTTCGTGGAAAAATCAAACGCCTTGGCAACCCACTAAACTCTCTGTCGTTGTATTCTTCTACAACGCTACAGACGGTGTGATGCAGGTCGTTGACCATGCGGTAGTTGGCTAATGTGCAAATGTGCAAATGTGAGAATGTGCAAATTGAATGTTTTTTTTGCGCAATCCCAATGATGATAGAAATAAACAAAACAACGATATGAAAAAAATTTTTACACTCCTTACGCTTGCTTTGGCTTGCGTGATGCAACTCTCTGCACAGAAGTTGCAGATTACGAATGGTGGTGAGGTAGTAGACTGCTCAACAGTGGGCGTTATTACCTATACTAATGCTATACAGATGGGTAAAAAGGTATCATTAGGTTCACGCGTAGACC
>ULYR01082739.1_pt1 | contig 22374 bp, 18 predicted proteins | sample 1962341 | NCBI WGS metagenome assembly ULYR01 (sample SAMEA4835868, study PRJEB28245) | human gut metagenome | biome: gut microbiome; material: fecal sample | place: Denmark | collected 2008 | reverse complement strand
GTATTATCAGTTGCAGAGCTGTTTTCTGTAGCCGAGCTTTCGGTTTTGCTTTCATTTTTACTGTCGGTAACCGAATTTTCCACAGGCGGAGTAGTATCGCCTACGCCGCCGTTTGCAGAGTTACTTGTACAGCCGAATAGCATAAGCACCGATAAGATCAGTGCTGTTGTTTTTGTAAGTTTTTTCATAATAATTTACCCCCATTTTTTCTTTAAGCTTAACTTATCATACAAAGTAATAGTGTCATTAATATCTGAATGTTGTCCTCTCATTATTGACATTGCCGTAAATGCGCTTTCTCGAGGGGCAACTTTTTCATCTATGTGGCACAATTTTAATGCATGACCCACTTCATGCATAACCACTGCTTTTTGACGTGTAAAATTTAAAGAGTTGAAACTGCCGTTATCTTGATTTATAAATATTACACCGCTTGACCAATCTTCTAATAGATTTTTTCTAATGTCGTTATTTGTTTTAAGATAGTTATTTAACGAAGAGTTAGGAATAAAAATTCCATAAGTGGTATAATAAACATCCTCAATTCCTGAGGTAGTTAAATTTTTGCGTGACAGAAAAACGTTTAACCCCGAAGTTGGCGTTACATTAGGTGGATATGCTTTCACAGATATTTTATCACTTATATCATTCCATGCCTCCGCAGAGCTAGCAAAGCTGTTATAATCTGCCTGACTATTGAATATGATATTAAGTTTATATGTATTCGTTTGTCCGGAATATTTTCCATCCCAGTTTGATGGATAATTACTATTTACTTTTGTGAAAATTAGCCTTTGGCTTGAATCGTCGGTTAATCCTAAACGTCCGTTCGATTTTTTGTATACCCACTTATTGTTATACATATTTATCATACAGTACGTATTGTTAGTTATTTTTTCAAATTCCCAGTTGTAATAAGCACTTATTTCATTAGTACACTTTGATGTGATGACATTTGATCCATTGGTAGTACATAACGCAGGTTGTATGCCGTCTTTACCATTTAATGTATATACAATATAACCACCGCTTTTTGACTTTTTTACAATCCAAGCTTGGCTGCTATCGGAATAAATTGTAGTATTATATCCTGGAACTGTTGCAATAAATGTTTCCGACACGTTTCCTGTTCCATCATAAGCTATGCAATTTTCACTATCCGTCTTAAACACATACGCCATACCGTCAATAACAGGATTCCACTCTACAACAACTCTCGGTTTGGAACTGCTGTACTCAGTCATATAGAAAGAGCGGCGTAGTGACGCATTTGTTTCATTGGCATTGGTTATAACTATGCCCTTTTTTATATCGTATCCGGCATACTTGCTTGCTATTGCTAATTCGGTAAAATCAAAAGAACAAACACCGCTCTTTTTTATTGTAGTAGTACTCATCACCTTACCGTTTGCTTTTGTGTTAGCGTATATGGGCGAACTTTCGCTCCAACCTGAATCATTAAGCGAAAATCTTACCTGCAATGTAGAAGTGCCGGAATTTCCCGTACCCTCATACATATACAACTTAACGCTCTCTATCTCACTTGCTTTAAGACTTTTATACGTCTCATTGCTGTCAAGACCCGGGAATCGCATTACAAGTCTGCCTGCACCGTATGTACTGTCCTGATAACCTACTGTACCTATAGAATACGAACCGAAGTTTGTTGTGCTTTTCTTGCTGTATACAGGAGCGTCAAGTATTGTTTTTGAACTTCCGCTTCCGCTCGTGTTGATTTTGATTGTCGGGTCTATTACAACCGGATATACGGCTTCATTTTCAAGCCATTCGTTATCAAGAGTTATAGTTATTGTATATCTTCCGTCGTTGTTTTGTACTGCCGTATATCCCGTAACATATCCCTGCGGTACTATCGTGTTTTCGCCGTTTGAGCTGTCAAATAATATAACCTCACTGACAGTACCGACTATCTCTTCCTTTTCACCGTCAACAATTGAAAAATAGCCGCCCTCATCTTTAAGGCTAAGACCGTTTGTATCAACATCGAAAGAAAATTCGTTCTTTCCGTTGTATCGGTCAAGTATGATATTTTCTTTTACCCCGTTGAGCTGTGCGCTGTATTCTATTGTTGTATCGACCCCGAACACATCGGTATATTCAACTATGTCGTGTTCGTCATATTTGTTTTCTGTTTCGGTTATAATATCCGATACATCCGCCTTATCCGAATCGACAGGTGACATTTCTATGGTATATTCGCCACTTTTAACGATAATGCCTGTTTCGTTGTCGAGCTGTTCGGGCATATATACGTTTATATTATTATCCGCACTTACAAATGCATAACCGTCTTTGTCCGATTCAGACAGCTTTGTGCTTTTATCACACACAGTACCGTTTTCATCGGTGTACTTTACAGGCTCATCAAAATAGTACATTGTTTTTGAGCCGTCTTTATTCTGATACACTATCGAATAATCATCTGTTTCCTGTGCAAATAAACGGTTTGCGTGTTCCTTTTCCTTTATATCCTTTGCAGATATAACTTCGGGTATCTCATAGTCTTCAAGCTCCTTATTCGACAGTTCAACAAGATCCAGATCGCCCGGCAATAAGTCTTTCATAAGATTTCTGTCAGCTTCTTCAAAGCTTTCTTCATTTGTGCTGTTTTCGTTATCGGCATTTCCGTTTCCTTGTGCATATACAGGTATGCTTGTTGAGAGTAGTGAAATTGCTAATAGTAAAACAGTGAATAAATGCTTTTTCTTTTTCATAAGTACCTCCGTTTTATTTTTAATAAAGAAACACATTCTCTATTGTTAGAATATCATATATACTATACTAAATCAAGACTTGCCCTGATATTTTGTGAAATGTACCCAACATAATTTGTCAAAATAGCCAAGTAACGGCTTGCCCTCGCTCTTTCTTATCTGCTTTAACTTTTCGCTGAAATCCATATTGTCATCCTCCTGTTTTCGTTTGGCTTTTGTGAACAGCTATATCGTACCCTGTTTTTCGAGCAGCCGCAATAAACATATGCTTACAATCGTTGTTTTTCTGTGCTGCTTTGCGTTGCATACAAGAAAATCGGTATAGCAAAGCGGAATGTGAAGCCACATTCCGCCGTTATTTTCAATTAAACTGCAGCAGCATAACAACAAGCGCTATTATAAACACAGGTGAGAATATTGCAAGCAATTTTCTGTGCTTGTTTTCGCCGCCCACGGCAGTCAGCCTTGCCGCTCCGCAGAATGCAAGCAGTACCGCCACAAACGGCGCCGCAAAGTAGGAGATATTCACGATAATGTTTCCCAGTGCCGCCGCCGCATTTACAAGGCCGTCCCATAAACCGCCGATGCCCGTGAGCTGTTTCTGATACGTTATGACCGTAACAAAGAAGTTATTTATCAGATGAAGCACCATTCCGGGAATTATCGAGTCATATCTCACCGCCATAAGTCCGAAAATCACGCCGCTTAAAAACGCATACGCAAACTGGTCGAAATTTCCGTGAGCAAGCCCGAATATCAGCGCCGACAGGATAATTGCAGGCGTATCGCCGATGGGTTTCAGCGAGCGGAGCAATAAGTGACGGTATATCATTTCTTCAAATACCGGCGCAACGAATGCGGTAAATATCAGCGTTACAATGCCCGATGAGAAGCTCGACGGCGCAATAGCGTCCATCACATTCTCTATCTCTCCCACTCCGAACAGAAGCTGAAGAACATAGTTTATGCAGGTGGTTATATTACTTCCCCACATTGCAAAGGCAAACATCGCAGGGATAAATATAAGCGGATAATACGACTTGTTTTCATACTGGGTATCAAGCCGCCTCAGCGGTCGGTATTTAAGATAGACCGCACCGAATGCCAGTATTTTCGGCAGATATGTCGATATATTGCTGAACGTGTAATTCAGTACGGTAAACAGTGTACTGCCCGTGTCAAGCCCTGCACTCACAAAGCCCCTGAGCAAAAACACCATCGCAACAAATATTACCTTCTGAAACAGCGCAGATATGATAAGTGCTATTCCCAGATCAAAGCATATCCTGCGTATATCCGCAGGCTTAAGGTCGTCCTTCGAAGTAAGCGCATCAAAATCCTGCTGTCTGTATCTGTCCGCTATGACAGCAATAAGGCTTTTCTGCATTTTAACAGAGTCCTTTCGTTAAATAATCATCACAACTATTATATACGCAGTACACGCAAGAAATCCCACGATAAAAAGCGGATTCTTTGCAATTGCGGCAAATTTCTGCTTTTTTGAAAGCTCCGGATAATTATTTACCGGACGGTAAAGTCGGTTGTTCTTCAGCTTTCCTATAGCAGCCCCCATTCCGACAAGTGCAATTATCAGCACAAGCACGACATAAATCATCAGCACAGTAAGATAGGCTTCCTCGCCGCTTGTCACAGGGCTTCCCTTCTGCATCTTTGACATCGCCGTCACAAACGTGTCAGTTTTGACTGCAACAACGGCTATTGCCGCTATCGAGTTGAACATTGCGTGCATTATAGTTGTCGGCATAATACTGCCTGTCGCATATCTCACATATCCAAGGCAGATACCCACTATAAACGTATAGCAGAACTGGTGTATATTCCCGTGCGCCATACCGAAGCAAAGAGCGGAAACAAGTATCGCAAAGCCGTTGCCGTAAGGCATAAGCGAGGTCTGTATAACGCCTCTGAACCAGTATTCCTCAAACAACGGAGCAAGAATCACCATCTGTATGAACAAAAACGCAAGATACCACGCACCGCTTCCCGTTCCCGAAGAAACTATCGGAGTAAGCGTATCCTCTACCGCCGATTGATTGTGTATAAGCAGAAATGATACGGCAAGCACTATTATATTAGCTATCTGACCTGCGCCGTACATAGGTACAAACCACGATATAGCCTTGCCGAGCCTTTTCGGCTTTTTGTACACCGTCTTGTCAAACCGATAACCGAAAACCCTTGCGGTAACCGCTATCGCAAGGCCGTATAATATAATTATGCTCGAAAGCGACTGCACAGACGATACTATCTGACTGTCGCATCCGCTCATAACAGTGCCTATAAGCCACGCCGCCGCATCTGCAATACAACGTGCCGCAAATATTATTATAAGCGCAAGCCCCGCTTTCCCGCAGGCGCTCTTGAAATCAGCGGCGCACATCGAGAACTTCTCCCGTTTCCAGCATTTCCTTTACATAGCTTGGCAGAGCAAAACAGCCCTTGTGAAGCTCTGTATTATAATATCTTGTCTTAATTCCGAGTGAATTCCAGTGCTGTTCATCAAGATCCTTTATCGGATCAAGTCCCTTGCTCGCAAAGCCGAACAGCCAGTGTCCGCTTGCATATGTCGGGATATGAGCCTGATAAACGGCGCACACGGGGAACACCGACTTTATACGCTCGTGCGCCCTGCACATAGCCTTTGCGTCATTTACATAGAACGGGCTTTCGTGCTGATTCACAAGTACGCCTGTATCGGTCAGCGCATTATAGCAGTTTCCGTAGAACTCAGGTGTGAAAAGTCCCTCGCCCGGTCCGAACGGGTCGGTAGAATCAACTATTATAAGGTCATATTCGCCCTGCTTGCGTCTTACAAAACGAAGTCCGTCGGTAAAATGTATATCAAGTCTGGGGTCGTGCATCGAAACGGTCATTTCAGGGAAATATTCCTCGCAGACCTCGACGACCTTTTTATCTATCTCGACAAGGTCGATATGCTCTATCGTGCTGTAACGGCACAGCTCTCTTACCGTACCGCCGTCGCCTGCGCCGATAACAAGCACGTTCTTTATATCCTTCTTTACCGCCATAGGAACGTGAACTATCATATCGTGATAGATAAATTCGTCCTTCTGCGTTATCATTACATATCCGTCAAGCGCAAGCAGTCTGCCGAATTCGAGCGACTGAAACACGTCTATGCGCTGATATTCGCTATGTTCACTGTAAAGCTGTTTGTCAACTCTTATAGAAAATCTTACACTGTCGCTGTGATTTTCCGTAAACCAAAGATCCATTTGTATTACCGTCCTTTCAATCTGTAAACGCATAAGTCAATGTGGTACGGCGGACGAATTTATTCGTCCAGTATCATAATATTCTTTATTTCGAGGTCCTGTGTACCTGTAAGGAAACAGCCCTTATCCCCTGCATATTTTATATATGCGAGAATTTCGTCTGTTATCTGCTCACCCGGTGCAAGTATCGGTATTCCGGGCGGATAGCACATTACGAATTCACCGCTTATCTTGCCGGAGCTTTGTTCGATCGGTACGCTTTTCTTGTTTCCGTAGAATGCATCCTGCGGCGACAGCTTAACTATAGGATTGATATACTCGTGGTCAAGCATACCCGTCTTATCCTTTGAATAGATACGCTTTATGTCGTTGAGCGCTCCGATGAGCCTGTCGAGATACAGTTCCCTGTCACCTATCGAAACGTAAGCGAGTATATTTCCTATATCTCCGAATTCTATCTGTATGCCGTATCTGTCACGCAGAATATCATACACCTCGATACCCGCAAGCCCTATATCCCTTGTGTGTATCGACAGCTTTGTCACGTCAAAATCATAGAACGCACCGCCGTCGCACAGTTCCTTTGAGAATGCGTAATATCCGCCTATCTCGTTTATCTCGTCACGCATATACTGCGCATAGGACTGCACCTTTGCGAATATCTCCCTGCCGTGAAGCGCAAGGTTTCTTCTTGATATATCAAGGCTAGACATCAGAAGATAGCTTCCGCTTGTCGTCTGCATAAGGTTAATTATCTGCCTTACATAGCCCTCGTTCACCGTGTCCGCTGTAAGTAAAAAACTGCTCTGCGTCAGCGAGCCGCCGCTCTTGTGCATACTTACTGCGGCAAAATCCGCACCTGCCTTCATTCCTGCAAGCGGCATATTGTCACCGAAGTAGAAATGTGTTCCGTGCGCCTCGTCCGCAAGAAGATACATTCCGTGTGCGTGTGCAAGGTCGGCTATCTTCTTTATATCCGAGCATACTCCGTAATAGGTGGGGTTATTTACAAATACCGCCTTTGCGTCGGGGTTTTCGAGTATCGCCTTTTCAACATCCTCGACCGTCATTCCCAGCGGTATGCCCAGTTCCTTGTTTACTCCGGGATTAACGTAAACAGGCACTGCTCCGCCGAGAATAAGCGCATTTATCGCACTGCGGTGTACGTTACGGGGCATTATTATCTTCTCGCCGCGCTTTGCTACAGCAAGCGCCATAGCCTGCACTGCGGCGGTCGTTCCGTTTACTATAAAGAATGCGTTCTTTGCGCCGAAAGCCTCTGCGGCTATCTGCTCCGCCTCTTTTATTACGGAAACCGGGTGACAGAGGTTATCGAGTGGCTTTGACGAGTTCACGTCCACCGTCATACATTCTCTGCCTAAAAATTCCGTCAGTTCGGGGTTGCCCCTGCCCATCTTATGACCGGGCACGTCAAAAGGCACTATGCGCTTTGCCCGGTATTCCTTTAACGCCTCATATATAGGCGCACGCTCCTGTGAGAGCATATCATCAGTCCTTTCGGGAAGGAAGTAATGTTGTCATAATATCACATTGATATTTTTGTAGGGGAGGGGCTTGCCCCTCCCGCAGATTTATTGATTACGTCTTTTGCCGGTTCATCAGACAAAAGTGTGAGATTCACTCACCCATAAATATTCATCCCCGAATATATCTCTATCATCTCACGCCTTAGGCTCTCTGTAATTCTCAGTCGCTCCTTAGGCGGAATGTCATATATATCCGTATTGAACAGGTAGTTTTTCAGATCCATCTCACGCACCATAAGCCTTGTGTGGAATATGTTCGCCTGATACACATTTATATCTGTAGCGTCATATTTCGTCAGCGTATAATCGTTGATAAAATCCTGTATCGAGGTTATATCGTGGTCGAGATACAGCTTTCTTCCGCCTACATCACGGGTAAAGCCTCTCACCCTGTAGTCTATCGTTATAATATCGGAATCGAAACTGCCGATAAGATAATCCAGCGCATTAAGCGGCGAGATCTCTCCGCAGGTCGAAACGTCAATATCCACCCTGAATGTAGAAATACTGTTGTTCGGGTGATATTCGGGATAGGTATGCACCGTAACGTGCGACTTGTCAAGATGTGCAACCACCGTTTCGGATGACAGAGCCTTGCCGGCACCGTTACGCTGAGGATGGAGCGGCTTTCCGTCCACCATTCCTCTGTTGCACGACTTGTCTATCTCCATACTGTCCGTAGCCTTTTCACTTATCAGCAGTGTTACGCTTGCGCCCTGCGGATCGTAGTCCTGTTTTGAAATGTTAAGCACATTCGCCCCGATTATATCCGTAACGTCGCACAGTATACCCGTAAGTCGCTCGGAATTATACTGCTCGTCGATATAGTCTATATATTCTTTCTGCTCTCTTGCTCCTTTAGCATAACAGACATCGTATATGTTGAAGCTCAGAGTCTTTGTGAGGTTGTTGAAACCGTACAGCTTCAGCTTTTTTTCCAACAGACACACAACCTTTCGGAGAAATATCTGCAATAAACGCAGCTAATATAATAATATAGTAAAACTGCCCTCTTGTCAATAAAAACTTGTGTAAAGAAGCCGCCGACGGCTTTAATGCTCATCGGCGGCTCTGAATATTATTCTGTTTTATTTAAAATTACACGTTATCCTGACCGGGAACATACTCAAGGCTGTCGTCTGAAGTTGTAACCTCTGCAGCTTCCTTAGCCTTTATTTCTCCCGAAGCATCATTCTTATCCTTGAATACAAACTTCAGCAGGATAGGAGTTACTACAGTAGTGATAACCACCATAATTACTATAGGACCGAAAAGTCCGCTGCTCATAAGGCCCATATTAAGGCCCTTATCCGCAACTATCAGCGCAACTTCGCCACGGGAAATCATTCCCACGCCTATCTGTAACGCCTCTTTGTTTGTGTATCTGCATATCTTCGCACCAAGTCCGCAGCCGACAACCTTTGACAGTATAGCGACTATCAGCAGTACAACGGCGAATATGATGATTGTAGGTGTCATATTTGTAAGCGTTACCTTAAGACCTATGCTTGCGAAGAAGATAGGTGACAACAGCAGATAAGACATTGTATCAAATCTGTGTGCGATATACTTCGTCTTTGACGTACTTGAAATTACAAGACCTGCAACGAACGAACCTGTAATATCGGCAACACCGAAGAATTCCTCGGCAACATACGCAAAGAGAAGGCAGAGCGCAAAGCTTACAATAACATAACGGCGCTGATTTTCTTCCGTTCTCTGCGTCCACTTGTTGAACACGAAGTGGAAGAATACGCCGAACAGCAGTGCGAATGCGAAGAAGCCGAGTATCTTCAGTATTACTATACCGATATTTCCCGACTCGGGATCTGCAAGAGATGTAATTACCGTCAGTGCAATGATACCGAGTACATCATCTATAAGAGCCGCACCGAGTATTGCGTTACCTGCTCTTGTGTTGAGCTTTCCGAGTTCTTTAAGCGTTTCAACAGTGATACTTACCGATGTTGCGGTAAGGATAACACCTACGAAAACATCCTGCAGGAATGTCGATGTCGAAAGTGTGGGATCTGCCGTACCGAACAGGAACGCTGTAGCGGCACCGCCGACCAGAGGCACGATAACACCGATAAGAGCTATTATCGAGCTTGCAAGTCCGCACTTCTTCATCTCACGGATATCCGTTTCAAGACCTGCGACGAACATAAGCACTATAACGCCTATCTCCGACAAATTGCTGAGTATCGGAGCGTTGTCAAGAGATACAAGGTTAAGACACACAGGGCCTAAAATGATACCGGCAACCAGTGCGCCGACTACCTGAGGCAGCTTTATAACCTTTGACAGCAGTCCGAATGCTTTTGTGAAAATGAGGATTATCGCTATATAAAGCAGATATGTGTAATCCATAATTCATCTTCCTTTCCGTTTGTTCTACTTTTTCTTTTCGTCACAAAGGCTATATCGCAGCTGTGCGATATAGCCTCTGTTTTTTCTGTATGCCCGTATTATAACACCTATTTAGAATAAGTCAATCCGCCTTGAATGTTAAAACAAAATTTTTCGTCAAAATCTATAAATTTACCAAACAAAATTGTTATAAGTGGATAATTTTCTTGACAAATTTCCATGAATTTTTTGAATGGCTCGTTATTCATTTTTGCAATACTATTATTTGTAAAGCTGACATTTAAAGTATTTCCTTTTTCGGCTGAATTCTTTCAAATCGGCATAAACAAAAGCGTTGCGGCATTTTTACATTCCCGTAACGCTTTTATGATTATGAATTTTTCATAAATATTTATTCAATATCTGAACATTTCAGCCAATCTTTTCGACCATACATACAGCGTGGGCGGCTATACCATCTCCTGCTATGCCAAGACCCTCCTCGGTAGTTGCCTTTACGTTGACATCGTCCGTGTCAAGTCCCAGTGCCGCCGCTATGCTCCTTTGCATATCGGGAATGAACTTTGCGAGTTTCGGCTTTTCCGCAACTATCGTTATATCCGCATTCGTAACGTGAGCGTTTTTTCCGTCGAGCAGTTTTCTGACGTGTTCAAGCAGCTTCATACTGCTGATACCCTTGTACCTGCTGTCGCTGTCGGGAAAATGCCGTCCTATATCGCCCAGTGCCGCCGCACCGAGCATAGCATCCATAAGTGCGTGTACCGCAACATCTGCATCACTGTGACCGAGAAGCCCCAGATTATCCTTATTCGGCACCTCCACGCCGCAGAGTATCAGCTTTCTGCCCTCTACAAGCCTGTGTACGTCATATCCGTGACCTACACGAAGTTTAGGTGTGCCTGTTTTCCCGATAATATATTCCGCCATTGCTATGTCCTCTTTCGTGGTCAGCTTTATATTGTCATAACTGCCCTCAACGATAAACGGCTTTATCCCATACAGTTCCATTACCGATGCGTCATCGGTTATCCTTGCGTCATTCACATCGAGCTTTTCCGCCGCCGCAAGATAGTCGCCTTTTCTTGCCGCCTGAGGTGTCTGTGCAAGCCACAGACCGCTTCTGTCGGGAGTAGCCGTGACAATACCGTCCTCGCATATCTTTACCGTGTCCTTCGCTCTTACCGCCGCCAGTGCCGCACCGTGCCGAAATGCCTCCAGTGCGACCTTGTCTGCCGTCTTTGTCGTCACAAAAGGCCTTGCTCCGTCATGCACCGACACCACATCGCACTCGCACGAGGTCTCCCTTACCGCTTTCACCGCCGACTCAAAGCGTGTCGCTCCACCCGTGATGATTTTTATCGGCTTATCGGTATTTATGTTTTCGCTTACAAGCTCTCTGATTTTATCTGTATTATCCTCGCTTGCCGCTATTATTATTTCATCGGCGTTGCTTTCGACAAACCGCTCTATGCTGTACAGTATGACCGCCTTGCCGCAAAGCCGTGCCGTCATCTTGTCAAAGCCCATCCTCCTGCCGCTCCCTGCGGCAAGTATTATCGCACTTGTAAACATACCTCTGCTACTCAAAATATGGACAAATATATCCATATTGAGAAAATTCCTGCTTCTACCTATATGCTTTTGTATTATTACTAATACTACTCACAAGTTCTTGTATAGTCCACAGGCGTAAATTCCCGATTAGCCATCGGTACACACTTACAATAGCTTGTTTATGCTATGCTGTAAGTTTGACAATCTCTTAAATTAAGACTTGCATTGTAATCTCTATCTTCCGTATAACCACACTCATTACAGTGATACGTTCTATCTGATAATTTCAAATCAGATTTGACACTACCACAGCAATGACAAATTTTACTTGAAGGATAGAAACGGTCAACAACTCTTAATTCAATTCCATATTCATTACACTTGGCAAGTAGCTTTGTTCTGAACTCAAAGAACTTCTGCTGTGCAATCGTTTTGGAGAGATGCCTGTTTTTCATCATACCTGACACATTCAAATCCTCAATAGTAATCCACATTGGTTTGGTTTTCACCAATTCTGATATTACTTTGTTTACATAATCTATTCTTATGTTGTCAAGCCTCTGATAGAGTTTTTGTACCTTTAGCTTTTGCTTTTGGATATTTTGTCGAGTAGCTTCTCCTTTCAAATTTTTATTAAGTTTCTTGTAGCTTTCGTATTTCCTCGATAAGCTACGCTGTTCTCGCCTAAGTTTCTTTTCGAGTTTCCTTATTTGAGAACTTTTGTTGATATTCTTATAAGTTTTGCCATTTGAGCAAATAGCAAAATCTTTTAAACCTAAGTCAATACCTATCCCAAATTCATTCAATACAGGCTTTTGTTGTTCTTGTTCATCAACTAAAACAGATACATAATATCTACCCGCTTTATAAGAAACAGCTCCGCTTTTGATTGTATGTGTATTAGGGTTTGTAGGGATATAACCTTTTTCTTTTAATCTTACCCAACCAAGTGTAGGAATTTTAATTCTGTGTCTTTCACAAGGGATAATTACCTTAGCATCGGTTTTCACGAAATACATTTTTACATCTGATTTTGCTTTCTTCTTAAATTCTGGAAAATGTGATTTCCCTTTGAAAAAATTCTTAAAAGCTCTTTCAGCGTTCATAACGCTTTGTTTAACCGACTTGCTACTAACTTCTTTTATCCAGTGAAGGTCAGGATTATTAGGAATGAACTCATTATTTAACCACTTAGAAAAATCCATTCCAGATACAAAACGTTTATCGTTTTTATATATCTCTTGATTGTGAGCGAGATAAAAATTGTAAACATATCTGCAAACCCCGATAGTGCGGTTAATTATTTGTTTCTGTTCAGGGGTTGGATTTATTTCGGTTTTGTAACTCTTTAGCAATTTCTTCGTCCCCTTCAATCTGTTTTTTATACTTCCTAATCCCAACGCTGTAATGTTTTAACAGACACGCCTATCATTTCAGCAAACTCTTGTGTCTTATAATTACTCATATAAAAACTCCTTTATTTTCCTTATGAGTACATCGCATCACATCCGTCTGCGTTTGTCAATGATTTGTTAAATTATTTTTCTTCTCCTTTACGATCAGTCAAAATGCTTATAGTTTCCGAGGAACTTGAAATACTTCATTTCCTCCTCAAGTATCGTCATAAGCCTTACCACCTCAGGGTCAAGCGCGTTTCCCTCAAAGTCGAGATAGAACACCACGTCGAACGTTTCCCTCTTTATATCCTGCTTTGCCTGCGGAACGGGCGCACTCTCTATCTTTGTGATATTAAGACCGTACAGCGCAAAACGTATCAGCATTCTGTACAGTGAGCCTGTCGTATGCGGCAATGACATACAGATAGAAATTATATCTGCGTCCGGTGTCACCTCAGGCCGCTTTGATATGCAGATAAAGCGTGTGGTGTTATCGGGGTTGTCGGCAATATCACGCTTTACCGTTTCCAGTCCGTAAAGCTTGGCGCATCTTTCCGAGCATATCGCCGCTATCGTGTTATCATCGCTGTTTGCGACCATTTCTGCGGCAAGAGCCGTGTTCGCATAAGGCACCTGCCTTGCAGGATATTCCTTAAGAAATCCGAAGCACTGCTTGAGTGCCTGCTCGTGTGAATAAATTGTCTTTATATCCGCACCGGGCTTTGCGGCAAGGCAATGGTTTATCTTTATCTGCGTGCGCTTACAGATATAAAAATTGTACTTCGCAAGCAGGTCGTATGTCTGCCTTATATCGCCTGCCGTGCTGTTTTCTATAGGCAGTACGCCGTAATCCGCACTTCCGTTCTCCACCGCCTCGAACACATCCGAAAAATCGGGGTAAAAATCTATTTCGGAGTCGGGGAACAGCTTTACCGATGCCTCCTCCGTATTACTGCCCTTTGTTCCGGGGCAGGCGATTCTTGCCGGCTGTGTTTTCGGGCTTTCAAAATGCGGCACTGGTGCGTCGGACAATATTCTCTGCTGTAAGCATTTCGATATATCCATTATACAGGTGAAAAGCTGACCTGCGCCCTCCGCCAGATCATCGGGAGATTCGCTCTTTATACGTTCAAGTATTTCCTGCTCACGCTTTCCTTGAAATACCTGCATATTGTTTTCCTTCTTGTATTTGGCGACCCCTACGCAAAGCTCCATTCGCTTAAGGAACAGGCTGAGTATCTGATCATCCGTTGCATCGATCTCTTTTCTTATGTTCGCAAGATCCATTTTTATTCTCCGTTTCTTTATTTCGGCATTTTATACATTATACAGCAATTGTCGCAGAGCTTATAGGAAGTCCTGCGACAATCGTAGTTTTATATCAGTTCGTTTTTGATGATGTTGAAGATGATGAAGACGAGCCGCCTGACTTTGCGTAGTAAACCGTAACCTTTTCTGAATCCTTAACGTTTACCGTTTCGCCTATCTCCTTACTGCATTTAACAACATATCCGTCCTTTACGCCGTGCGTATCGCTCGTTGCCTTCTTCTCAAACTTTACATTCTTCTGTGAAAGCAGAGCTGTGTACTGGTCTACCTTAAGACCCGTATAATCCGGCAGCTTTATTGAAGCGGGACCCTTGCTCACAACGAGTTTAATTTCCGTTCCGGACTTTATTTCGGTATCGGGCTTTATGCTCTGGCTTATTACAATACCGTTTGCTACCGTATCGTCAAACTTGTACTCTGCGGTTATTTTTACAAAGTTATATGTATCCTGGACAGAAGTAAACAGTGCACCTGTGAAGGTGGGGCATCCGTAAACTATATCGGGCGCAGTATCTGAGGAAACCGTAGTATTTGTCGTGGTGGTTTCCGGAGCACTCGAGGTTGTCGTGCTTTCGGGAGCGGAATAATAATTGGGATCTGTCGAGCTTGTGTTGCCCTTATCCGTGATTGCAAGTACAGTTATCGCTATCGCAAAGCCTATCACGATGACCGCACATACAATTATCGTTGCGATAACGGCAATCTTGTTATTCTGCTTCTTTTTCTTTGCATTAGCCGATTTTGTGCCTGTGGGAGCGGGCTTTGCTTCTTCCTTCGTTTCAACCTTTCTGACACGCTGAACGGGGCGCACAGGCTCCTGCTCTGCCGTGTTGAACTTAGGCTGTTCAAACAGCTTTACAACAAGCTCCGTTATAGTCTGTATACGGTTTGACGTATTCAGCTTAAGACCGTTCATTATAACCTTTGAAACGTGGCTCGGCACATTTCTGTTTATCACCATAGGCTCGGGGCAGTTATCATTTCCCAGCCTTGAAATAGATTCTGTAGGCACACAGCCCGTCAGCACCCTGTATAAAGTAGCAGATATGCCGTACACATCTGTCCACGTTCCCTGCCACTCGGCTGAGGAATACTGTTCGGGAGCGGAATATCCGGGGTACATTTCGCAGGCGATCTCCGTACCTGTTGTTCTTCCTGCGCTTATCTGGAAATCTATCAGCTTAAGTTCGTTCTTCTCTGTTACAAGTATGGTCTGCGGACTGATTCCTCTGTGGATTATCCCTGCCGAATGCACAAGGCTCAGCGTTGTCAGTATCGGAGGGAAAAGCTCCTTTACTCTGTCCCATGTAAGCTCGCCCGAGCAGTTCGCAAGATAAGCCTTCAGAGTGATTCCGTTTATAAATTCGAATATTACATACGCCGTATTGTTCTGGGGGAAAATATCAAGCACCGTCTGTATATGTGTCATTGAGCGTGCCTTGAGCAGTGCCTTGTTAAGTTCAACGAATTCCGACATATACGTTTTATAAAGCGGAAGCCTGTTAGCGTCAACCACTATCTGAGGATCGCCCTTCTTGCGTGAGCAAAGAGTATCCGGCATATATTCCTTGACGGTGACCTTAGCACCCGTCACCTTGTCGAAGCCGATATATGTAGCGCCCTCGCCGTTATAGCTGAGCAGCTTTCCTACAATATAACGATCATTGAGTATCGTTCCCGGTGCCAGATATGACGGCAGATAAGGAGCGTCATTGCTATAGCCGCACTTCTCGCACGGTCCGTCGCTCTCTTTCTCGTTCATACAACCTAAACACAGTCTGTTTATCTCTGTCATTCAGACATTCCTTTCAAAAGAGGGTTACCCTCGCAAAGTTTTATGTATATAACCGCCGTTTACAGCGGTAATTCTATAATTCAGCTATTATATAATAACTTAAAAACCGCCGGATGTCAACGCTTTTAACCGATTTGTAATAATATTGTAACTTTTTTAAAAAATTCGGTGTTAATTTAAATAATATTGGCATTTCTTTCTATAAATTATTTTGTATAAGTTGACAAAGCCTGCTTTTAACGCTATACTGAAAGAAAAAATTCTGATAGGGTGATAACTATGTTCGGTAAAAGCAAACGTCCTAAGGATACAATGTCCGTAAAGGATATGACACGGCTCGACAAAAGACCGCTGAAATACGTCACAATGCGTGACCCCGAAACCTATAAGGAAGTACGGCTCGGTGAAAACGGCGCAGTTAATATAATGGACGGCGACTTTGTCCTTGTGTGTCTTGGCAGGGATGTAATGCGCTGTGACCTGACGGAGGTGCGTGTAGGCGAGCTTATGAACCTGTCGGGCATAACGGTCAAGGGCATTGATAAAGGAACAGGTAAAGAAATGTCGGTTATCGCATACTTTGCAGATAAATTCTGATGCGACAAAAACAGGGTTTGTTATTTTTGCCAATTCTGGCAAAGTGCTTTCGTGCATAATCACCAAAATATTTTATTATTGTCATAATAATATCGCATATATGTTGATTTTACATTTTGAATGTGATATGCTCTAAATAGTATTTTATATACTAATTTTTATATTACGGAGGATTCATCATGAACTTATTAGCAAGAAAAACTTTAAGCACATTATTATCAGGAGCAATCTTATTTTCAGGTATGCTCTCTTATAGTGCATACGCATCAGGAGAAATATCCAGATCAACTACCAAAGTCGGCTCACAAGTCAAGGTAACATATTCGTTTGATGTCGATGGTAATAAATCTAATTCCAAAAACAACAGAACCAATAGCTATAAATACGGTCAACATACAAACAAAGGCTTCTCAATAAATAGCAAAAAAACGGTTACAGTAAATTTTAACGGAGCAAGCTATTCAAGTGCAAAAATGGAAATATACAAGCAATCCACAGATGGCGGTATAATCAAAACCGGTGCTCCCACAGCAACAGTCGCCATACCAATGGCTACAAGCGGAATGCCAACACTGTCCGGAAGTGTAACTCTGCCAGCAGGTAATTACACTGTGAGATTCATCTCCACATCTGTGTCATCTAGCTCAAAAGGCTCTATAACCATATCTTATGCAGATGGCGTTAACTAAAGCATTGTTATCTGATGAGGTAAAAAGATGTCCTGTTATTTTTATATTCTCTGCAAATACTGGAGAAAACATTTGCGTACCGCTCTGTCACTGCTGTTTTCCGGATTACTGCTCACCGCAATAATCACATCGGTTTTTCTTTTCATTCGTGAAGAGATAAACCGTGAGGTCGAAACGGGATATGACTCATTCGGAAAATACGATCTTATTCTGAGTGGCATTCCCGATGATATAAAAAACGAGCTGATTCCTTCCGACCTGACCTTCACGCACGAAACCGTGACCGTACCGGGAAAGGCCGGTTTCTACGGCAAGGAATATAACTACGGCTATACGGATAAGGCTTGCGATTTACTTCACATTCCGATGAAAAACGGTTCGATGCCTGTTTCGGAAAATGAAGCCGCTGTCGAGCAGTCGCTCCTCGAAAGTGTCGGTTATCTCGGAAAAACCGGCGACAGCATAACAATAAACGGCAAGCAGTATATTCTTACGGGCGTTATCGACAAGGCGTACTCCGAAAGACCGCTGTGCGAAAAAGCCGAATATACCGATGACGATGAGATACCTCCCGATCCTCTTCCGCTTATATATGTCGGAAGACCGTCAGATGCTGCGACAACAGGCTACACTATCGACCTGTACGGAGGCGGCGGCATTACAGTCAAAAATAAGGAAAGCGGCGAGCTCAGCATTTTCGGGATTTCCGACCGTGAGTTTGTTACCTTGATTGAAGAAAAATATTCATCGCAAAACGGCGATGACGCATATTTACATTTCTACGCAAACAACCACGAAGAAAATATCACCGACGAACAGCATCTTATCAACAGAAATACGCTATGGCTTATTATTATGTCGTCCATTTGTGCGTTGATTGCCGTATTGTCTTTTATCTGCGTACTTAATATAGTTTTCAGGGAAAGAGAAAACACAGGCCGTCTTTTGCACAATATAGGCTTTTCAAAGAGCAAAAGCGCTATTATGTACGCAACCGAAGCGGTTATGCTTTTTATCGCTCAGACCGTATTCGGAATAGCTCTCGGCATACTGTTCTATTCCGTTTCCTACTCCGTGCGTACAGGAATTATGGGTATGAGCGGATACAGCGCCTTTACGACCGACCCTATCGTTCTCGGTGCGACCGCCGACCCCCTTATTATCGCCGTTATATTCTCTGCAATAACCATCACACTCGGATACCTTGTGTTTATACCGATCACTCTTTCGTCAAAAAAGCAAAAGAAAAAAAGATTGCTCCACTGTTCAGATTCGGCGGAAGGTATGCTTTCACGTTCACTCGGCAGTAAGGGCATAACGCTTATACAGACCGTCGCACTGTCACTGATAGTATTCGGCACCGTTCTCGGCTATATGCGATACACCCGTGACGGAAAGGTAGTAATGAACTGGCTTTTGTTTGACTTTCCGCCGACCTATACTATCGGTTCGCTTGATTCACTCGATATGGAGGAGGACGGCATAGCCGATTATTTATCCTGCCCTCCGATAACGGCGACTTCTCTCGGACAGGATGAAGCACACAACCTTAAAATAGCAAATTACGGCTACACCTACGGTCTGTCTGACAACGACACGGAAAAATTCACCGATGCCCTGTCTTTCGGATATATCGAAAACACCTTTGCTGTGTGCGACAGCGAAACCTCCGCCTATAAAAACAGCCCCGAAACGACGCTTCAGACAGACGATGACACGATAGCCTCCGTTTCAGAGCTTTCCGACAAAGAATATAAGAGCTTTTTCGGCTCAGACGGTATCGGCGGCAAATTCTGCTATAATATTCCGATAAGACTTGCCGATGAAAAGACGCTGAATGCGCTTTCCTCATATATTTCCGGCGGTCTGCCCGACATTTCCGCACTTAACAGCGGAGAAAAGGTCATTATGGTGCAGGAAAGCGGCCGTAACACCTATAAGGTCGGTGACAGCATTCGGATTATGGGCGTTACTGCAAATGACAGTAATTACGGCATAGGCAAGGTAGCAGACCATACCTTCAATATCGGCGCTACGCTAACGCTGAACAATTTGTCAGATAAAACGCTCCGTTGCCTTTTAGATTTTGGCTTTCAGGAAAAAGAAAACAGCGGATGTTTCCTGCTGACCACTGCCGCAGGTGCGGCTTCTTCGGGCTTCTCAGGAGCGGTATACAACAGCGTCTATTCATCGACCGATATTGACGGCGGTCTTGTTCCGCCGGCGGCATGTATGACCCGTACCAATTTAGGCGAGATGAAACGGCAGGAAGCCATAGACAAATTCAACAGAATGTCGGGTACTCTCGCCACCGTTCTTATAATGTCACTTCTCGGCTTTGCGGCTTATTTCAGCTGTATCGGACTTAAAATAAGAATGAAGTCTTACGAAATATCCGTGCTTCGTGCCTTAGGAACACCGCTTTCACGGATACGGCGAAAGCTGTTTATCTCAAACCTCAGAATACCGGTCATAGCGACCGCCTTTGCAGGTCTTGCCGCTTACGGAGTACAGCTCTTTACAAGCAGGATGTACGACAAGGTCGATATTATGAAAGAACAGCTTGAAAGCGGTATAGCCGATTTTGACGAATCGGCGGCTTCGGATATTATAAACAACTGTTTTCTGAATGATGAATTCTGGATGGTTCCTCTTATAAAACCGCTTGTTATAATTTTTATCGCCATCTCGATAATAACCGTTATACTCACTGTGCTTTCAACAAAAAAATTCACATCTGAAATTTCTGTTCAACTGAACGAGGAAAGGAAAAGGCAATGATTACAACAACCGGACTTACCCGCATATACGGCAAAGACGAGAACGCCGTGACCGCAATAAATAACCTCGATATACGCATAGATGACGGAGAGCTTGTAGCAATAACAGGCAAGAGCGGAAGCGGAAAAACCACTCTGCTGAACATACTCGGAGGACTGGACAAGGCAACAGGCGGAAGCGTTTGCTATGACGATACCGACATAACAAAACTCGCAGATACGGCACTGGCGGATTTCAGATTGAACAAGATCGGCTTTGTGTTCCAGTTTTACGATCTGATACCTGAGCTTACCGCAAAAGAAAACATACTTCTCCCGTCAAAGCTCGCCAAAAAGGGCAAAACCGATATATCGGATACCGTAAAAAAGCTGGGTGTCGAAAACCTGCTCGGCAGATACCCTGCACAACTTTCGGGCGGTCAGCAGCAGCGTGTGGCTATCGCAAGAGCGCTTGTCAACGACCCCTCGGTTCTTCTTTGCGATGAGCCTACAGGCAACCTTGACGTTTCGACAGGAAACGATGTTCTTTCGCTTCTCATCGACCTCAACCGCAACGACAACCGCACAATAGTCATAGTAACACACGATAATCAGCTTGCTGAAAAATGCGACCGTATTATCCGCATTTCAGACGGTAAAATCACAGATTAATAAACAGCCGTATTTGCTCATAAAACAAATACGGCTGTTATTATATTCATTTATTCACGCCTTAACCGAAATAATCGATCTTCATAGCCTTCTTAACCTCGCTCATAGTCTGAGCGGCACACTGACGTGCCTTTTCGGTACCCTTCTTCAGCACATCGTAAACATAGTCCATATTCTTCGCAAGCTCCTCACGGCGCAGTCTTATCGGCTCAAGCTCCTCCTGCATTACATTGTTAAGGAACTTCTTTATCTTCATATCGCCAAGACCGCCGCGCTTATAATGCTCTTTCAGCTCGTCAAGATTCTTGTAATCGGGCAGATAACGTTCAAAATGCTCGTCTGTGCAGAATGCGTCAAGGTAGGTGAATACCGTGTTGCCCTCGATATGACCGGGGTCTGACACCTGAATATGAAGCGGATCGGTAAACATACTCATTATCTTTGTCTTGATGTCTGCGGGGCTATCCGCAAGGTAAATGCAGTTGCCCAGCGACTTGCTCATCTTCGCCTTGCCGTCAGTGCCGGGCAGACGCATACAAGCCTCGTTTTCGGGAAGTAATATTTCCGGCTCAACAAGCACAGGCTCATAGATGGAGTTGAACTTGTGAACTATCTCCTTTGCCTGTTCAAGCATAGGCAGCTGATCCTCGCCTACCGGTACTGTCGTAGCCTTGAAGGCTGTAATATCGGCGGTCTGGCTTATCGGATAGCATAAGAAGCCTGCGGGTATGCTTGCTTCAAAGTTTCTCATCGTAATTTCCGCTTTTACGGTAGGATTACGCTGTAATCTTGATACTGTAACAAGGTTCATATAGTAGAATGTAAGCTCAGTAAGCTCAGGTATCATCGACTGAATGAATATTGTTGACTTTTCGGGGTCAAGTCCTGCCGCCATATAGTCAAGCGCTACCTCTCCTATGTTACTGCGTACCTTTTCGGGATTGTCGAAGTTATCGGTCAGCGCCTGTGCGTCTGCGATCATGATGTATATTTCGTCAAAATCGCCCGTGTTCTGTAACTGCACTCTGCGTCTGAGCGAGCCTACATAGTGCCCTATGTGAAGTCTGCCTGTGGGTCTGTCACCAGTTAAAATAATCTTGCTCATAATATTTACCTCATTTTTTTATACGGCTTAATAAAAAAGCTCCCGTTCCGAATAAGGAACAGAAGCCGTATCTGCAAGCCACCTTATTGTTACGCACATAAAAATGCGCTCTCTGTGTAACGGTCAGAGCCTTCCGTCAGAAACTACTCGCTCAATCGCTTTCGGTCTGCCCTCACAAGTCCATTCGTATCGGATAAATACACCGCTTTTCAGCTAATGCGGCTCTCTGTAGTATCTCTGCCGATATTACTACTCTCGGTCAACGGTTTGATATAGGTTTAGTATATCACCTTTTTCCCACGTTGTCAAGCACGGCGAGCGGCAATGTGCCGCCACAAATTCGCCGTTCCGATTGTCAGCGATATGAGCAACCTCCGTTACCGGCGACAACATTACGCAATTGCGTATTTATCACTCTAATAACATCACAGCTTCCACCGCCCTCGTACTATCACTCACCCCGCACTATCACAACTTGCCTCCCCCTCAAAAAAGGGGAGGTGGATTGACGGCAAGGCACAAACTGCTGCTTTGTTGCGTTTTGCTTGCGATACCCCTGCCTTTTTTA
>ULYR01059885.1_pt1 | contig 22607 bp, 16 predicted proteins | sample 1962341 | NCBI WGS metagenome assembly ULYR01 (sample SAMEA4835868, study PRJEB28245) | human gut metagenome | biome: gut microbiome; material: fecal sample | place: Denmark | collected 2008 | reverse complement strand
ATTACAACAGGCGTTGCTGTAGTACCTTTTGCTACTACTCCAGCTACTGTATATGCAGCAAGCGGAATTTCAGTCACAGAAAGTAAAGGCTGGCTTGAAAGTGCTTACATTGAATGGTCTGTTAGTGATTCATCTTACACAGGCTATAATGCTTATGTTAAGAAGTCAAGCGATTCTAGCTGGACACAGCTTGACGACCCACTTATCAGAAGATATTCTGATTGTTGGAGAGCAGATGCTGTTGGTCTTGCTGCTGGTACATACGATATGAAGGTTGTACCAATGAAGAATGGTAGCGAAGTAGCAGCTGATGCTGTTACTGCAACTAATTTAACAGTTCAGGCTTATGACAGAGCTGGTTCAGCATTTTCACCAAAGTCTACTTATAAAGGTGCTGGTGCTTACAATGCAGACGGTACATTAAAGGCTGGTGCTAAGGTTATTTATGTTACACCTGCTACTGCTAAAACTGTAAAGGCTAATGTAGGTGGTGCAGAACACACTGGTTTACAGGATATCGTTTATGGTTTACAGAAGGGTACAGAAACTTCTCCTATTGATATTCGTATTGTAGGTATGATTAATGCAGACGATATGGATTCATTTGGCTCTAGTGCAGAAGGTCTTCAGATTAAAGGTAAGAGTAATTATGCTGACCTTAATTGTACTATTGAAGGTATTGGTGAAGACTCAGGTATCCATGGTTTCGGTATGCTTATCAGAAATGCTGGTAACCTTGAATTAAGAAATTTTGCAGTTATGGCTTGTTTAGATGACTCAGTTTCTCTTGATACAGGCAACTGTAATGTATGGGTTCATAACCTTGATTTATTCTATGGTCAGACTGGTGGCGACGCTGACCAGGCAAAGGGTGATGGTACTGTAGATGTTAAGGGTAAGTCAACTTATGTAACAATTTCTTACAACCATTTCTTTGATAATGGTAAGTCATCACTTTGTGGTATGAAGAGTGAAGTAACTTCTTCATTAATTACATATCACCACAACTGGTTCGACCACTCTGATTCAAGACATCCAAGAATCAGAACAATGTCTGTACATATTTACAACAACTACTTTGATGGTAATGCAAAGTATGGTGTTGGTGTAACAATGGGTGCTTCTGCTTTCGTTGAAGCAAACTACTTCAGAAATGTTTCTAAGCCAATGATGAGTTCTGGTCAGGGTTCTGATGCTTTAGGTCAGGGTACATTCTCTGGTGAAAACGGTGGTATCATTAAGGCATACAACAACAAAATGGTAAATGAAAACAGAGTATTCAGCTACTATACTCAGAATAGCCCAGCTTCAACAGGCTATGATGCTTATGAAGTAACTAGCAGAACTGCACAGGTTCCTTCAAGCGAAACAACTGAAAAGGGTGGCACTACTTACAACAACTTCGATACAGATGCTAACTTTGGTATCAATGTATCAGATGCACAGGTTGATGACCCAGCTGATGTACCTGCAAAGGTTACAACTTATGCTGGTCGTGTAAACGGTGGTGACTTCAAGTGGACATTTGATAATTCTACTGAAGATGAAAACTACTCTGTAATTACAGCTCTTAAAACTGCTGTTGTAAACTACAAGACTACTATTCAGTCTATTGGTGGTAACGGTACAGGTGCTACTGACCCAACTACAAGTGCTACAACAGAAACAACTACAAACAAAGATGGTTCAACTGAAACTACAACTAACAGTCAGGAATCTTCAACAGAAGGTACAACTACTGCTCCAGTTGAAGGTGCTCAGGTTCATAACTTTACATTAAACGGTACTAGCAGTTCTTTCTATACTATTACTGGTACATTAACATCTAGCTATGGTTCTGTAAACTACAATGGCTTAACACTTACTAAGGCATTAAAGATGGAATCTAAGACAGCTGTTAACTTCGACCCAGATGGTGTTGCTGGTACATTAACAATTGTTACTAACCCTCAGTATAGTGGTACTATTGAATTAAACGATAAGGCAATTACAATAGGTTCTGATGGTGTTGCAACAATTAGCTTAGACGGTTCTCAGTCTTACTCAATCACTAAGGGTAGTGGTTCAAACTACATCTTCTACATTGCATACACTCCAAACGGTAGTACACCTACAGTAATCAAGGGTGATGCTGATGATAGCGGTAAAGTTGACGCAGCTGATGTTACAATGATTATGGATTTTGCAGTTGGCAAGATTTCAGCTGTAACAAATGCTACAAACGCCGATGTAACAGGTGACAAGACTGTTGATGTTGACGATGCTTACAAGATTAGCCAGTTCTTAAATGGCTTAATCAAGTCTTTATAATTCGACATAAGTCGTGAAACTTTTTCCTCTCCTGCCTATGGCAGGGGAGATACTTCTAAATTTAAAAGGAGGAAATAAAAACATGATAAAATGTTTTAAGAAAGCTATCAGTAGCGTACTTGCAGCAGCTATGCTTGCAACAAGCTTTACTGCTATGCCTATAAACACTTTTGCAGCTACATCTTTTAGTACTGCAGGTGGTTGGTTTGAAACACTTTATGCTGAATGGTCTGGTAATAAGAGTGATGTTACAGGCGTTAGCTATAGTGGTACAGCAAGTGGTTCACTTACTGGCGATGATTTAACTTACCTTGTAAGACAGGACGGTTCTAATGTAAGATTAGATATTCCTGGTTTAAAGGCAGGTACATATAACTTAACTGTTACAACAAATAGTGGTACAATCACTAAGGAAAACATTAAGGTATATGAATATGATAGAAGTGGTTACGCTCACTATGATGCTCATAAGGAAGGCGTAACTGGTATTGGTGCATACAATGATGACGGTACATTAAAGTCTAATGCTGTTGTTGTTTATGTAACAGAAGAAAACAAGAATACAGTACAGCTTCCTGGTTACACTGGTAGCCAGTATCCAGCTGGTATTGGTAATATCCTTAACTACAAGTCAGAAGATGCCAACGGTGTAACTGGTGGTGGCAAGATTGATATTGTTCAGCAGCTAAGAGCAGAAGGTATCCCTCTTGATGTAAGATTTGTTGGTACAGTTAGAGGTGGTGACTCTAACACAAGCAATAACCCACCAGCAGAAAATATCAAGGGTCTTACTGGCTACAATACTACTACAAACGGTGGTACTAAGGGCGATAACGGTATGATGATTAGAGTATACAAGTCATCAAATGTAACAATTGAAGGTATTGGTGATGACGCAACTCTTGATGGTTGGGGTATTCAGATTATCAGCCAGACAGGTTATACAAGTCAGAGCTTTGAATTCAGAAACCTTAACTTCACAAATACTCCTGAAGATGCTATCGGTCTTGAAGGTACTTGTGCTATTTCTTCATCTCCACAGACTAAGGAATGGTTCGAAAGCAACGGTTATGCACCAATTAAGTTTAGTTGGGTACATAACAATACATTCCATCAAGGTTTCTGTAAGAACCCTGCCGAATCAGATAAGGCAGAAGGTGATGGTTCTTGTGACTGGAAGCGTGGCTATGGTTACACAATGGCTTATAACCATTATATAAACAACCATAAGACAAACCTTATTGGTTCTTCAAGTTCTAGTATTCAGTATGATGCTTCACTTCATCACAACTGGTACGAAAAGGTTGAATCAAGACAGCCATTATCAAGACAGGCTAACATCCACATTTACAATACATACTTTGACGGTGCTACTTCTTATGCTATTTCTCCAAGAGCTCATGCTTACATTTTCTCTGAAGGTAACTACTTCGGTGCTTGTAAGAACCCTGTAGACTCAGCAAAAGAAGGTTCTGCAACTGTTAAGTCTTATAATGATAGCTTTGCAGGTTGTAACGGTGCAAATGCTGCACAGCAGGTTAAAAACAAGACTGATAAGGTAAGCGACAGCAGTGGCAACCCTTATGCAGGTTTTGAAACTGGTAGCGATATGTATGAATATACAGCTACTTCACCTATTCAGGCAAAGGCAGACTGTCTTAACCTTGCAGGTGTTATGAAGACTGCATCTGAAATCAATATGGAACCTACTCCAGAGCCTATTGTATCTGAAAATCCAGATGCTTTAACTCTTCCATATGAAGTTAACTTTACTACTCCAAGTAATGCAAATTACTGGACAACAAAGACTAGTGAAACTAATTTAGCAGCTAATTCACAGTATAATATAAGCAATGCTTTAGTTACTCCTGCTGCTAAAATTACTAATACTGCAACAACTATGAAGATTAGAGATAACGGTGTTATCTTTAAGGTAAATAAAGCTGCTGATGTTACATTTACAGCAGGCTCATCAAGTGCTTACGGTATCGAACTTTACGATGCTTATGGCGAACTTAAACTCTATGTTGCTGGTGGTAAGACAGCTACTGTTTCTAACATTCCAGCAGGTGTTTATGTAATTAAGTCTGGTAACACTCAGAAGGATGGTTACCTTGAAAACTTAAAGATTGTTGCTAATGACCCTAATGCTCCAACAGTAACAGAAGCAACAACTCAGGCAACAACTTCTTCAGAAGTAACAACTAAGGGTGATACTCCAAGTGAACCAACAACATCAGCACCTGTTGTTGATGACGGTTATGTATGGCATGATGATGGTGTAGATGCAAGTGGTAACGATGTTGCTGCTGCAAATTCTAACATCTTCAATATTAGTGGTAATGATACAACAAATAAGTATACTTATAACGGTGTAACTTATAATAGTGGTATTAAGATGGAATCATCTACTAACATTACAGTTAATGCCCCAGCAGATGGTGCATTAAAGTTAGTATTAAGTGCAGCTGGTTCAAGAACTATCAAGATTGATGGCGAAGAACAAGATGTAGTTGATGGTCTTAATGTATTTGATTTAACAGCTGGTACTCATACAATTACTAAGGGTACAACTAATGTTTATGTTTATGTAATGAGCTATGCAGTTGATGGTGGCGACACAACAGTTACTACAACAACTGAAACAACTACAGAAGCTACAACTAAGGAAACAACTACAAAGGATACAGAAGCTACAACTAAGGAAACAACAGAAGCTACAACAGCTGCTCCAGTTGATGGTGTAAATGTTGTTGTTGGCAATGCAATGGTTAAGAATGGTTCTGCTGTTACAGTTCCTGTTAAGTTGACAGGTATGACTGATTTAGCAGACTTCAACATTACATTAACTTATGATGCAGCTGCTCTTACAGCTACTAAGGTTGAAAACGGCGACATAATCAATGACAGTATGGCTACAATTAACAGCAACATTACTGACGGTTCAGTAAGAATTGCTGGTATCAACCCTGCTGATAAAATTAACGCAGACGGTACAGTTCTTGTAAAAGTAACATTTACAGCAAACAAGGAAGGTGCAACTCCTGTTGCAATTACTGTAAATACATTAAAGGGTGCTAACCTTGCAGTTGCAAACTACACTACTTCTAATGGTACAGTAACAGTTACAGCAAACGGTGGTTCAGTTGAAACTTCAACAGAAACAACTACTACTGAAACAGATTCTACTACAGAAGCAACTACTGTTGATTACTCTGCTAAGGGTGATGTAAACAAAGACGGTAAGATTAATGAAAAGGATGCAGCCCTTATCTTGAAGTTTATTCAGGGTATCAAGGACGAAACATTCTATGATGAAGCTGCAGCAGATGCAAATGGCGACGGTGTAATCAATGCACTTGATGCTACTTGGGTATTAAACCACAAGGGTAACACTTCTAAGCCATCTACACCTGAAACTAAGACTTATACATTGACAGGTACTGATATTAATGCTACTTCTGGCACTGCTCTTACAGCAGACACAAATGTTGGTACAGAAAATATGTTCCTTGCAAAGACTGGCGTTAAGAATGCAAGTGGTTCAGTTCAGATTAGTGGTTCTAAGACAGTTCAGTTCAAACTTACTTCTGATGGTACAGTTGCATTAACAAATGCTATTTCTTCAGGTGCATATGCTAGACAGGTAGCGATTGTTAACTCAAATGGAGATACAGTTGCAACTTTAAATGTTCAAAATAAGAATGGTGCTAAGAACAATTTAAGTGCTACTTCACTTGTAGCAGGTACTTACACAATTAAGGGTGTAAATGTTGATTCAAGTGATAAATCTACAAACGGTGGTCTTAATTCTTCTGTAAACATTGGTACAATTACAGTAACAGGTACTCTTGAACAGATTTCTGCAGAAGCAACAACAAAGACTACAGTAACTACAACAACAGAAACTACTACAGAAACAACAACAAAGGCTACTACAACAACAGAAGCTACAACAACAACTACTACTGAAGCTACTACAGAAACAACAACAGTAACTCCAGCAGGCGACATTGTAGCAACAATTAATGCAAGTGATTTAACAGCTGGCGATATTACAGCTAACACAGTAAGTGGTCAGTTCAAGCTTATTGCAGATGCAACAAACAAGTTAACAATTGAAGCAAACAGCAAGAGCTTAGATGGTTATGAATTTACTCAGAGATTAAAGACAAACGGTACTGGTGCAGTTGATAAGAGAGCAATCTCATTCACAACAACTGGTGCAGGTAATGTAATCTTCTATGCAATGAGTGGTAGTAACAAGGAAGATAGACCAGTAAACTTACTTGATGCAAGTGGTGCAACAGTAGGTACAGTAACAGTATCTGGTACAACATTAGCTAAGTATACAATTGCAATTCCAAGTGCAGGTACATACTACTTAGTATCAGGTAAGAGTGGTATCAACTTCTACTTAATTGGTACTGATGTAGCATTAGCAGACCAGAAAGCTGATGCAACAACAGAAACAACAACAGCTACTGAAACTTCAACAGAAGCAACAACAGCTACAACAACTACAAAGGCTGATGATACAACAGAAACTACTACAACAGCACCAGCTGACAAGGCATTTGCTGTAAGTGGTGACAGCTGGTCAGCTGAAAACGATAGCGTACCAACTTGGTTAAATGGTGGTAAGCTTACAACTGCAACAAACAGCAGTAGTTACAAAGCTTTCGCAGCAGAAAGTGCTAATGGTACTGCATTTACAAAGACTGTAAATGTAGCAGCTGATAGTTCAATTACTATTGATGTTGCTGATGCTTTAACAGCAAGCGTATTCATCGCTGGTAACAACAACGCAGCAAACAAGGGTGTAATTAAGGCTACATTTACTGACGAAAGTGGTACTGTAACAGATATTACTCCAGCAGATGCTAACCTTGGTGGCAGAAAGACTGCAACAACAGCTTTCGAACTTGTTGCAACTGGCAAGGGTACAATTACAGTAACTCCAGATTATAACTCATTATTATACAAGGTTACTGTTAAGTAATAAGATTTTATAGCAAAATTAGTTGATTTGGGCGAGGGTTTATAGCAAGAATAAATGAATACACAAAATATTCACAAAAAAATTGTATAAACCCTTGCAATTTTAATAAGAAAAGGGTATACTTTTATAAAGGAAATTTTTTCTAAAGGTGAGGAAAATGTTTCTATTATAAAAGAAGGAGGTTAATTATGAAATTCAGAAGTTTATTATGCTCTGTATTAGCTTCTACTATGGTTATTGGCTCTTGTGTTTGTGCTAATGCCGCTACATTTACAGCAGGTAGTGAAAATGCTACAGCAGGTAATGTAGTATCAGTACCTATTACTGTTGCTCCAAGTGCTGGAGAAACATCTACAGATGTGAACGCCTATGCTATAGCTATTAGCTATGATTCATCTGTGCTCACACCAGTGGTAAAGGGAACTGACGAAGTAGGCGACAACACTTATGCAACTGTTGGTGACAGCTTTAATAGTGGCGTGCTTACAGCTGATTTAAAAGATAATGAAACAGGCAATGATGAAGTTCTTATAGGTTGGGCTGCAGCTTCACCTGTTAATGTAACTGAAGCAAGTACTCTTGCAACTGTAGATTTTACAGTTAATGCAAATGCTACTGGTTCTACTGATGTAAAAGTTGCTGTTGCTCAGGTAGCTAATTCTGATTCAGCTTTAGCTGATAAAAGTACAATCGAAGCTGCTGCTGGTACTGTAACTGTTGATACAGCTACAAAGGTTGTTTATGGTGATGTAGATGCTAATGGTGCAATTGAAGCAAAGGATGTAACTTTAGTTTCTAAGTATGTAGCCGGTTTAACTACTTTTACAGACACTCAGATAAAGGCAGCTGATGTAGATGGCAATAGTAGTATAGAGGCAAAGGATGCAACTTTAATTGCTAAGTATGTAGCCGGTCTTATTTCTACATTCCCAGTAGAAGAGTAATAATTGTTTATTTGTAGAGGAGATATAGAAGTATGAAATTAAAGAGAGTTTTAAGTGTGTGCTTGGCAGCTGCTACAGTAGCAACTTGCTCATCTGTTGTTTCAGCAGCAGATAATGGCTTTGCAGTTCGCACACCTATTAATTTAGCAACAGGCGAAGAAGTTACAGATACTTTAACAGCTGGTGATGTTCTCGCTATTCCTGTAGATGTATTTTCATCAACAGGTGGTATTGATTCACTTACATTTGATGTAAACTTTACAGATGTTTTAAGTATCGGTTATGCTGATACTGACCTTTCAGATGACCAGTATGCTAATCTTGAAAGTTTAGGTGAAATCATTACTGAAGATGACGGTACAGATGTTGTTGTAAAGAATATTTACAAGGCTGGTCGTAAGAAGACATATCCAGGTTCTTGGACAATTAATCCTAACTATGTTAAGGATGGCGTTAGATGTGTAAGAGCCGTTTGGGCTAATGCATTAACTATTAGCACTACTGACGATCCAGAAGCATATATCGTTTGTTCAGTAACAAAGGACGTTACTGCTGATGAATTAAATACAGCACTTACTGGTTCATCTAGTGAAGTTATTTCTTTCAGTGATATTGATGGTAACATGGAAGACCATGCTCTTAAGGCTGCCCCAGCAAAGATTAACGCTACTCAGGGTGCTTTCAAGGTTGTTCTTGATGCTGATGCACTTCCAGCAGGTAACTGGGTACAGGGCTTATATGCTCAGGTAGGTTCTACTAAGCAGGAAATTACAGCTTGTGTACATGCTGATGGTACTACAACTTATGAATTCCCAGTAAGAGTTAACTCTGCAACTGGTGCAACTAATGCTATTGATGTTGATATTTATGCAACTACTACTGCTGATGAAGCTGGTGCAACTACTTCTACTGACAAGAAGATTGGTTCAATCAACCTTACTATGGACGGTACAGTAACTAGCTACACTACAGTTGATGGTACAATAGCTAAATAATATAAGGAGGTAGATTGATAATGAAAAAGTACGAAAAACCAGAAATTAAAATCGCTTCCTTTGATAGCGAAAATGTAGTTTCTACAAGTGCAGGTGTAAACCTTACTAAGTTCAACACTACAAACAAGTATACATCTATCGAATTCTAATAAATTGAATTTTGATGAAACTTTAATAAAGAGCCTAATTTATTTAGGCTCTTTTCTTATATTAATATTGAATCGGAAAGATAAATTAGGAGGTATAATATGAAAAAGTTATTGGCTGTTTTTATGGCTGTTATGGCTCTTAGTGTAAATGCTTTTGCAGCAACAGAGGTAAATGTTGTTGTGGATAAAACCCCAGTAGAACAAAAGGGCGTTATTGTAGATAATAGAACTCTTGTGCCTGTTCGTGGCGTGTTTGAAAAAATGGGATATACTGCTGAATATGATGCTGAAACAAAGACTGCTACTCTCAAAAAGGATAGTGATGTTTTAAAGTTTACAGCAGGAGAAAACTATTTTACATACAACGATAAGAAAATAGAAACAGAAGTACCTCAGCAGATTATTGAGGGCAGATTTATGTTGCCTTTAAGAGCTATCGAAAGTGTAGAATTTGTTGGTATTAAGTGGGACGGCGAAACAAAGACTGCAAGTATTACACACCCATTCTCTGTTGTGCCAATTACAGTAGAGGAAGCTGACAAAATGCTTAGTGGCGATGCTACAGATATAAATTTAGACTAATTTAGAGAGCCTATCATTTGATAGGTTCTTTTTTTATTGTATTTGTCATAATATTAAGGGATAAATATTATTTAAGGAAGTGACAATATGTATCCCGAAATATATTCTGCTGTCTATGATTTTGGAATATGCCCTAAGAATATAGTGCGTTGCAAATATTTTTATATTGTTCATACTGACAAGGGCACTTACAGCATTTGCAAGGCAAGGGTCAATACCAACAGAATAATGGAAATTTACAGATTAAAGGAACAATTATGGACAAAAGGTTTTAGGGCTTTTGACAGATATTTACCGGCAAAAAGTGGATTACCTTATGTAGAGAGAGATAGTGATGTGTATATCCTTTCGCCTTTTAAGGGAGCCAACGAACTGGACTTCCTTAATAATGCTCAAGTTGTAAAAGCTATTGAAACCATAGGTAGTATGCAGTATGCCTTGAGTCGAATAGACAGCCAACCAATGGTAAGAGCCGCATCTATTTTAAAGCCTCATCCCTTAGATGAAATGGAAAAGGGGCTTACTACTATGGCAAAGTGTAGAAAAGCAATATCCAATACAAAGACTTTAAAAGATTGGGATATGACTGTACTGAAAGTCTATGACAAGTATTATAGCAAGGCTGAAAAGGCTGTTGAAAGATTACAAAAAAGTACCCTTGAAAAATCCTTTATACACAATAGATTAAAAGAGGGTAATATTCTATTTAACTATGGCAGAATTTCTATTATTGATTGGGATTATATGACAGTTGGCTCGCCTCTTTGGGATTTGGCATTTTTTATAAACAGGTATAAACGCAAAAATGCTTTTTATGCCCATAATAAAGGACTTAACTACCTAAATATGGAGGATATTTTGGGGGCATATAGCAAAAACAACTATTTGACAGATAATCAAATAGAGGACCTTCAAGCTGTCATTGACTATCCTAGACAGTTTATTTCCGTTATTGGAGAAATTTATAGAAAAAGTAGAAAATTTATACCTGTTGGGCTAAAAATGAAATTAAATGAAATGGCTGAACAAGTGGATTTTGAATTATAAAGATATACAAATAATGTATAATGTTTTTTTAAAATATATTTGAATTTCGTATTGATTTGTGGTAGAATGGAGGTTATAAAGGAATAGAGTGTAAATTTTATATATAGCTTTTAATAGTGAATCGGAAAGATAAATCCGATGCCTTGATTTATCAAGGCACAAATTAACGAAGTTAATTTGTTCTGAATAGTGAATCGGAAAGATAAATCCGATGGCTTGTTTTTCAAGCCACAAATTAACAAAGTTAATTTGTTCTTAGTATATACACAAATTTATAACATAAATTGTAGGAGGTACAACAATGGCTGAACAGAAAAATAAAAGTGCCGAACAGCTGTTGTCTGACTTACACCAGAAGCGTCTTGAACAGGCGTTAAACGAATTTAACGCAGATAAAACAAGAATGGCAGTAGGCAGATTATTAGAAGAATATGTTGATGATGGCGGTCAAAGTTATTTTGACGGAGCTCAAAAAGATGCTACACTGTATTTTGTAGACGATGATTATATGGATAAGGTATCTGATGTAGAACCTAAAGACGAAGATAAGCCTAAAAAAGAGAAAAAAGGCGGATTTTTTGCTGGGGCACTCAGTAAGTTAGCTGAAAAAATGAAAACTGAAGAACCTGAAGACTACGAAGACGAATTTCCTGAGGAAGTAGAAGAATATAAGGACGATAAAGATGACGATGTAAACCTTATTGACGGCACAAATAAGGGTTTCGATATGCCAGCACCGGAAGAACTAGAGTCAGTTGCACCTATTGAAGAGGAGGAGGCTGTTCCTCCAGTAAAGCCTAGTATTTTTGATACGGCTAAACTTTCTTCTATGGATTTGAATGATATTGAGGAACGACTTGAAAAGGTTCATTTGAAACCAGCAACTATGAAATTTGCTGACCCAGACGAGGTAATAAAGGAAATATTAGGAGAAACTGAAAAAGAAGAAACACCAGAAAAAACAGAAGAACCTAAGGAAGATATTAAACCTGCTAAGAAAGAAAACAGAAAGATACACAAGAAGAAAGATTCTCTTGATGATATTTCTGTAGACGATATAGGTCTTGGCAATATTGTAAATAAAATTGCCGAAGAAGAAGAATTAAAGAATAAAGAAGAAAAGCCAGAGGAAACTTCAAATATAGAAGAAGTTGAAACTGAGGATAATACAGAGGTATCTGCTGACACAAGTACAGAAGAAAAGACAGAAGATGTACAGGAGATTGAAGAACCTGAAACAGTAAATGAAACTGTTGAAGAAGAACCGGTTCAGGAAGCTACTACTGATGAAGTTGAAGAAACTCCAGAGGTTGAAGATGTTGCAAGTGAGGATACAGAACCTGTAGGAGAAAGCACAATAACTGTTACTTCTGTTCCAGAAGAAAGCATTAACAATGTTGCTGATGAAATGGAAGAACAGGAAAATCATACTCAGGAAGATTATCCAACTAAGTTCAAGGAAAAGAATGATAACAAAAATACTTATGTAGCAGAAAAGACAGTAATATTAGATAAGCCTTTAATAGATGCTAGTGAGGTTATTTCAGACGATAACCTTACAGCTACTGAAGATAATGAGGCAGAGGAAACTCAGCCTGTATCACAGGAGGATAATGATATGACTAAGGAAGAAGAAGTTCTCAATGCTATTACAACTGAAACAGAGGCAGAGGTAGAAGAAGATGTTATACCTAGTCGCCGCAGACGATTCATTGAGGAAAAGAAGAAAGGCAAGAAAAAGCCAGAAGAACCTGTAGAAGAAGAAATCGATGACGAAGACTTGGAAGAAGACGAGTACGAAGACGATTTTGATGATACGGAAGATAAGCCAAAGAAAGGTCTTTTCGGTCTTTTTAAGAAGAAAAAGAAAGAAGACGAAGAAGACGATGACGATTTCGAAGATGATGACGAAGAAATCGAAGAAAATGATGAAGAAGCTGAAGACAAGTCTGAACATAATGACAAAACAGAAGATTATGATAAAGACGAGGATTTAGACGAAGAAGACGATGATGAAGATTATGATGACTTTGACGATGAGTACAGAAAAGGCTCAGGTTTAAAGAAGTTCTTCATTGGGGCATTGTTTGTTATTCTTGTAGTTGCAGTAACAGCTCTTGCTGCTATGTGCTATAGCTATAAGTTACAGCTTGATTCTACAAGAGAACAGCTTAATAAAATGGCTGGCAACAATACAGAGGAAACAACAGCTATTGTTGAGGATATAACTAGCGAAATTACAACACAGGCAACTACAGTAGCTACAACAGAGGCAGTAACTGAAAGTGCTACAACAGCTGTTGTAAGTTCTGGAAATAATAATACTCAGGCTGTTCAAATAGTAAATAGTGATGGTACATCATCAAACTTAACAGGAGCAACTGCTTCTGGTACTACATATACAGTTAAGAGTGGAGATACAGGCGAAAAAATTTGTAAGAGTGTTTACGGGGAATATACAAAGGAAAACTGGAGCAAAATTCTTAAAGCAAACAATATGAATGAATCCAGTACCTATCATCCTGGTCAGGAATTGATTATTCCTTAATTTTGGAGAAAATATGGATTATAAAGAAATGACTCTTGTAGAACTTAGAGAACTTGCAAGAGAAAAGGGCATTGGAAGTATTACAAGATATAAAAAGGCAGAACTTATTGATGTACTTGAAAAAGTAGCACCTACTTCTTTGCCTAAAGAAGAAAATAATAATAAAAACAGCGATTATTTAAAGGAATTAGATAGTGGTGTTGTTGGAGAGGGTATCCTTGAGGTACTTACAGAGGGTTACGGCTTTATGAGAGTTGAAAATTACCTCCCTGGTACAAAGGATATTTATGTATCTCCATCTCAGATTAGACGATTTAACCTCAGAACAGGCGATAAGCTTGTAGGTAGACTCAGAAAGCCAAAGGAGAATGAAAAATTCCCTGCTATGCTTTTCCTTACTCATGTAAATGGTGAGCCTACACAGAGCGTAGCAAAGCGTCCTAATTTTGAAGATTTAACACCTATTTTTCCTACAGAAAGACTTAAACTTGAAACAAGTAAAAACGAACTTTCTACAAGAATTATAGATATTATGGCTCCTATTGGTAAGGGTCAGAGAGGTATGATAGTTGCTCCACCTAAGGCTGGTAAAACTGTACTTCTTAAAAAGGTAGCAAATGCTATTACTCAAAATCATCCTGATGTATTTGTAATTGTTCTTCTTATTGACGAAAGACCAGAAGAAGTAACTGATATGCAGAGAAGTATTCAGGGTAATGTTGATGTTATCTATTCTACATTTGATGAACAGCCAGAACACCATAAGAGAGTGGCTGAAATGGTTCTTGAAAGAGCTAAGAGATTGGTTGAACAGAAGAAAGATGTTGTTGTGCTTTTAGACAGTATTACTCGTCTTTCAAGAGCTTACAACCTTACTGTACCATCTAGTGGTCGTACACTTTCTGGTGGTCTTGACCCAGCAGCCCTTTATATGCCAAAGAGATTTTTCGGTGCTGCTCGTAATATTGAAGAAGGCGGTAGCCTTACTGTACTTGCAACTGCCCTTGTGGAAACAGGTTCTAAAATGGACGATGTTATCTTTGAAGAATTTAAGGGTACAGGCAATATGGAACTTGTGTTAGACAGAAAGATGTCTGAAAAACGCATTTTCCCTGCTGTTAATATGGCTAAGTCTGGTACAAGACGCGAGGAATTACTCCTTTCAAAAGATGAATTAGATGCTGTATACTTCCTCAGAAAGTCATTTAGCGGTTCTATGACTAATCAGGAAGTTACTGAACAGGTAATGGACTTATTAGTTAAAACTGACAATAATGAGGATTTTGTGAAAGCTATTCTCAAACTTAGTAACAATAAATAAAAAATACTTGCATTGAGACAAGCGGTGTGATATAATTACTTCGTTATAATGTCGAGGGGATGCCAAAATGTATCCCAATTTTTATGGAGGTGTAAGACATGCAGGAAGCAATTCAGCCAAAGTATTATCAGGCTAAGGTTAAGTGTAACTGTGGTAACGAATTTACAATCGGTTCTACTCAGGAAGAAATCAGAGTTGAAGTTTGTTCTAAGTGCCACCCATTCTATACAGGTAATCAGAAGAACCTTAACGATGCTGGCGGTCGTGTTGAAAAGTTCAACAAGAAGTACGGCAGAAAGTAATTTTCATAAATCAAGACCTATGGTTTGCCATAGGTCTTTTTTTGTGTCAATTCTCAATTTGAAAATATGGAGTTATACACATTTTAGAATAAGTGGAATTGTAAATGTGGATAAATTAAAAAATTTTGATTTTATATAAAAAATGGACTTATACACAATGGAGAATAAAGTTCTCAAGAATTGTGCATAAGTCCACTTTGTTTATATGCTATTTTTTAGTTTTTGTGGAAAGCTGACTCACCTAATTTTAAGCTAGGGTAAGCATTTATATCCATTGTAGCTGTATTGCCTTTCATAAATTCATAGTAACCGGCACTACCAATCATAGCAGCATTATCTGTACACAATATTGGCTTAGGAACATTAAATTCTATGTTATGTTCTTTACAAGCCTGTTCCATAGCTGCTCTTAAATGTTTATTAGCTGATACACCACCAGCAAGGGCAAGTTTATTAAGTCCTAATTCTTTGCAACCTCTCATAGCACGCTCTACAAGAATATCTACAACAGACTGCTGGAAACTGGCTGCAACATCAGCTCGGTTTATATCGTGATTCATCATTTTTTCTTTGTTTAAGTAGTTTAAAACAGCAGATTTTAAGCCACTAAAACTAAAGTCATAGGCATTATCCTCAAGTTTTGCTCTTGGGAATTTAATTGCATTTGGGTCGCCTTCGCAAGAAAGTTTGTCAATGCCAGGACCACCTGGATAAGGTATACCTAATACTCTGGCAACCTTGTCAAAGGCTTCGCCGGCTGCATCATCACGAGTTTTGCCTAAAATATCGAAGTCATCATAATCCTTAATATGTACTAAGTGAGTATGGCCACCACTTACTATAAGACACATAAAAGGTGGTTCCCAATTAATGTTTTCAATATAGTTAGCCGCAATATGACCTTCAATATGATGTACTGGGACAAGTGGTTTATTAAGAGCAAATGCTAAAGCCTTTGCCTCTGAAAGACCAACAAGTAAAGCACCTACAAGACCTGGACCATAGGTAACAGCAATAGCGTCAACATCTTCTTTTTTAGTATCAGCCTCTAAAAGAGCCTGCTCAATAACATAGTCTATTGCCTCAATATGCTGACGAGATGCTATTTCTGGAACAACACCTCCGTATAATGTATGTGTAGCAATTTGAGAGGCTATAACATTGGATAAAACCTTTCTACCATTTACAACAACGGCAGCAGAAGTTTCGTCACAAGAGCTTTCAATAGCCAGTATTTTAATTTCCTTTTCCAATTATAATCTCTCCTTTAATGACAAATTGTAAAGCATAAATATAAGGAACACTACAAATGCACCAAAAAATAAAAAGTCCGGTACAGTTGTTGTTATGCTATAGGATAAGTGTTCCCATAAGTAAATAAATTGGTTTACTAAAAAGTTTAATTTATCCACAAGCTGTAACAGCATATGTGGATAATGTTCAGTTTTAAGTATATGCACAAGTTCAAAGTAGTTAGTTGTAATTGTGGCTATTATGCCAACAAATGCGGAACAAAGTGCAAAAATCGCAAAACCATAAAATTTTGGTTTATTGTGTATTTTAGTCATAACTGAAACTTCAAAATTTTCTGGAAGCTGGGGAATTTTGTTTATTTTAAGAGAATTATAAAATTCGGTTTGAATTTTGCATACTTTACATTGTTCAGTATGTTCTCTGAAAATTTCTTGTTCCTCTTTTGTCATTTCGTTGTTTAAAAATCTGTCTAAATCAGAACAATCCACTTTTCTTTCCCTCCTTTTCCAATATTTCTTTTAATAACTTACGGCCTCTATAAATTCTGTTCTTTACCATAGAAAGAGGCAAGTCTAAAGCCTCGCTTATTTCTGTATACTTCATACCTTCGTTATGATACATAACAATAGGGGTTAAGTATTTATCAGGCAGAGATAAAAGGGCTTTGTTTATGGCAGAACTACGCTCTTTATCAAGGTAAGTGCTTTCTGCCGATGGTGTTTGGGATAGGTAATACTCGCTGTTTTCAATAGGTACTGTATCTACTTTTCGCTTTCGGCAAAAGTCTATTGTACGGTTTGTAGCAATAGTTATGACCCAAGTTGAAAACTTATGTTTGGGAGAATACCTCCACAAATTATTATATATTTTTACAAATATTTCTTGTGATAAGTCCAGACTTTCTTCGTAATCGCCTAATATCTTATAGACGGTGGCAAAAACCAAGTTTTTATATCGTCTGACAAGCTCTGAAAAACTGTCTTCATCGCCTTTCAGACTTTTCTGAACAAGAGCGTAATCGCTAATATTTTCCATAATACCTCAAGCATTTATTGCTGTTTAATCTTCCTCAAAAAGGAGAGTAACATTCTTTCTGTCTTTTCCAATATGGGTATTTTCAAATATTTCCTTAGCTGATGGTAAAAATTCTTCAGGGAAAGGCATAGCAGGGCTAAAGTGAGTAAGCCACATTTCGTTTACATTAGCTTTTTTAGCAATTTCAGCAGCTTCTGTAAACATCATATGCTTATATTCCTTAGCTTTTTGAATTTTATCCTTTTCGCCGTACATACCCTCGCAAATTAAAAGGTCTGAATTTTCAACAAAGGCTGGAAGTTCCTTTGTAGGTCTAGTGTCTGTACAATATGAAACTTTTATACCTTTTCGTGGAGAGCCAAGAACCATATCAGAAGTGTAAGTTTTGCCTTCAAATTCTACACTTTGCTGTTTCTGGAGAATGCTCCAAAGTTTTTTAGGAATATTGAGAGCATTTGCTTTTTGTACATCAAATCTGCCAACTCGCTTAACCTGAACATTGTAGGCATAGCAAGTAATTTTATGATTTACTTTAAGGCAGTTTATGTGGAATACACCTATATCTATTGTATCCTGTGGTTCAAGTTCTATAAGTTTTACCTCAAAAGGAAGTTCTGGGCAAATACAACTAAGACCGGCATAAACCTTTTTAAGTCCCTTTGGACCAACAAGGGTAAGGGGTTCTGTACGAGCTGAATTTCCAATAGTCAAAAGAAGTCCTGGCAAACCTGAAATATGGTCTGCGTGGTAGTGAGTAAAGCATATAACATCAATATTCTTAAAGCCCCAGCCCAACAACTTCATTGTAACCTGAGTACATTCGCCACAATCAATGAGCATCATTCTGCCCTCAAGGCGAAGCATAAGGCTTGTTAAATATCTGCCAGGTAAAGGCATCATTCCACCTGTACCTAAAAGTGCAACATCAAGCATTTATTAACCTCCGTAGGCACAATTAAGTGCCTGTATCAATAGTAAATTTATCTGTAAGAAAAGTGACAATGTAATTTCTTTTTGGTGTAAATATACCCTATGGCAAAACCATAGGGTGCATTAAAAATTATTTTTCAGTCTTAGCTGTAGCGTTCTTATTTCCAATAATTTCGCTCTTATTTACTGGTATTCTAACACCACGATTTGTACCAAATTCAACAACAGCAACATCTTCGCCTTCAAGTTCAACAACCTTACCGTAGAAACCTGAAGAAGTCATTACTTCGTCGCCAACCTTAATACCCTGCTGAATTTCCTTTAACTGAGCAGCTCTCTTTTTCTGTGGTCTAACAGCAAAGAAATAGAAAACAAGGGCAAGAGCAGCAATATAAAGAATTAAAATAGCTGTGCTTCCGCCTTTGCCCATCTGCATACCAAAGATTGATGCAGCAGAAGTAGCTTCAGTAGCTACTTCTGAAACAGCATTAGCTGCCTGTGTAGCAACTTCGTTTGTGCCACCTGGCATAGTTACACTTGCAGTTAAAAGATTAATAAAGTTTAACATTGTCACATCTCCATTTCGTTAGTATATCTTTTTACATTTTATTACTTATTAGTCAAAAATCTCAAGAAGATATAAGCAACAAACAAAAGGCTGTAAAAAGAAATTTTAAATAACCTTAGTAAATTACATTATATTAAATTAAAGACCCATAGTCAAGCTATTTACTGTACTTTAATATAAGTTTTAGGAATTTCGCCATTAAATACTGTGTTTACAAGGGTTAGTTTTCTGGTTATCTCCAAATCCTTTGACCAAAGGGGATTTACTATGGAAACTGTTGTATGTACATTTATCCAAACTTGAAAATTAACTTGATTTACTCCTGCCTGTGTCATAGATGTTTCATAGTCGGCAGTAGCATCTCCTATAGGTTGCAAGCGTATTGTGGTGCTTGGTCCAAAGTGAGAGAGAATGGGAAGTCCTGTAAACACACCTAAAGGTAGTCGTATTTTAGAGGTAGTAAGGTTATTAAGATTTTGGGAAACCGTTGAGGCTGTTTCAGCACATATGTTGTTTACAATTATAGAATTTACACTTAAATATTCCAGACGGCCGTTGTTATCAGAACGAAGAATAAAGTCTTCGCTTTTAATATTTTTAGATGCTGAATACATTGAATTTTGTATAATATTATTAATAGAAGTAATGGCGTATTTCTGACAAATTTTTACTGAAATAGGCATAACAAAACGAATATAGGCTATAGATATTACAAAAAAAATAATAAGTAACAAAAATGTAATATTTCTGGCTGTTTTAAAAAATCCACTATTCCTCAATGTTACAGCCTCCTTTTGCGTTATTGAGAAAGCCTTCAGTAAAATTTTCCTTTATAAATAGGCACAATTCTGTTATAATTATATGACAAAGGAGGGGATAAAATGAATCAGCCTGACGGAAGTAGAAGGAGTGGTTCAGAGGGCGAACACAGAAGAAATAGTTCAATCTCCAGAGCCAAAAGTGGTTCATATAAGACCAACATAAAAGAAAGAAATTTGAAGAAGAAGAAAAATAAAAATCAACATTCTAAACCATTTACTGTGTTTATGTCTATATTGCTTATGATTGCTATAATGGTAGGCTTTGCAGCAGCAGGCGGTTTAATAGGTGGCTATGTAGCACTTATCAGAAGTATACCGGATTTAGGACTTTCTGGTATTCAGCCTAGAACATATACTACAGTAGTTTATAACAACGAAAAGAAAGAGCTTTCTAAACTTCATGGCGAGGAAAATCGAGAGTACATAACTATTGATAAAATTCCTGAAAATATGCAGAATGCTATTATGGCTATTGAAGATGAAAGATTTTACGAACACGATGGTGTCGATGTCAGAGGTCTTTTAAGAGCTGCTTATTCAACTCTTACAGGAGGACAGGTACAGGGTGGTTCTACCCTTACACAGCAGTTAATAAAAAATAACATTACTAATGTTACTAGAAATACTCCTAAGACAAAGCTCAAGGAACAGTATTTAGCTCTTAAATACGAAAAGGAATTAAAGGCACAGCTTGGTTCTAAGCAAGAGGCCAAAAAGTACATTATGGAATTGTACCTTAACACTATTAGTTTTGGTCATGGATATAGTGGTGTACAGACAGCTGCTCAGGGTTATTTTGGTAAAGACGCATCAGAGTTGGATTTAGCAGAATGTGCTTGTCTTGCCGGTATTACAAATAATCCATCTATGTATTCTCCGAGAACTGAACCAGAGAATAACAAGTCAAGACAGACAGTTATACTTAACTATATGTTAAAGCAGGGTCTTATTACTCAGGAAGAATATGACGGTGCTATTAATGAGGATATTTACTCAAGAGTATTAAAGTCTAAACTTCTTGCTACTAATGATACTAAGAATGACGGTGTTACAATACATTCTTACTATGAAGATGCACTTATTGACCAGATTTCTGAAGATTTACAGACTAAGTACAATATGAGTGCTAAACAGGCAAACAATGTTATTTACAATGGTGGTTTACAGATTTATTCTAACTACGATTCAAGAATACAGGGCATTGTAGATAATGTAATGCTTGATGATTCTAATTTCCCTAAGCCAAATTACAGCTTAGATATTAACTACATTGTTTCTACTGAGGATACAGCAACAGGGGAAACAACAAATAAGGAATATAAGCAGTTTGCTCGTTCTAAGGCTGGTGCTGAGGCTTGGGTAGCAGACAAGAGAGCAGAAATAGAGGCAAGTCTTTCTCCTACACAGAAGATACTTGCAGACAGAGCCGATATTAGCGTTCAGCCACAGTGTTCAATGGCTATTATTGATTACCATACTGGCGAAATAAAGGCTATTGCCGGTGGTAGAGGCGAAAAGACAGTAAACAGAGGTTTCAACAGAGCTACAGATTCAGCTAGACAGCCGGGTTCTGTATTTAAGGTATTGGCTGCCTATGCTCCAGCTATTGATTTAGGTAAAATAACAGCAGCTACTACTATTGTGGATGAACCTTATACAACAGCTGACGGTTATACTCCTAAGAACTGGTGGGGTAACAGCTACAGAGGTGCTGTAACTCCTAGAACAGGTATCAGAGATTCTATGAATGTCGTAGCAGTAAAAGTAATGGTTGAAACAGGTATTGACCTTTGTTACGATTATTTGTTAAACTTTGGTTTCACAACTCTTGAAAATGATAACCACGCAGCTACAGCCCTTGGTGGTCTTACAAAGGGTGTTACACAGATTGAATTAGCAGCAGCTTATGGTACATTAGCAAATCAGGGTCAGTACATTAGACCTATGTTCTACGACAAGGTTCTTGACCACGATGGTAATGTTCTTCTTGAAAACACTAAGGAAACAAGACAGGTTGTTAAGCCATCAACTGGATATATTGTTACACAGCTTATGACAAGTGTTGTTAAGGAAGGTACTGGTACAGCAGCTAACTTTAAGCAGTCTAATATGCCTCTTGCAGGTAAGACTGGTACAACAACAGATTCTAAGGACTTAACATTTGTTGGTTATACTCCTTACTATGTAGCAAGTATTTGGTATGGTTATGATAGATATGACAAGAAAGTTCCTAATATGAACGGCTTTAACCAGACTACTCACTTAAAGGTATGGAATAAGATTATGGAACAGGTTAACGAGGGTATGGAAGTCAAGGACTTTGATATGCCTAACGATGTTGTTAAAGCTACAGTTTGTAAAATATCTGGTAAGTTGGCAAGCAGTTATTGTCCAGCTATAACAGATTACTTTGAAAAGGGTACAGCAGTTTCTACATACTGTTCTGGTAACCACAGAGGCTATTCTTCTTATGGTAGATCTAGTAACTCAAGTAGTTCTAATTATACTAAGAAGAAGAAAAAGTCATCTTATTCTTCAAGTGGCAATAGCTACAGTAGTTCAGGTAGTAGCTCAAGTAGTTCATCTTCTACAGGAGGAAGTTCTTCATCTTCTGATAGCAGTTCTTCATCAAGTGGAAGTAGTTCAGGACAATCTTCAGCTAGTTCAAGTGGACAGTCTTCATCTTCAAGTGGTTCTTCATCAAGTTCAGGTGAAGCATCACAGGGTAGTGGAAGTGGAGATTCACAACAGTAATAATGCAGAATTAAAGCCGAGGAGGGCATACTTCCTCGGCTTTTT
>ULYR01012491.1_pt1 | contig 23088 bp, 14 predicted proteins | sample 1962341 | NCBI WGS metagenome assembly ULYR01 (sample SAMEA4835868, study PRJEB28245) | human gut metagenome | biome: gut microbiome; material: fecal sample | place: Denmark | collected 2008 | reverse complement strand
TAGACCCTGTCGGGGGCTACGCCCCTGCGACCCCATTTTCAAAAATTATATAGGTTTATCGACAGTCTGACAAGTCGTATTTCTACGACTTGTAAAATCTACGCAGTCAGAAAGATAAGGCGATGGCACTGAGGCTGAATCGTTAAAATGAAAATCAGAGCGTACCTGATTTTTACTCTGCACTGTGGCAATGATTCCTGTAATATATCGGTGTAACACCGTACAGCTTTTTGAATCTGCGGCAGAAATAGCCGATGTTCTCAAATCCTGTTTCATGCGCTATGGTGCAAACGCTGTTTTCGGTATCAACAAGGAGCTTTGACGCACGTTTCAGTCTGTATTCTACAACGTAATTTATCGGCGATGTATGCAGGTATGTCCTGAAAATATTGAGAACACTGCTTTTGCTTATAAGAACCGTTCGGGCAATATCGTCCAGTGTTATCTGACCGCTGTAATTATCGTGAATATACTGCATCATTATCTGAAGCTTAGCCTGCATCTGTGCGGAATGCACGGACATAGAACCGCAATCTGTTATCAGTATGCTTTCATATAAAAGACGCCATAGTTTCAGCAGCAGCTCTGCTGTTTTCATTTCAGACGCTGTGCCTGAACCCTGCACGGCAAATACCGACCTCATTGTTTCTATAATGTTGCGGTGCGCTGTTTCTTCGGCGGAAAAAATCACACATTCAGTGGTTGATTCGATTATCGGTCTGATGTATCTGCTGTATATCAGACTGCCCTGCGGCGCAAGCAGAACAGGTGAAAAAACAATGTTAGGAATGATGGCGCTGTCTTTGGCTTCAAACCTGTGTATCACCTGAGAGTTTATAAAGATTCCATCGCCGGAGCTGAGAACATACCTGTTTCCGCCCACCAGAAAATCAGCCATACCCTGCTGTACATAAACAAATTCGACCTCCGGGTGCCAGTGCCAGTCTATACAGTGAAAGTCGAAATCCCAGATGTCCTCATAATAGTAGCTGAACGGATATTCTTCGCTGCCGTGACTTGCAGTTTCACGCAAGGTTTCGTCCGTTATTATCCTGTCCTTTTTGATTTCTTCGCTCATATTCTCACCTGATTTACGATATTGTGTAATAAAAATGTGATTTTGTGCATTGAAATGTTATGATGTTTGCTATATAATCTGATTATATCAATCGTCAAGGAGTTTGTCAATATGGCTGTGAATTACAGAAAAACACTTATATCCTGCTATCTTGGATTCATCACGCAGGCAATAGCGGCTAATTTCGCCCCGCTTCTATTTCTCACATTTCACAACGGCTATGGTATCCCGCTTGGGAAAATCGCCCTTATCTCGTCGGTATTTTTTGTTACTCAGCTTATCATAGATGTGCTGTGCGCACGTTTCGCCGACAAAATCGGCTATCGGAAATGCGTTATCTGTTCGCAGGCATTTTCGGCACTGGGACTTATCGGCCTTGCCTTTTTGCCTGAACTGCTTCCCGACCCGTTCACAGGAATAATCGTAAGCACAATCATATATGCAATGGGAAGCGGTCTTACCGAGGTGCTTGTAAGTCCGATAGTTGAAGCCTGCCCGTTTGAGCATAAAGAAGCCGCAATGAGCCTGCTGCATTCATTCTACTGCTGGGGTTCGGTCGGAGTTATACTCATTTCAACACTGTTTTTTACTGTTTTCGGCATAGAAAACTGGAAGTGGCTCTCTTGTATCTGGGCGATAATTCCACTTGTGAACATATACAATTTTTCAGTATGTCCCATTGAACATCCTGTCGAGGACGGTAAGGGAATGCGTATCCGTGACCTGCTCAGAGTACCGCTGTTCTGGCTTGCGATACTGCTTATGGTATGTGCGGGAGCCTCGGAGCTTTCAATGGCACAGTGGGCGTCGGCATTTGCAGAATCCGCTCTCGGACTGACCAAATCAGTCGGAGATATAGCAGGACCGTGTATGTTTGCGGTGACAATGGGCATAAGCCGTACGCTCTACGGGAAGTACGGCGAAAAGCTCGATCTTATGAAATTTATGATAGGCTCGGCAATGCTGTGTCTGATCTGTTATATCACCGCCTCCCTGTCGGGAATACCTGTAATCGGTCTTCTCGGCTGCATAATGTGCGGATTCTCGGTAGGTATCATGTGGCCCGGCTCTATCAGCATCTGCTCAGGCAAAATATCCACCGGCGGTACTGCAATGTTTGCACTTCTCGCTATGGCAGGCGACCTCGGCGGAGCACTCGGTCCTGCTATTGTAGGAAATATCACCCAGAATGCAGGTAATGATATGCAGAAAGGTATGCTTTCGGGCTGTGCATTTCCCTTGATACTTATGGTATCGCTCCTGCTGCTGAACAGAGCCGGACGTAAAAAATAACTGATCGTATCCGGCGGGTTTATGCAAAGCTACAATAGAAAAAAGGCACCATGTATCAAAACGTGATGCCTTTTTGTTTTTCATACGATGCCGGCGGTCAATTTACAAATTTCATAGAACCTGTTCTGCATTTCTGAACTGCGACGGGGTAATACTCTCGAACCTTTTAAAAATCTTGCAAAAATAACTGCTGTCACAGAAGCCTGTTTCTTCAGCTATCTGCTCGACCGTTTTCTGTGTTTCCGCAAGAAGCATTTTAGCCGCCTGTATCTTGCGTTTTGTGATATATTCCATCGGTCGACAGTTCAGGGTCTGTCTGAATAATCTGCACAGATGCTGCGAAGAAACGCCTGCTGCTTTACTTATGGATTCAAGGCCTGGCTGTTTCATATAATTCTCGTCAATATAAGCGATTGCCTTCGTTACTGCAGGGGCGATTTGTACACTGCCTTTTCCTTTCGTTGCAAGACGGCTCAATTCAATAAAAAAGCTGTACAGATAGCCCGACGCTCTGAAATTTCCGTCAACCTTATCAGAGAGAAGCGCCTCATGCATACATCTGAAACAGTAGTCAAGATATGTAATTTCTTCCTTTGGAAGAGGAAAGATTTTCGGCTTGTCGAATCCGAGTGCTTTAAGCATATCGGTGCAGGATTTTCCTGACGGTTTTATCCAATGCGTATCCCAGAATTCGTCCGTTGAATAATACTCATGCGGACAGCCGGCAGGGATAAAGAATGCGGTGTACGGATTTATTATATATTTCTCCCCGTTTATTATAAGTACGCCGCTTCCTTTTGTACAATAAAGAGCCTTGGCATAATTGTCACCATTGCCGCAGATTACATGATACTGCCATTCGTTCAACCCTACGCTCACCAAAAAGACAGGAAGACTGCCTTCTTTACTGATTATCGGATAATCGTAGAATTTCAAAATTAATTCACCGCCTGTGCTAAAATCGTTATATCTTAATAATATCATTCATTGACTTGTTTGTCAATAAGCGTTATAATCTGTTAAAATACGAAGGGGTGATTTTTTGAGAACAGTCAGGGAACTAAACGATTTCTGGAGATTCACAAAGCTTCCGGCCGGAATGAATATATCGAAAGATTATGCTATCTCTCCCGAATATGAAGATACATCATGGCAGCCTGTTGAACTGCCGCATACATACAATTCCGAAGACAGCACAGGCAGAATGACAGCTGCAGACGGTGGGGACTACTACCGTGGAACTGTATGCTACCGCAGAAGCCTTGCGCTGAGTTTTGAAGAATGCAGCGGAAAAGAACTCTATCTGGAATTTGAAGGTGCTAATACTGTTGCGGAAGTCTATATCAACGGCAGGTTTGCAGGAGAACACAGCGGAGGGTATTCAGCATTCAGATTTGATATTACGGACTATATATACCCGGACAAAGACAATCTGATAGCTGTTATCGTATCAAATGCTCCCACCGATTATATTGCGCCGATAACCGACAATGGCGATTTCACAAAAATGGGCGGCTTGTACAGGGGTGTAAAGCTTATTGCAGTCGAGCCTGTTCATATTGCTCTGAACGACAGCGGCTCCTGCGGAGTATATATAACCCCACGCAATATTTCAGAAACATCTGCGGATATAGGCATACTTATCAAGCTGGATAAAGCCGAAACCGCAGAGGCTAAGGCTGTGATATATGATCCGCAGGGAAAGCCTGTAACGGAGCTTTTCGGCAGAGCGGACAAAGACAGGATAACGCTTTCGGGAAAAATCAACTGCCCAAAACTCTGGGACGGAGTAAGCTCTCCCGCTCTTTATCGTGCGGAGATAACCTTATTCTGCAACGGAAAACCCGTCGATAGCATTGAACAGGAATTCGGAATACGTTCGTACCGCATAGATGCCGATAACGGCTTTTTCCTCAACGGCAAGCCATATCCGCTCCATGGGGTGAACTACCACCAGGACAGTTACGAATCCGGCTGGGCAATGACTGACGCTCAGCGTGAGCGGGATTATCGTATCATTCGTGACATGGGCTGTACCGCTGTAAGAATGGCTCACTACCAGCATTGTGACCATGAGTATTCATTATGCGACAGGCTGGGTCTGTGCGTTTGGACGGAGATAGGCATAATCAATAAAATGTCTGCCGATGACAGCGACGCTCATGTTCTTTCAGACGGCTTTGGAGATAACGCAAAACAGCAGCTTCGTGAGCTTATCAGGCAGAATTACAATCACCCGTCAGTTATTGTCTGGGGATTGTCAAACGAACTTCACCAGATGACCGATGAAATATTCGGGCTTTACAGTGAGCTTTATGAAATTGCTTGTAAAGAGGATGATACAAGGCTGAAAACCTTTGCAGACAATCAGTTTTACGGCAGATTTCTGGAGCTTCCTGCCGATGTGGTCGGGTATAACCGTTATTTTGGCTGGTATAAGGATGCCGGCAGTGCGGAGAATTTCGGCGAATGGCTAGACCTATACCATAACGAAAAGGAAAAGCGCCCTGTCTGCCTTTCCGAATACGGCGGCGGTGGGGCGATTTCTCAGCACAAGGACAATGTGAATTGGGAAAGCGACATAGACCCTGTCGGAGTACGGCATTATGAGAACTATCAGTCGCAGCTGCACGAGATATTGTGGAAACAATTCTCGGTCAGAAAGTACCTGTGGGCTGAATTTATATGGTGTATGTTCGATTTTGCGTCCTACGGGCGAACAGAGGGAGATACAAAGTCGCTCAACGACAAGGGACTTTGCACAAGGGAGCGTATTCCAAAGGACGTATATTTCTTTTACAGGTCCGTATGGAGCAGCGAAAAAACTGTTTATATAACTGAACGCAGGCATGAATTCAGGGCTTGTGATGTTCCTTTTGTAAAGGTATATTCAAATGCGGACGCAGTGGAGCTTTGTATAAATGATGTTTCGTACGGCAGAATATCCCGGTGCGAACTTCCCGATGACGAAAACACTATTTTCGTGTGGGAAAATATAAAGATAAAACCCGGCACGAAAAACAAGATATGTGCTAAAGCATATTTCAGCGACGGAACATCAAGGACCGACTATGCATTCTGGACAGGCAAATAAACGTGTCAGTATGTTTTATTCATCATAATAGAGGTCGATTATGAATGTTGTTATTCTGATGCTCGCTGTGACAGCCTGCTATACAATATGCTCGCTGAATGACAAATACGCCGCTGCCAAAGCCAACTTCTCCGGCGATGAATTTACATTCCTGATGTGCTCGTCGATGTCGGTTTTCCTTGCTTTAAGTCTGCCGTTTCAGAATTTAAGTTTCAGCTTGACTTGGCAATCATTTTTAGCGGTATTACTGGTTGCAATGTGCAAAATGCTTGAATTCCAGATGAGCGCACGGGTGCTGAAACAGCTTTCTGCTTTTGAGCTGAAAGCGTGGCTCGGGATAACCCTGTTTGCGTCTTATTTCACTGATATTCTTTTCGGGTCTGAACTCAATATTATCAAACTGATTTGTATATTTGCAACAGCTGCAGGCCTTGTATTTATTGCAAGGTCATCCAAAGGCGGCGTAAACTATAAACAGATAATTCTGCCATTGGTACTGTATCTTGTTTCAAAATACGGGTATGGGCTGGTTATAAGGAGTTTCTCTCCGTATGCTTCATCAACAATGCAGCTTCTTCCGGCTATGGTGATAATTTCGCTGATAATGCTGCCGAGAGTTCATATCAGGGAGCTTATTAAGAATAATCGAAGCGGCGTTGTTAAGGTAGTGCTTGCCAGAATTCCCAATACGCTCGGAATGCTGCTTGAAAATGCGGTTATATCTATAAGCCTTGCAAATTACTCGTTCATTCAGCCGATGATCCTTGTAACGCTTTTTGTAATAGGTCTGATTTGCAGAGAAAAGCGTTCACGGCTCAATTTAATTGGAAGTATTATCTGCATTGTGGGTATAGTGGCTTTTCAGTTGACGTAAATCTTAAACATTCTGCATCAAACTTACTTCTGAAAAGCTTTGATACTTATCATTCCAACTTTATATATTCTTAGTGGCTAAATTTCACAGTTCTGAATCACAGATTGAATTTTACTATATACAGATGTTGCTGTAATGGGTTAAAAGTAGATTTTTATGGAAGCGGCACTAAGGTTAGAACAGTAAAATAACAGAGCCGCAGGACTGCTCAAATTTTAATGAGCAAGCCTTGCGGCTTATTGTTATTTTTAGGAATAATTAAAAAATGCACACACCCTTGCCGAAAATGCACACCCTCACGACCTTTCGTTAAATAGTATAAAGGCAGAGCCTTCTTTCGTTAAATTGTGTTGATAAATCCCATTAAACAAGGATTTTCGGATAAAGAAAACGGACACCAATCAAGATACGCATTGTATCAAAATCGGTGTCCGGTTATGGTCGAGGTGACAGGACTCGAACCTGCGGCATCCTGCTCCCAAACGCATTTATGATGGCAATTTCCGCTAAAAATAGCTTTTTCCGCCCCTTTCCGCTCGGAAAACCGAGCTCTTCGGCACTCTTATCTCCACTGTTTCCGAGTGCTCCGAAACGGTAGGTGGTCTGTTATGTGGTCAACAGCAATTTCCACGGAATAATATGAGCTACACGCCTTTCGTTATCACTCGAGAGGCGATTGCTTTTTATACGGTTATTATAACTCTGAACAACCCCTGATTCAAGTCAAAATTTGCACCGCAGTAGACAAAGAAAAATGGCGACGGACAAAATGCCACTTGGCTTTTTCGGCAGATTTTCAAAAATAATAAAATCTGCCGAAAATTTGTTGACAGACTCCTCGATTTCGGCTATAATAATAGCGTAGTTAAAATTAGCCGAATTATATGGATAGGTGATACAAATGAAATATATCAGCCGACATATAGAAGAACAAATCTTAAAACTGAGCCAGTCTTACTCAGCTATTCTCTTGACCGGTCCGCGGCAGGCAGGCAAAACAACCATGCTGCGCTCTCTGGCTCAGAAAGAAAACATCGGCCGTGAATATGTGACCCTTGATGATCTGACGGTACGCGACATGGCCAAAAATGACCCGGCATTGTTTTTACAGCTTCATAAGCCGCCGGTACTTATCGATGAGGTGCAATATGCTCCGGAGCTGTTTACCTATATCAAAATCCATATCGATGAATATCACAATCCCGGCGATTTCTGGATGACCGGCTCGCAGATTTTCCGCCTCATGCGGGGCGTGCAAGAATCCTTAGCAGGCCGTGTGGCACTTCTGCACATGTCCCCCATGTCGCAGCGGGAAATCATCGGCGCTCCCTGCGTGCCCTTTACGACAGATATGGATCGATTGCTAGCAGAGCGCGATCAATTTCAGCCCGTAACCACGCCGGAGCTGTTCGCCCGCCTGTGGCTTGGCTCCATGCCGGGGCTCATCAGCGGACAGTCGCCTGACCGAAATATTTTCTATTCGTCTTATCTTTCCACTTATGTGGAGCGGGATGTCCGCGAACTTTCCGGCAGTGTGGATGCGCTGAAATTTAATCGTTTCGTCACAGCTGTTGCTGCCCGCTGCTCGCAACTTCTAAACTACAAAGCACTGGCCGATGATGCGGATATTGATATGCCTACGGCGAAGAACTGGGTCAACATTTTGGAAACGTTGGGGATCATCTTCCTGCTACACCCCTATTCCAATAACGTCCTCAAACGTACCATCAAGACGCCGAAAGTGTATTTCTATGATACCGGTTTGGTTTGTTATCTGACCCGATGGTCCTCTCCGGAGGTGGCCGAAAGCGGCGCCATGAGTGGCGCACTGCTGGAAAACTTCACCGTGTCGGAAATCATGAAAAGCTATCAGAATGCGGGATTGGAACCGTATCTCTACTTCTACCGCGACCGAGATGCTAAAGAGATCGACGTCATTCTGGAAGGCGATGGGAAGCTCTGTCCATTGGAGATCAAAAAGACCGCTACGCCCGATAAGCGTCTGACCCGTGTTTTTAGCGTGATGGATAGGAGTCCCCTTCAGCTCGGCACCGGCGCTGTCCTCTGCATGGCGGAGCAGTTCGGAGCGTTTGATAGAGACAATCTGATTGTGCCGATCTGGATGATATGAGGTTTTATCAAGCATATCAGCTATTATTCGCATTTAACGTAAAACATCAGGCACTTATTCTCTATTATCGAAAGCGAAACATGATGCCCTATGAAATTTGGTTTTAACTTTGATGAGACATTCCATGTTCGAAAAATAGTATTAGCCAAGAATAGATTCATCAATACTCTTAGGAAAGATGATATGGATAATCATGTGTTGAAGAATGAAATGAATACTGGTAAAAAACAACCGAAGTGGGATATATATGAAGCCGCAATCCTACTTGATGGATATCTTGAGACTCAGCAAAAGTGTCAGCCAAGGATACAAATTATCAAACGTGTTTCGGAACAATTACGCAACATGGCTATCAATCGCGGAAAAGTGATTGATGAAGTTTATAGAAACGAGAATGGTATCTCTTATCAGATACAGAGTATGGATTCTGCGTACAAAGGCGAAAATGTTTATGTCCCAGCAACGAGACTATTTAAGGAAGTGGTAGAACTCTACCGCACAGATACAGAAAGATATTTTGACATACTTGAGGAGGCGAAAAGAATGGTTGCAGCCAAGCAAAATAACAAAGAAGCTTTTTTGGTGTGGGCTGCATCTGTTCTTCCCGCCCAGAGATGTAAGTGGATAGAGAAAAATATCCTGAAGATGGAACATTTCGCTGTTGTCTTTAAGTTGATATCAGGCTCGATATTTGATATTACAGATACGGCAATGTTGACAACTATTTATGAGGCTGCTGGAAAGAATAAAATCTTCCAAATTAAGAACAGAAAACTCATCAAAATTATAAACGATGATTTTCAAACTTATATGCAATATTGCTCACAGCTTTCAAAAAAGGCAGATCAAGCGACTGATTCAGATATGCTTGTGATTGAACCCTCTGCAAAGTCGATGAGCACTTTTGCCACTTTGACGGAACAGGAAGCCGGGACGACAGCATCTAAACATTCGATGTTGGTAAATGCCCCTACCTCGGCTGCTTGCGAGGCCGAATTTCTTGCCTATTTACAGAATACTGCCAAGCTTGCAGACAAAACTTGCGTCTCTTATGTTTCCTCAATCAGAAGTGCGGAGCGTTATGCCATTGACAATGGGTATTTATCCTACTCGTTATTCAATGAAGATAAAGAAAAGATTATCGCAACAGCATCCGAATTGTATAGTGATTCTGATTTCATTAGCTATAATGATAACCAGCATAATCGTTTCAGCGCTGCTATTAACAAGCTACTGGAATTCATAGGTGCTGATATTCCAGAAAAAGCTGCTGCATCTCTCGGAAAAAGACATGACAATCAAATCACTGATCCGGTAGAAGCAAACAGTGAAATAGTCGCCGTGCTGAAACAGCACTATGAGTACGGATTCAAGTATGATTCCATAAGGGAACTCATGCGCTTCCGTCAGTTTGCGGATGAGATGGGAATCACACTTCCAGAAGAAGATGAAGCTTTGAAAACTTCTATCCTGTCTTCTGGCACCGTTATCGACGACAAGGTTTACTGCAAAAATGACGATATGCTACAGGAGCTTCAGCGCATCGTTGACGATATTTTATCATCTGGTGCAGTTGTTATTTATTATGAAAGCCTGTTTGAAAACAAGCAGGAATGGATGGAGTCCCATGTTATTACATCCCCCGATATGCTCAAGGAGTATCTTCAGTACAATATCTCAGGGTGTTCCTTCTCCAAGAAGTTCATGGTCAAAGGTAGCAGATGTTCCGAAAAGGATGCCGTCACCGATGAGTTAAAGCGAATTTGGGGAGCGCATCCGGTGGAAAGCGTACACAGACTGAGTGATCGTCTGCCGTACATACCGATAGGAAATATCTGGCGTGTAATATCGGGAAATGACCTTTTTGTATTGTCCTCCGAGGGAGAATATTTGTTTATCGACCGTTTCCGTATCACAAAAGACGAGGAAGAAGATATTCTCGACTTTGTGGACGAGATCTGTGAGGAGAACGGTTTTGCTTCACTTTGCGACGTTCCTCTGGGCAGTATTGAAGAAGAAAACTACGAGCTTACGCAGACCGCAATATATAATGCAATATATAAAAAAGTGCTGTCCGGCAAATATCATCTGAACGGGAAAATTCTTACAAAGGAAAAATCTGAGTTGGATGCCGTAATGCTGCTGAAGCAGTACATAAAAGACAAAGACGAATGCACCTTTGATGAGGTGGCAGATAAGGTGGTGGAATTGACCGGAGGTATAAACCGTCAATATGCATTTCAAGCGCTTTATGACGATATGGTGCGGGTAGACAAAAACCGTTTTGTGGCCAATCGGCTTGTAAATTTCTCTATAGATGAGATTGACACAGTGCTGGCTGGATTTATTACTGATAACTTCCGTGCAATTCGGGATGTGACCACCTTTGCTATGTTCCCGCTTTGCGGGCAGAACTGGAACCATTATCTGCTGGAAAGCTTCTGCTATAAGTACAGTAGAAAATACAGCCTTCATGTGATTCATTTCAACGACAAAAATGCTGGAATTATCGCAGAGAAGGATTTTAATAAGAAATACAACGAAATGCTCGCCATTGCCCTTGCGAGGACCGATGTAGAACTGTCATCGGAGGTTATCGGACAATACTTGTTCAACACGGGCTATATGGCCAAGAGCAAATACGCCAAGCTGGGCGAAATCGCACAGCGAGCGTCGGAATTACGGAAAGAGAGGTGATTGTATGTATTCCTATACTTTTGATTCGGAAACAGGGGGAATCATACTGAATTCCACTCCTACGAATTTTTCCAAGGAGCCAAGACCCATTTACGCTGCGGAGTTGGACATTCTTGGTTTTGATAAATACTGGGATTACGACAAACAGAACGATGTGCCCTATATGTGGGCAGAATCTAATATTTACTGGTACAGAGGTGTACAGATAGCCAAGACAAAAGGCGGTGACCTTTATACTGCGCCGGAACTTCAGCCAGTTAGAGATGAAAACGGTTCGATTCCCTTTGGCAAGGCTGATGGCGCTAAGCTTGAGCAGATGGACATAGAAGCCATGTGTGCCGCTAACGAGGATCTACTTACTGTTATAGAGGATTCCACCGTTAAGAAAATTGTTAAGGAGTATGAAAAGTTTAAGGACAAACTGGATATTTTTCATGTGGCTTTCTCCGGAGGTAAAGACAGCGCAGTACTGTTGGACCTTGTGAAAAAGGCACTGCCAAAAGGTAGCTTCGTTGTGATCTTCGGCGACACCGGCATGGAGTTTCCGGATACCTATGAGGCAGTAGAAGAAACAAAAAAACAGTGTGAAGCAGACGGCACTCCATTCTACATTGCCCGCTCGCATTTTGAACCCAAAGATTCATGGGAGATATTTGGTCCGCCGTCACGCACCTTAAGATGGTGTTGTAGTGTACATAAGAGCACACCACAGACATTGAAAATGAGAGAGATAACCGGGAAAGAAAATTACACAGGGCTTGATTATGTTGGAGTGAGAAAGCATGAAAGTCTTGCCCGGAGCACTTATGAATATGAAAATTACGGCAAAAAGCAAAAGGGACAACATAGTTTTAATCCTTTGCTGGAGTGGACTTCGGCTGAAATATGGCTTTATATGTATTCTCGCAATTTATTTATTAACAAGGCTTACATAAAGGGAAACTCCCGTGCTGGTTGCCTTTTATGCCCTATGTCGGGTGGATGTAGTGATTTTATTCGTAGATATAACTACACAGAAAATATCGACTCATTCATCGATATTATCAAACGGAAGAACAGTTGGGACAGCTATAGCGAAGCTGAACTACATTCATATGTAACATCTGGTGGGTGGGATAATCGAAGAAGCGGCAGAGGAATAGCGGGTAATGTTCTGAAGTACAAAGAAAAGATCTCTGAAGGTGAAATAACCATAGAGGTAATTAATCCAAATTCGGACTGGAAAGAATGGATCAAGACCGCTGATACTGTAACCATACCAATGAAGATTGAAGAACACAAAAATGGCGCCACTTTTGTGTTGCAAGAGAAAGATGTCAAGGCACATCCAACTGTAGGAAAATTTATTAGACAGTCTCTTAAAAAGGCTGCTTATTGTGTAGGGTGCCGAGTTTGTGAAACTAACTGTAAGGGCGGACATATACATTTTGAAAACGGAAAAGTAACAATCACAGATTGTATACAATGCCATGAGTGTCACGATATACCGGCAGGATGCCACGCTTACAATTCGCTGAAGATACCACAAGGAGAGAAAAAAATGAAGACGATAAACTGTTTCGATGATCACGCCCCGAAAAGAGATTGGCTTGTATCATTCTTTGACTTACAAGATGACTTTTTTACGGAGCATACCCTGGGTCCTAATATGTTTACCCATTTTAAGCGGTTTCTTCGTGATGCTCAGCTAATAGATGGCAACAGGTGCACAGATTTTTCTACGCTTATCTGCGATTTAGGGTGGGAAAGTGATACGGCACTGGCATTGATATTAGTAAATCTTTCCTATGAAAATGCCCAATTCGAATGGTATATCAGTCAGATGGACATTGGATACTTCTATGAAAGTAAATTATTGAAAGAAAGATTGATGGCTGATGATATAAAAGAAAAAGCAGCTAATTCTGTAATTAAGTCTTTCAAACGAATAGTGGGTACCCCCTTCGGAACAGTTCTAAACTTCGGCTATGTAACTGATGACGATGATATGGTGCGAACCAAGTGCTCCATCAGCGATAATCGGGTTGTACTTTATGCACTTTATAAATTTGCCGAGAAGTGCAACATGGACAAGGAGTTCCATGTTTCCTATCTCTTCAACGAATCTGTAGAGCGTGATGGTGTCAGCCCGGTGCGTATCTTCGGTCTGTATGATGAGGAGGAGCTTAAATCTATTCTCTTAGGTCTTTCCTCTGCGTACCCGGAATTCATTAATGCAACATTTACCAATGATCTGCAAACCATCACCCTGCGGGATAAGACCAGCAACGATGTGCTGAACCTGTTCAAGGAGGAATTATAAGATGCCGGTACAGAATCTGAAATACTGCGAATATTTTGACGTTAATGAAAAGTATTTTCCTTGCATTGACGAGTCCGCCATCAACAGCGGCGCGGCTTGGGATACTACCTACCCTCATCAGACCTTTGTCGACCTACTCACTCTGACGGAAAAAATGCTGAGTGGCAACACAAATCGTTCCATTTGGATTCACGGTGCTTACGGTACCGGTAAATCTCAGTGCGCTTATACACTCAAAAAGCTACTGGAGGTGCCGGAAAATGAAGTTGAGCATATTGGGACAAGTTTGAGCCGCTGAAAAAGAATCCTGTTCTGCTAGAAAAGCTTATCGGTCACAAGGCGCAGGGCATTGTGACGGCATACCGCTATGCCTCCGGAAGCATTACCACACCACAACAGCTTTTCTTTGCGGTGCAGGAAAGCATCAAGAAGGCCTTGGATACGAACAAGGTCTCATACAAGGGTGAAAATTCCCTGAAAGAGAGCGTTATTGCTTGGCTGGAAGATCCAATTCACAATCAGTTTATGAACGCTCTACTTCAAAAGCCGAAGTGGATGTCCACCTTTTCTCAGTCCTCTGCAGATGAGATTATCAACACACTGAAAAAGAGCAACGATGTTTCCTCTCTAATGGATAATATTTTCGGTCTTGCCGCAGAAGAGGGCATTACAGCTCTCGACCTTTCCGCAGATTCCCTGCGTGACTGGATTGTGGATATTATCGATAAAAATAATATTAAGCTCGTTCTTATCTGGGACGAGTTCAGTGACTATTTCCGTCAGAACAGCACATCTCTGGGCGAGTTTCAGAAAATTGTTTCCATCTGTCAGGAAAAACCATTCTACTTCGTCATCGTTACGCATCCTCTATCCTCCCTTGCAAAAAAGTATGACAGCGGAGATAAGACTAATCCTTGGTCTGTTGTGCAGCAACGCTTTGATAAGGTGGAAATCACCCTGCCTGACAACATCGCCTTTGACCTTATCGGTCATGCATTTAGCGTAAAGCCCGCCGCAAAAGCGAGCTGGGTACGAATGACCGGAGATTTGAATTCTTCTGTGACGAATGCCCGAAATGCCGTCATCAAAGCGGCAAATATTAGCGGTGAAAATGTGATGCGGGATATTTTACCTATTCATCCAATTGCGGCACTCGTTCTAAAAAATATTGCCTCTGCTTTCCAGTCCAATCAGCGTAGTATGTTTGACTTTATCAAAACGCCGAAGGATATGGATGTCGAGGCATTCCAGTGGTTTATCCAGAATACCAGCCCACTTTCCGACCGACCCTTCCTAACCGTGGATATGCTCTGGGACTTCTTCTATGAGAAGGGCAAAGATTACCTGTCCTCCGACATCAAGCTTATTTTGGACACCTTCCCTCAGCAGACACAACTAAATGAGAAAGAAAAAATCGTCCTGAAGACCATTTTGATTATGCAGTCTATTGACCAGCGACTGGGCGGCGCACTGCCGATTCTAAAGCCTACGGACCAAAATCTCAGCTATGCTTTTGAAGGCGATACAGGCGAACTAGAATCCTCCTGCAAGAGCATCGCAAAAGCTCTGGTAAAGAAAGGTATCTTGATTGAAAATCCGATTGCGGACGGCAAAAAAGTGTATTCCGCTGCTGTTCTTGCAGGTGATAGCGCCAAGATTGAGGCGTTCAAGAAGGATATCCGTGAGAAGCAAGGTACAACTGCCAAGCTCGTCTCGGAAGGTGCTGCTGTTGCAACGGCACTCAGCCTTCCTCCTGCGCTGAAGCTTCGCTACGCGCTGGATTTGGAAAGCGGCAAACTGCCGGTTGTAACTATGTCAGATTTCAAGAAAGCTATGGATGCCTTGAAGAACAAAGATGTGGGCTGGCATTTTTATGCCGTACTTGCGCTGGCAAAGACCGACGAAGAAGCTCAAAGCTTCCGCACTCTGATAAAGAAAACCATCGCAGATCCTGCATATAAAAACATTGCTATTATTGATGCTTTGTCCACACCTTTGGGATTAGAAGCTTTTGAGCAGTATGTAGACTACTCCGCTATGTCAATGTATTACAATGGCAACAACGGACAGCAGTCAAAAGAAAATGCAAAAAAGGCAAAAGATGTACTGGAGCGTGATTGGAAAGATCGTATTCACGACGGACAGTTCATCGTCTTTACCTATGCAAATCAGGACGGTGAAAAAGCAACCGGCGCTGGCGCTGTTCAGACTATTCTGCAAACGATTGTCCTGAATCGATTCAAGCATGTACAAGACTTTACAAAGGGCCTTTCAGAAACTCAGTTGAAGCTCACTACTCCGAAGCCCGTTGCAAAATACGGTATGGGCGTAATGGAAATCAAGGGTCTGATTGCCGGATGTGAAAAGTCCATTCTGGGCAAATTCTGGGGCAAGAAGGAATATTGGAAGGACGAGTCTCTTGCTGGTGAGCATATCGTCATCATAAAGAAATCTGTTGACAAGATGATTGAAGATGCCTTCAAGAGTAGCGGTAAGATTTCAATTGGTGAAATTTACGATTACTTGGAAACCACTTTTGGCTTTTCCGTCTGTAACCTTTCTGCATTCATTACCGGTTTCCTGCTGAAAGAATATAGTACAGAGCCATATCGTTCTATGGATGCGGAAGGACACAGAGATTCCATGACGCCAGACAAGCTTTCTGAGATGATTGGAAACTATATCGGTAAGAGTCCTAAATCAACCTATATTGTCAGCTTGACCGAAGAGGAAAAGGCATTCTATGAGCTCACGGAAAACGCATGGAATATTACCGCCAACACATGCTCCTCACCCCAGCAGGCAGGTACGCTCGTTCTTTCAAAAATGAGAGACCTGTCATATCCTGTTTGGTGCCTGGAAGATGTGGACACTACCGGGGTATTTGACCTTGTCAAGCTTTATATCAAGCTCGTGCAGAGTAAAGGCGATGAAGCACACGATGTGGCCAATGAAATCGGTAAGATTGCAATTCAGCGACCGTCATCCGCGCAAAATCTGAAGGCACTGCTCACTCTTGACAACTGCAAAAAGGGTATGCATATATTCCTTGAACGTTTTGAGGGCGGCAAGCTGTTGAATGTTGCCAAAGAAATCGGTGCAGATGATTCCGTCATGACAGATATTAAGAAACTGTTCAGCGTTCAGTATTCTGCCCTTTGGATTGGGTCGACTGGAGAGGATGAAATCCGAAAACTCATAACTGAATATGAAGTTGTGAAGTCTACCAATATTCTTCTGAATGTTACTGCTCATTCCAAGGATGCTGCATTTAAGGAATGGCGAGAAACGTTGAAGTTTATCGGTTTCTCCTGCGAGTCTGTCAAGGCTAAAAAGCCTGCACTTGATAAGTTTTTCTACAGTTTACTTCGCATTGCAAACTACGAGGATATGCTACCAGAGCATGTAAAGTCATTCCTTGATGAGATGACCAATCATATGGCTGATATTCGGGGGATACTTAATAATCCTCTATCAGTCTTTATGGATATATACGCTCCCTATCTAGAAGGTTTTACTGAGGCAGAATGTGAGGAAATCAAGAATTCCATCACATCTGAGATGTTTACTGTCTCCTCCACAGCAAGCAATGCTACCGTGAAAAAAGCCGCAGAAGACTACAGAAAGAATCAGGTGAAATCGCAACTTTATAAGCTGTGGAGCGATAAGACCGGAGGAAGTAAAAATCCTCGTGTATGGTCTGAAAAACACCGCACGCCAATTCTGTGCTGCATGAAAGATACTCAGTATATCGCCGCAAAGAAAGTGTTTGCTACACTTAACAGTAGCACGCAAAGCGAAGCGGATATCAAGGAGGCTTTGGAATTTCTTCAGAAAGCTGACTTCTTTGATGATATTGCTTCCGCTGATTATCGTGATGAGTGCTTTGCAAAGCATATTATTGGTGATTACACAAGCCTAATTTCAGATATGAATGCGGTAAGAGACGCACTGGAAAGTACCGGGATTAGCGCCTATGAATGGAATGACAACCCTTCTATTAGAAGCAAGGTTGATAGTATGGCGAAGGCTGAATATAATGCAGGCGGCAGTGATAAGGTTGTCGACATCATCGAAAGCATGGATGATGCAGAACTAAAGAAATGGCTGACTGACATTGTCAGAAAGGATATGGGCCTTGGCATCAAGATCATTATTAACAAGGAGGAGTAAGATATGCTTTGTCGAGAAGTGCAAAACTACATATCAACTGCAAAAGGACTGCCTTTTTTCTATGTAGTTGGTGATGAAGGCTACTCTTCTGTACTGGAAGAATTGAAGCAAGTGGATATCTCCATTGTAAGAATGAGTGATTTCTGCTTCAAGGATGATAAATTTCCTAGCGTAGATGAGCTGGTGGATTATTTCCGAACTTCCGATGTGGATTATAGAAACAACAAGTTTGTCGTCGTCGGTCTTGGTGAATATCTTGCACTCAGAGGACCCGCTATTGCAGAGAAGGAACTACGTAGGTTGAAGAATACCACCCTTGGAAATGCAAGAGCCATTCTTCTGCTGAGGGGGGTTCCTATTCAGGCCACAAAAATTATCCGTGATGATAACAAGATAGTGGACCAGCAGAGAGCATATATCTCCGCCAATTCTCTCACGAACATATCAATTACGAATACACCGGAAGATGTTGGTCTTGTTGCAAATGAAGGTGTAAAACATTTGCTACGAGCACTGGAAGACGGCGCTTGCGGAAATGTATATGCAAGTACCTCATTGGTTCTTGATAACACCCTCTTTCCGATATCTAACCTCTCAGGAGCATATTCTGTTGTAAAGCTGCTTGTTGAGAACTTTACACTTGATATCGGGCTCGGTACGAAAGAACAGTGGCAGCGGCTTCTGAAGGACCTAAATAAATACGGTAAAGACATCAAGACCGTATTTGATAAGAACGGTATTGACGAAAGAATCGTTGACGATTTGTGCTTGGCAGTTTCCGGCCTTGAGTATCGAAACTGGCTGGTTTTCCTGTATTTCAAATTAAATGCGAACCAGATACAAAACGCCTACCTGAAACTTGTGATTGATGAAACCCTGAGTTTTCAGGATTTCAAAACCAATCTTATGGTAAAGATTACGGAGCTTTCCCATAAAGACCAGCATTTTAGACGGTTGTATGATGAGAGAAAAAAGCTGCTAAAAGATTTCCCAGAAGAAGATGTTGCCATCTTTGTTAAGGCAAATGAAATTGACCCGGCAGAGAGCATCTATCGCCTGACCGATAATACACTACTGGAAAAGAAGACTGCAGTTAAGTGGGTGGCACGGAACGGATTTAGTGAAGCCATATCCTATGTATATCCCGCTCTTGATGCATATCTGAAGAAATATATATTTGACTGCCCTGTACTTGCAAGCGAATTGACAGAATACTTTAATTTTTACAAGCAGCAAAAGGTTTCCAATCGCATTTCAGATGATTTTGTCAAGCTCGTTGAGAAGTATGCATCTGGCATTTCATACGCGCAGCTACCCACAAGGGATAATGCGATCAAGGCCATTGCAGACAAGAACAGTGCTTACCTGTATTGGATCGACGCATTAGGCGTGGAGTACCTTTCTTATATTACCGCCCTTGCGAAGAAAAAGGGTCTGTCGATTCATACAGATATTGTCCGCTCCGATTTGCCGACAATTACATCGATAAACAAGCAGTTCTATGAACAATGGACGGGCGGTAAAAAATACAAAGAAGAACAGCTCGACAACATCAAGCATAAGGATAAGGGTGGCTATTTCTTTACGGATGACGAGGACCCGATTCATATTCCGGCAGAGCTTGAGATAATCGAAAAAGCTCTGAATACTGCTGCGATGGAGCTCGGCATGCATAACTGCAAATCGTTTGTTATCGCAAGCGATCACGGCGCTTCCAGATTGGCTGTTATAAAAAAGCAGGAAGTGCCGTATGAAACCGACACCAAGGGTGAACACTCTGGACGATGCTGCAAGGCTTTCGATGGATGCGATGTTCCTTACAAGGTTGAGGATAATGGATTTATCATTCTTTCCGATTATGGCAGATTCCGTGGCAGCCGCACTGCCAATGTAGAAGTTCACGGAGGCGCCAGCCTTGAGGAAATTGTTGTACCTGTAATTACGCTGACACTGAAAAAGCAGGCAAGCGTTCAGATTACAGTTATACATCCTGACGATATTACTGCAGATCGACATGATGGTGTTACGCTGAACTTGTACATTTCAGATGTGGAGTCACCGAACAACATCAGTCTTGTGATCGAGGATAAGCCTTATCAAGGTAAATCGGAAGATGGATCACATTACACCTTTGGACTTAAAGATATTAAGCGGGCAAAGACGAAGCCGTACACGGCCGATGTCTTTGATGGTGCTGATTTGATCGGTAGTGTTTCCTTCAAGGTGAGAGGCAAGACCGCTACAGTTAAAGATGATTTCGATTTTGGTGATGAATTCTAAGGAGGAGAACTATGGAGCTTTCCGAAAAGCTAAGAGATAATTTTGACGAGATGGTTGTCTATAAAGATTTGAAGAAAACCAACTTCTTCTCCACACTGAGTCTCCCTGCCTTTATGCGCGATTGGCTGCTGAAAAAGTTCGAGGACGACGAGGGTGAATTTGATAAAGACGATCTTGCCAGATTTGTCAAAAAATATATTCCTAGAAAAGACGACTGGAATGCGATAAAAAATGACATTGTTATTGAAGGTAAGACAGTAAAATTTCTTGCCAAGGTATCTGTAAATATTGACATCAAAACCGGTGAGGTTTCTTTTGCTCTGCCAGATTTCGGCTTGGGATTTAAAGAAACTATCATTGAAAGCGATGTGTGGGATTCATGCAAAGATGACCTTGTAAAAGGAAGAGATATATGGGGAATGGTGGAGCTTGGATATCGCTCGCCAGACGATTTTGATTTTACCTTTGAGTACGAAAGAAAATCGTCTAAAGCCAAAAATTCTAAAGATGGAAAAATCAAGCTTGCTTCCTTCAAAAATTTCTGTCCCTACGATATTGACCTTGAGGACTACAAAGAGGCCCGCAAAGAATTCACTACAGACGAATGGATTGATGTTATCCTTGGAGCTGTTGACTATAATGCCGCCGGATACGAAACCGAAGAAGAAAAGCTCACTATGCTTACCAGACTTCTTCCGTTTGTTGAAAAGCGCCTGAATCTGATCGAGCTTGCTCCAAAGGGTACTGGCAAATCTTATCTTTTTGGAAATGTTAGCCGATATGGGTGGCTTTCCAGTGGTGGTGTCATGAGCCGCGCCAAAATGTTCTATGACCAGACAAAGCGCCGAGAGGGATTGATTTCCGGGAGCGATTTCGTCACACTGGATGAAGTGCAGACAATTTCTTTTACCGATACCGATGAGATGCGGGCTGCTTTGAAAGGCTATTTGGAACAGGGCACATTTACCGTGGGCGACTATAAAGGAACTGCAGATGCCGGTATGATACTTTGCGGCAACATTCGCAAGGAAATCATGGATGCAGACGGTTATGAGAATATGTTCATCGAGTTGCCGCTCGTTTTTCATGAGTCAGCGTTGATTGAAAGATTTCACGGATTCATTAAAGGATGGAATATTCCACGCATGAAAGACGATTTGAAGGTAAATGGATGGGCGTTGAATTCGGAATACTTCTGTTCAATCATGCATGAACTTCGCAGTGATATGACCTACAGGAGCATCGTGGACGAATATATTGTTGTACCAGAAGGAGCCGACACGCGTGATACCGAAGCCGTGAAGCGAATTGCTACGGCATACCTGAAACTGCTCTTCCCGAATGTTCAGCGCATGGAAGATATAACACCGAGAGAATTCAAGAGATACTGCTTTGACCGTGCTCGCAGGATGAGAGATACGATTAAATATCAGCTTGGCTTACTTGATGTAGAGTATGCCGGAAAGGATTTGCCACCATTTAAGATTTACGGCATAGATGCTGAGTGACATGGAAACAAAAAAATGTTATGTATGCGGAAAAACTCCGTTGACAAAGGATGAAATAGGACTTACTAAAAAGATAATAGATAAGAAAGCTACAGCTTTTTATTGCTTGCCCTGTCTGGCGGAGTATCTTGAAGTAACCGAAGAGGAGCTGCTCGCCAAGATTGAGGAATTCAAGAACGAGGGCTGCACACTGTTCAAGTGAGGTGTTATAGCTAATGAAGCAATATATCTATGCCGATAATGCGGCAACAACAAAACTGGATAAAGCTGCGTTTGAGTCGATGATACCTTGGCTTCTTGAAGAGTACGGGAATGCTTCACAGCCATATGCATTTGCACGCAAACCGAAAAAAGCCATTGCAGACGCAAGAGCTACCATTGCAGAATGTATAGGCGCCTTACCGGAGGAAATTTATTTTACCTCCGGCGGCACGGAAAGCGACAACTGGGCTATAAAGGGATCTGCTTTTTCAGATCCTTACAAACGAGCCACTATTACCTCTTCTATAGAACATCATGCTGTTCTTCGCACATGTTCGGCAATAGAAAACATGGGGTATCCTGTTACATTCGTATCTCCCAACAGATCTGGCATTATTACTGCAGATGCTCTTGAAGAGTTAATAACAGAGAATACCCGTCTTGTTTCTATCATGTTCTCCAATAACGAGATTGGAACCATTGAACCAATAAAGGAGTTGGTCGCGATTGCACACAAACATGGGGCACTATTTCATACCGACGCAGTTCAAGCAGTCGGACACATTCCAATCAATGTGCAAGATCTCGGAATTGATATGTTGTCTGCTTCGGCTCATAAATTCAATGGTCCAAAGGGAGTCGGCTTTCTATACATTCGTAACGGGACTGAGATTAAGCCATTGAATGATGGTGGGTCTCAGGAGCGAGGTCTGCGAGCAGGTACGGAAAATATCGCTGAAATAGTGGGTATGGCTACCGCTCTCAAAATTAATATCAAGCACATAGAGGAAAACAAAAAATACATTTACTCACTTGAGCAAGTATTATTATCTGGTATCGGAGATTTAGACTTCATTAAGAATGGGGCTGATAACCACATCCCGGGAAATATCAGCTTATCTTTTAAAAACTCTGATGGAGAAGCTATCTTGCATCGAATGGATCTTATGGGAATCTGTATCTCAACTGGTTCTGCTTGTGATACTGTTAACACTCAGATTTCTCATGTAATTAAAGCTATTGGGGTTCCAGAAGAGTATGCCGCTGGCACCATAAGAATATCTCTAAGCAAAGATAACACAAAAGAAGAAGCTGAAAATATTGCTACTGCATTGGTTCGGATACTTGGTAAAAAATAAGATGGTTGTTGGCACATGAGTAGCTATCTAACGAGATAACCTCCCTTTTTGAATAAAAATATGAGATCTTCCATCGGCTTAATCGAAAAATGCACTTTAGTAGAGTTTTTAATATATTCTCTGGACTTTCGCAAACCTGTGTGGTACTGTTGTGTACTGCAAAGGAAGTGCTGATATGGCACAGATGAGTTTAGAAGAATTGTACCGCGGAGAAGGTGCGGGAGAAAAGTACGGTATCTTGGGAAAAGTTATGAAAGACTTCCTCCAAAATGGGCGTCCGTCGGAATACGACGAGCGTACTTGGCTTGAAATGCTGCT